>Ga0228700_1001482_pt1 | contig 15067 bp, 11 predicted proteins | sample McNCre317_Aug_MG_FD_178019 | JGI IMG/M metagenome (GOLD analysis project Ga0228700, IMG submission 178019) | Freshwater microbial communities from McNutts Creek, Athens, Georgia, United States - 3-17_Aug_MG | ecosystem: Environmental > Aquatic > Freshwater > Creek | place: USA: Georgia...
CAACGCATCCGTCTGGCAGTGCGGTGTTGCCGGTTGCCGCATAGCCGTTGTCGTTGGTCACGGTGAAGCTGAAGGTGCCGTCTTGCGGGTGACCATCCTGGCTGATCAGGCGCCAGGTGGCCGTGTATGTGCCTGGCTTGTCGATGTCGACCGGAACGGCGGCGGTTGCGCCCGAAACCTTGATGCAGTTGAGGCTGACCACGGTCGAGTCGGCCGAGTCGGCTGGGCCGCTGACCACGATTTCGTTGCCGGCCATGTCGGCCATGTTCATGATGTCTTCGCCCGAGGTGATGGTCACATCGAAGGCACCTGCGGCCACGCTGGCGCCGTCGCTCGGCGAGGTGCCGATGATCTCGTCGTGGGCCAGTGCAGGGCTCGCGGCAATTAGTGAGCCGGCAAACAGCGTGATTGCGGCGGCGGTGGTCATGATGCGGCGACGAATGCTCATACCCACCAGTTTAGAACGCCCGATGGATAGACTTTAGGGGCGTTTCATCGACGGTTCGGAGCAGGGTTTTGAGCGACACCAACAAGGGTTTTCCATACTTCAAGCAGGTCGCCATCGGCGCCGTTTCGGGTGCCGCAATCCTCGCTTTGATTGTGGGTGGATTCAGCCTTTCGGGCGGCTCGAACCCAACACCGACCAACACCCAGGCCGACCCAAGCCAGTCGCAGTCGGCTTCGCCAAGCGCTAGTGCATCTTCGGGCCGTATGTGCTCGGTGGCCGAGCAGGCGGCCGACCCGCTGCTCGGTTCGATGCAGGCCGTCGTGATGAATGCCAACACCGACGAGGTGCTGTTCGATCGCGGGGCAACCACTCCCGCCGCAACCGCGTCGGCACTCAAGGTGCTAACCGCTGCTGCCGCGCTCGCGACGCTCGGCCCAAACTATCGAGTCGACACTCGCGTCTATAGCGACCCGACAAACCCTGGCGTGGTCTATCTGGTCGGCGGCGGCGACCCAACGCTGTCGCGCACCGCGCCGGGCACCCAAAGCGTCTACAAGGATGCCCCTAAGCTTTCGTCGCTAGCCAGCAGCGTAAACTCGCGCCTAGCCGGCACTCAGATCAAGCAGATCGTGGTCGATGCATCACTGTTCGCCGGATCAACCTGGGAACCGACCTGGGAGCGCTCGGAACAAACACAGGGTTACATGAGCGAGGTGTCGGCACTTCAGGTCGACGGCGACCGCGACAACCCATCGCAGGAAACCTCAAAGCGCTCGACCACTCCGGCCAAACGCGCCGGTGCGTGGTTCAAGAAGGCGCTCGGCTCGATCGCCGCGACAGCAACCGTCGTCGAGGGCAAGACCCCGGCCTCGGCAACCGAGGTGGCCAAGGTGCAGTCGGCTCCAATCAGCAACTGGATCACCCACATGCTGCTCGTTTCAGACAATACCCAGGCCGAGGCGCTCGCTCGATTGGTGAGCCTCGATCAGGGCTACGACGGCTCGTTCGGCAGCATTGATGCGGCAATCAAGAAGGCGCTCGCCGTTACCGGCGTCGACTCGACCGGCCTAGTTCTAAAGGACGGCTCTGGCCTGTCGGCCATGAATGCCGTTCCGCCGATCTATTTCGCCAAGCTGTTCAAGGTGATCATGGCGGGTCAGCACGACTTCAACTGGGTCATGCAGGGATTGCCGGTCGCGGGCGAGAGCGGTTCGCTAGCCGATCGTTTCAAGGGCGACTATGTCGACGCCGACGGCAAGATTGCGGCGAAGACGGGTTGGATCAAGCACGGCTACACGCTGGCCGGCGTAATCACCGCGAAAGACGGCACCAAGCTGACGTTCGCGATCTATGCGTTGGGCAATGTAACCGACAAGGCCAAGCTAGCCATCGATGCGTTGGCAACTGGGTTCTATCGCTGCGGAGACCAGCTCTCAAACCAATAAACGACTCGAACTGCTGGGCACCCGAAGCCTAGAATGTTTGTATCCAAATAATCGCTCAGGCGACGATCAAAGGAATAAGGCAATGGCGCTTTCAGAGAACGAACTTCTCGCATCTGTTCCAACCGGTCTTTACATCGGTGGCAAGTGGGTCGAAGGTCACGCGCCCGACCGCATCGCGGTTGAAGACCCGGCCACGGGCAAGACCCTGCTCGAGATCGCCAATGCAACCGAGGTCGATGCGCTTGCCGCACTGACCGCCGCCGACGAGGCTCAGGCGAGTTGGGCTCGAGTTGCCCCTCGCGAGCGTGGCGAAATCCTGCGCCGCACCTTTGAGCTCGTTCGTGCCCGCAGCGAAGAATTTGCAACCCTGATCAGCCTCGAAATGGGCAAGCCAATCGCCGAGGCGCGCGGCGAGGTCACCTACGGCAACGAGTTCCTGCGTTGGTTCAGCGAAGAGGCCGTGCGAATCTCGGGCCGCTACGGCAGCAACCCAGAGGGCACCGGCCGCATGCTGATTACTCAGCGCCCGGTTGGCCCAGCATTCGCCATCACCCCTTGGAACTTTCCGCTGGCAATGGCCACCCGCAAGATCGGCCCGGCAATCGCCGCCGGCTGCACCATGGTCGTCAAGCCTGCCGAGCTGACCCCGCTGACCACCCTGTTCTTGGTCAAGACCCTAGAAGAGGCCGGCCTGCCAGCCGGTGTCGTCAACGTGATCACCACCAGCAGCTCGGCGGCCACGAGCGCGCCAGTGATCGCCGACGCCCGCCTGCGCAAAATCACCTTCACCGGCAGCACCCAGGTCGGCGTCAAGCTGCTCGAGCAGTCGGCCAAGAACGTGCTGCGCACCTCGATGGAACTCGGTGGCAACGCGCCGTTCCTCGTATTTGAAGACGCCGATGTCGATGCCGCCGTGAATGGAGCGATGCTCGCCAAGATGCGTAACATCGGCCAGGCCTGCACCGCAGCCAACCGATTCATCATCCATGAGGCAGTGGCCGACGAGTTCGCTCAAAAGTTCGCTGCCAAGATGGATTCGCTGCAGCTCGGTCGCGGTGTCGACGCCGCAACCACGTGTGGCCCGGTCATCAACGAGAAGGCCCGCGCCAACATGCAGCGTCTGGTCGATGCGACCGTTCGCGAGGGCGGCGACATCGTTGCCGGTGGCGAGACCGTCTCGGGCGATGGCTACTTCTTCAAGCCAACCGTGCTCGACCACGTCAAGCCTGGCTCGACCATCCTGACCGAAGAGATCTTTGGCCCAATCGCGCCGATCACTCGTTTCAAGAACGAGGAAGACGCGGTTCGCCTAGCAAACGACACCCAGTATGGCCTTGTGTCTTATGCGTTCACCGCCGACCTCAAGCGTGGTCTGCGCCTGGCCGAAACGCTCGACACCGGCATGATGGGCCTCAACTCGGGCCTGGTCTCGAACGCGGCGGCGCCATTCGGTGGTGTCAAGCAGTCGGGCGTTGGTCGCGAGGGTGGTCTCGAGGGCATCAACGAGTACCTCGAAACCAAGTACGTAATGATTCCAGACCCACAGGCCTAATCGGCTGGTGCTGGTCAAACGGCTCAAAACTAAAGCGGGTGCCAGTCGGCACCCGCTTTGCTTTTGCTTGAGGTTGGTGAGTCGCTAGAACTCGCGACCGGCACCATTGGCTGCCGACACCGCGAACACATCCGGTCGGGCAAAGCCACACGACTCGAATTCGGCATAGACGGCGATGGTGACCTCGCTGATGCGCTCGATCGGGGTGAGCGCGATGGCAGCGCCACCGAATCCGCCGCCGGTCATGCGAGCGCCGACGGCACCGTGGCGCAGGGCAGTCTCGACGGCGGTGTCGAGCTCGTCGACCGAAATCTCGAAGTCGTCGCGCATCGAAACGTGCGAGGCGTGCATGAGGTGACCGATCGAACGTGGGCCGGTTTCGCGCAGCGCCTTGACGGTGTCGAGCACGCGCTGGTTCTCGGTGACCACGTGGCGAACCCTGCGGAAGGTCACATCGGGCATCGCGTGTTCGGCACGCTCGAGGTCGGTGATGGTCAAATCGCGCAGGCTTGGCACGCCCATGATGGCAGCGCCGTCCTCGCAGGCGGCGCGACGCTCGGCATAACCGCCGTCGACCAGTCGGTGAGCGACCTTGGTGTCGATGATCAACAGTTCAAGGCCGTCTGCTGCAAAGCCAAGCTCGACCACCTCTGCCTCGAGGTTGCGGCAATCCAGAAATACTCCGTGGTCAACGCGGCCAAGCAGCGACGCCGATTGGTCCATGATGCCGGTCGGGGCGCCAACGATTTTGTTTTCGCCCAGCTGGCCGGCGCGCGCAAGTTCGCCTCGGGTGAGGCCGAGCGACCACAGCTCATCGAGGCCAACTGCCACGGCACACTCGATCGCTGCCGACGACGACAGGCCTGCGCCAACCGGCACGTCTGACTCGATAAAACAGTCGAAACCGGTGGCGGCAAAGTTGCGACCGAGCTCGGCGGCAATCTGCTGAACCGCCCAGGTCACACCAAGCGGATACGCCGCCCAGCCGAGGTCGCCAGCCGTCGATTCGATCGACTCGACCGGCACCTGGTGCACATCGGTTGAAAACGACGAGGCAACGCGAGCAATGCCGTCGGTGCGCAACGCGATTGCCGCATAGGTGCGACGGTTGATTGCGAACGGAAACACGAAGCCGAGGTTGTAGTCGGTGTGCTCGCCGATCAGGTTTACGCGGCCAGGTGCCGACCAAACGCCGGTTGGGGCATAGCCAAATGCCGATTCAAACTCGGTAGCGGTGCGGCGTGCGATTTCGCTCATTAGAGCACCTCTCGAAGCTGTGCGGCGGTCTTCTCTGGCGGAAAATCGGCGATGAAGGCGCCCATTGCCGACTCTGAGCCGGCCAAGAACTTGAGCTTGTCGGCCGCGCGACGCGGCGAGGTGATTTGCAGCTGCAGACGCACGTCTTCGCCGCCCTCAACCAGTGGCGCCTGATGCCAGGCCGAAATGTATGGCGTCGGGCTGTCATAGATCGCGTCGAGCGCAACCAAGAGGCGCTTATAGATGACCGCAAGTTCGTCGCGCTCGGCTGAATCGAGCTGGCCAAGGTGCTGAACGTGGCGGTGTGGCAACAGGTGCACCTCGATCGGCCAGCGACCGGCGAATGGCACATACGCGGTGAAGTGCTCGCCTTGAATCAGCACGCGTTCCGAGGCCTGCTCAAACGCGAGGGTGTCGGCAAATAGGTTCTTGCCGTATGCGGCGATCGACTGCAGCAGCTTTTGGGTGCGCGGGGTCACATACGGATACGAATAGATCTGGCCGTGCGGGTGGTGCAGGGTCACGCCAATTTCTTGGCCACGGTTTTCAAACGGAAAAACCTGGCGCACGCCGGGCAGGCTCTGCAGGTGCTCGGTGCGGTCGGCCCAGGCCTCGATTACGGTGCGGATGCGCTCGACGGTCTGACCGCCAAGGCTGCCCAGGTGTTCTGGCGAAAACACCACTACCTCGCAGCGCCCGACAGACGCGCGGGTCGAGCCGAGTGCAAGATTCGGCACGACTGCGTAGTTCGGGTCATCGACCTCGGCCAGCTTGGGGCCGAACGATGGATTCTTGTTTTCGAATACTGCAACGTCAAAAACGTCGGGCATCTCGCTAAGGTTGTCGGCCGTGGTCTGGCACAGCGGGCACATGTGGGCTGGCGGCAAGAAAGCGCGACCGTGGCGGTGCGCGGCGATCGAGATCCAGTCGCCAGTCAGCGAATCTAGGCGCATTTCGGCGGTTTCTGGGCGCTCTGCTGCCTCGCGCGCATCGGCCTTGCGTTCGGCCGGCAGGCTAGAGGCGGCGTCGTCGAAATAGAACAGGTCGCGACCATCGAAGAGCTTGGCGGTTTGTTTTCTAGACACTTGCGAATCCGTTTCTTTGTAAGTGTTTCTGTTCGTATAAGAACAGCCCGAGAACCGACGCTGGCTAGGCTATAGGCATGATTTCAGCCTGTGGGCAACAGTTTACCCTCGCTCTCGACACCCCTGACGGACGCCTCACGGCGATGATTGCTCAGGTTGGCGCGGGTTTGCGCTCGCTCAAACTGAACGACACCGAGTTCATCGAGTCGTGCGAGCCAGACGAAATCGCTCCGTACTGCGCCGGCATCGTGATGTCGCCGTGGGTCAATCGCCTCGATGGTGGCAAGTGGACCTACAAGGGGCAGGTGCTTGAGGTTCCGATCACCATTCACGACCAGCAAAACGCCAACCACGGGCTGCTCGAGTTTGCCGAATACTCCGAAATCGAGCGCGTCGAAAACGAATCAGAGTCTTCGGTCACGCTCGCGGCAACCATTCAGCCTCGCCGCGGGTATCCGTTCTTGGTCAAGACCACCGTCAAATACGCGCTGCACGCCGACGGCCTGACCGTCACCCATGGCGCGGTCAATCATTCGGTTGATGCGGCACCGTATGCGGTTGGCGGCCACCCGTACTTCAAGGTGTCGGGCACCCCGACCGAGCAGTTGGTGCTCAAGTCGCAGGCGGCAACGCTGATTGAGGTCGATGAACGACAAATTCCGATTGGTCGTTCGGCGACCGCGGGAACGCGATTCGACCTGCGCGATGGTCAGCCTGTTGGCAACAACTTTTTTGACCACAACTTTGCCGACTTGGCCCGCGAGGCCGATGGCCTTGCGCACACCTATCTCAATGCCGAGAACGGCGCCCAGATCGACGTTTGGCAAGACGCATCGTTCAAATACGTTGTGTTGTTCACGCCAGATTTTTATCCGACTAAGTCGGGCAAGGTATGGGCCGCGGCAATCGAACCGCAGACCGCTGCCGCGAACGCATTCAACTCTGGCGAAGACCTACTTTGGCTCGAGCCGCATGTGCCGTTCTCGGCTAGCTGGGGCGTAAAGGTTCGCGAACCACGCAAATGAGCCTTCGGTTTGCGAGCGGGCCGTCGTCGACGAAATTCGCCGTCGAGCTGCTCAGGCCCTACCTGCCAGATTTGAAGCTCGGCGCACCGGGCGAGTGGCGCCAAAACTATCAGCGCGCGTTTGTCGAACTAACCCGACTCGAGGCGCAAACTAGCGAAACCCGGCTGCAGGCCGCTCTGCTCGAAGCCATTGGTGCCTCGATTCTCGACGATGCTGGCCGGTCAATCACGCAGCTCGTTAAGCAGGGCTGGTCGCAAGGTCAACTCGTCGAGACCGTCGTTGTCTCGGGCATGGGCGAAACTTCGCGATTGGCAACGGTTGGCAAACCAACCGCTGACGCATTGGTGCACAACGGCCTTGCCGAGCCGCGAATCGCCGACGATCTGTCGGCCTATGACGATTGGGTCGCGGCTCACGACGAGGCTCCAACCGCGGGTGAACTGCTGCTGGCAATCGGAGCGAATGCCGAGCTCTCGCTGGTTGCCGACTGGCTCGCAATCGGGGGAATCGCCGCGGCAATCGCGCGCCAGAATTCGACCAAATGGTCGGCGTTGATCGCCCAGGCTCGCGAATCGGGCGGCACACTCTTGGTTCCGGTGTTGGCCTCGCAAGCCGCAGGGCTCGACCTGGCCTCGATCGACGACGAACAGTTGGCACAGATCGCAGGGCTCGACCTGCAGGCCGATCTCGCGGCGATTGCGGGTTGGGTGCGCTCCATTGCCGATGCGCACATCGACAAGCGCATCGTTGCGTTGGGCACCGTTTATGCGCCTGGCAAAAACCAGATCCTTGCCGCTGCCGCACAGGATGCGCTGCTTGCGCGATTGACCGACGAATTGCCGCCTGCCCGCCTGGTCTTGGGTTGGTTGGCCACTCCTCTCGACTCGGTCGCCCTGCCTCGCGAGGTCTTCGAGGCGAGCATCGCCGCACACGCAAAGCGTGGGCTGGGCAGGCGCATCCGCGATTTGCTGTTGCGGCCGGTCGGTGGGCCGCTGGCTCCGCACCCCGAAGCGATCCTCACCTCGCCAAGCGACCGCGAATTGGCAATCGTCGACTTTTCGGCCGTGCGCCAGGGCAGTTCATACCTGTTGGCCAAGCGCATCGAGCGTTGGCGCGCACAGGTTGCTCAGGCGGCCGGTCATAACGTCTGGTTTCAGGTGGCCCCTCCGGCGCAGACTCATTCGACGCTTGACTATCGCGTTGTGCGTGCCGCCTTCCGCGGTGCCGGCTCATTTGGCGTGACCACATTTGTGCCATGGATGCTGCGTGACCTACTGACCGCCGTGCTCATCGGCCACCTCAAGGGCGAGGCTAAGCAGCCAGCCGAGCAGCCAGTCGAGCCAAGGGCGCTGCTAGATTCGGCGATCCATGGCGGCGTCTGGCGCGTCGCTTACGACCCGCAAAGCATCTGGTCGCCAGCCGCGATCTTGGGTTGGCCCGAGCTTTTGCGCGGCGGAAAATAGGCACTCAGCCGCCCCAGTCGCGCAATTCGGTTAATGCGACATCTGTGCTTTGTTTACCGAGTGTTTACCAAGTTTCAATAGTGTTCAACTGCTAGACACCTAGTTAACTCAGAGAAAGATTGGCATGGATCCGATTTTCGTAGTCGCCGTCGTAGTGGCATTGGCCCTCTTCTTCGACTTCACCAATGGTTTTCACGACACTGCCAACGCGATGGCAACCCCAATCGCGACTGGCGCACTTAAGCCAAAGGTCGCAGTCGGCATCGCCGCTGTGATGAACCTGGTTGGTGCATTCCTTTCGACCGAGGTTGCCAAGGCAATTTCGGTATCGCTCATCAACGACGATGCGCAAAAGACCCTGTTCGTCGGCGTGCTCGGCGCCCAGATGGTCTTCGCCGGTCTTACCGGTGCGATCCTCTGGAACCTGACCACCTGGTTCCTCGGACTGCCTTCGTCGTCGTCGCACGCACTCTTCGGTGGCCTAATCGGTTCGGCGATTGCGTTCGCTGGCATGGGCGCAATCAACGGCGCAAAGGTCGTCGAGAAGGTTGTGCTGCCGGCGCTGTTCGCCCCGGCAATCGCAGGTTTGGCCGCATTCTTGGCCACCCGCGTCGCATACATCATCACCGCTCGCACCCAGAGCTCGCGCAGCAAGTCGGGCATCGGCACCGGTCGCGGCAAGTTCCGCATCGGTCAGATCTTCTCGTCGTCGCTCGTCGCACTTTCGCACGGCACCAACGACGCCCAGAAGACCATGGGTGTTATCACCCTGGTTCTGGTCGCCTCGGGTCTGCAGTCAAACGGCGACCACGTCGAGACCTGGGTCGTGCTGACCTCGGCGCTCGCCATCGCAATCGGCACCTACTCGGGTGGCTGGCGAATCATCAAGACCATGGGAACCGGCCTTAGCGAGATCAAGCCTGCGCAGGGCTTCGCTGCCGAGGTTGCCACCGGTGTTGCAATTCTTGCCTCGAGCAAGCTCGGTTTCGCGCTGTCAACCACCCAGGTTGCCTCGGGTTCGGTCATCGGTTCGGGCCTCGGTCGCAAGGGCGGCGCTGTTCGCTGGAGCAAGGCCGGCCAGATCGTGGTCGGTTGGCTGTTCACCCTGCCAGCCGCCGGCATCGTCGGTGCGCTTTCGGCATACCTCGTTCAGCTGGGCACCTTCGGCTTCATCGCCGATGCGGTGATCACCATTGCGGCCATCGTCGCGATCTTCCAGATCTCGAAGCGCAACAAGGTCGCGCACCACAACCTAACCAGCGAGATCGAGGGCGCCAGCGAGGTTGTTGCCTCGCCTCGTCAGGTCAAGAAGGCCGCTGCCAAGGCTGCTCAGGCTGCCAAGAAGGCCGGCAAGAAGAAGGGTAAGAAGTAAATGTTCGAACTTATCGACTGGAACAAGTTCCTTCAGGTTCTCGAAGCCACCATCATCTTTGCCGTTGGTGTTGTCGGGTTCTTCTCGCTGGGTGTGCGCCTGCTGACCAACGCTCAGCATGCAGTGCCTGGTGCCAACAAGGGCAAGACCGCGGCCGTGCGCGCAGAGGTGCTCAACCGCCTCGGTGCCTACGTTTCGTTCGCAGTGTGCCTGGTGGCCCTCGGCTACGGCATCATGCTGGTTGCGCCTTGGATCTTCGGCATCGCCGACAAGTAACTAACGCTTTATCGAATTCGGCCTCGCCCTCGCGGCGGGGTCGAATTCTTTAACCGGATGCGCCTGCGCGCTAGAACGTTGCGCGGCCAGCCGCCAGGCCAGCCGCGCCAAGTCATTCGCATCCAAACGACCCGAAAAGCGGCTAGCCTGTTGGCATGGCACACAGCGTTTATGTCGCCTCGGTCGAGGGGCACACGGCAAAGTCGGTTATTGCTCTCGGCGTGCTCGAGGCTCTAACCAAGCAGCACGCTTCGGTGGGCGTTTTTCGTTCGGTAGCGCCGAGCGACTCGACCGACGACAAGGTGCTCGAGCTCTTGTTGGCCACCGCCACTGCAGGCGCATCGATTGAAGAGTGCGTCGGCGTCTCGTATCAAGAGATGCACGAGGCCCCCGAGCAGGCACTCGGCAAGATCGTCGATCGATTCAAGGCCCTCGAGGCCAAGTGCGACTTTGTGCTGATTTTGGGCAGCGACTACAACGATGTTTTTAGCCCTGCCGAGTTCTCGTTCAACGCTCGAGTTGCCACCAACCTTGGTGCCCCGATGATCCTGGTCTTCAACGGCCGCGAGGTCTATGCCACCAGCGAGCATCTTGGTCAGGCCGAACCGCGCAACGCCCAAGACCTGCTCTCGATGGCCGACCTGACCATGCAAGAGGTGCGCAAGGCGCACACGACCGTGCTTGCCGCCGTGGTCAACCGCGCCGATTCTGAGCGTCTAGACAGCATCCGCGAGGCCCTAGGGCAGGCCCTGCCAGCCGACTGCCCGGTATGGGTCGTGCCCGAAGACAAGCGCCTGCCAGCACCGCGAATGTCGCAGATTCAGGCAGCGGTCAACGGCCACCAGATCTTTGGTTCGCAAGAGCGTCTGGCCACCGAGGCCATGGATCTGGTCGTGGCAGCGATGATGCCCGAGCATGTCCTGCAGCGCATCACCGAGGATTCCGTTGTCGTGGTGCCAGCCGATCGTTCCGACGTGCTGCTCACGCTGCTAATGGCCGATCAGTCAGACACTTTTCCGCGGTTGGCAGGCATCGTTCTTAACGGCGGGTTTGAGATTCCCGAGCCGATCCGCCAACTCGTGCTTGGTCTAAAGCCAACCCTGCCGGTGATCACCACCGAGGGCCGCAGCTTCGACACGACCGTAAAGATCGCCTCGACGCGTGGCGTAATCACCGCGGCCGACCCCGACAAGATTTCGCGCGCACGCAAGCTGGTTGGGCAATACATCGACACCGACGCCCTGGCCGTGCGCGCGGCGTCAACCGAGTCGACGGCGATCACTCCGCTGGCCTTCGAACACTCGCTCATCGAGCGCGCTCGAGCCGCGAACAAGACCATCGTTTTGCCCGAGGGCGACGACGACCGCATTCTGCAGGCGGCCGACGAGGTGCTCCGTCGTGGCGTGGCCAAGATCATCATCCTTGGTGACCCCGCCAAGATTGCCGAACGCGCCAAGGCCCTCGGCCTCGATCTGAGTCGCGCGCAGCTCACTCAAATCGCCGGCTCTGAGCACTTTGACGAGTGTGTTGCCGAATACGTGCGCCTGCGTTCGCACAAGGGTGTGACGGCCGAGATCGCGCGCGAAAAAATGCTCGACGTTTCGTATTTCGGCACGATGCTCGTGCAGCTCGGCTTTGCCGACGGCATGGTCTCGGGCGCCGCTCACACCACGGCACACACCATCAAGCCAAGCTTCGAATTCGTCAAGACCAAGCCGGGCGTTTCGACCGCCTCGAGCGTCTTTCTTATGGCACTCGAAGACCGCGTGCTGGTCTATGGCGACTGCGCGGTGATTCCCGAACCTACCGTCGAGGAACTCGCCGACATCGCCATTTCGTCGGCGGCGACGGCACGCAACTTCAACATCGAGCCACACGTCGCGATGCTGTCATACTCGACCGGTTCGTCGGGTTCGGGTGCCGAGGTCGACCGCATTCGCGAGGCCACCGAGCTTGTTCGCAAGCGTGCGCCAGAGCTTTCGCTCGAGGGCCCGATTCAGTATGACGCCGCGGTCGACGTGGCCGTGGCCAAGGCCAAGTTGCCCGAGTCGACCGTTGCCGGTCACGCCACGGTGTTCGTTTTTCCTGATTTGAACACCGGAAACAACACCTACAAGGCAGTGCAGCGCACGGCCGGCGCCGTTGCGATTGGCCCGATCCTGCAGGGTCTCAACAAGCCGGTCAACGATCTTTCGCGCGGCGCCCTGGTCAAAGACATCGTCAACACCATCGCGATCACGGCAATTCAGGCGGGTCAACAATGAAGCCAATTCTGGTAATCAATTCGGGATCGAGTTCGCTCAAATACCAGCTCATCGACACCGACTCGGGGCAGTCGCTCGATGCCGGTTTGATCGAGCGCGTCACCGACCACGCGGTTGCCTTTCAAGAAATGCTTGGCAAGCTCGGTGGGCCTAGGCCCATTGCCGTGGGGCATCGCGTTGTTCACGGCGGTTCAAAGTTTTCGAAGGCGACGCTGGTCGACGCGAGTGTTTTGACCGAGATCGATTCGTTGGTTCCGCTGGCGCCACTGCACAACCCCGGCAATGCCGATGGCGTGCGCGCGGCCATGCGGGTGTTCCCTGATTTGCCTCAGGTCGTGGTGTTCGACACCGCGTTTCACCAGAGCATGCCGGCAAGCTCATACCGCTATGCGATCGATGCCGAACTCGAGTCGCAATACGGCATTCGCCGCTATGGCTTTCACGGCACGAGCCACGCATACGTTTCGCGCACGGCGGCCGCGTTCATGGGGAGCGACCTCGAAAAGTTCAACGCGATCGTGCTGCATCTTGGCAGTGGCGCTTCGGCCTGCGCCATCAAAAACGGCAAATCGTTCGACACCTCTATGGGCATGACACCGCTGCAGGGGCTCGTGATGGGCACTCGTTCGGGCGATATCGACCCGGCGATCGTCGCGTATCTCGAACGTGTGGCGGGCATGAATATCGACCAGGTCGACCAGAGCCTAAACAAGAGCGCGGGCCTGAAGGGCATGACGGGCGCGAGCGATTTGCGCGATGTCGAGGCTGCTGCCGCCGCGGGCGAGCAGGTGGCCATCGATGCCTTGGCCGTGTATGCGCAGCGCATCAAGCACTACATCGGCGCATACCTGGCCGAGATCGGCCCGATTGACGCGCTCGTGTTCACCGCGGGTGTTGGCGAGAATTCGGTCGAGATGCGCGCTCAGGTGCTTTCGGGTCTCGGTCACCTCGGGTTTGTGCTCGACGCGGGGCTCAACTCGGCCAGGTCGCGCGAGGTTCGTTCGATCGCAGCCTCGAGCTCGCCCGTCGAAATCTTGGTCGTGCCAACCAACGAAGAACTCGAGATCGCGCTGCAGACGGCCGAAATCGTCGGCTAGTCAAGTCACAGCCATAGCGCAGGCGTCTCTCAGACTTCTGTCAGGTTGCCGACCTAGTTTTATCTCAACAGCGAAAGCGAAATGGATGTAACCCCAGTTCGATCGATGTTTATCTCTCTCCTTTGTTAGAAGAGGCCGGCAGAATGCGGATCTGCCGGTCTTTTCGTTTAACCCGAGCTGTCGCTTAACTAGGCTGGGCACATGAAACTCCATCGCGCGTGGGCGGTTGCCGCCGTCACGATGCTCACGCTCATCGCGGCATCGGCATTTAGATCGACCACGTCGGTGCTCTACATGCCAATCGAGATGGAATTCGGCTGGACCCGCAGCCTGACCTCAGGTGCGGTCGCGCTCAATATCCTCGTTTATGGCTTCACCGCGCCATTCGCGGCCGTAATCATGGCTCGCCTCGGCGCAAAGCGCGTCGCTCTAGTCGCGCTCAGCCTGATTGCCGCTGGCACGCTGCTGACCACCGTCATGCATGCCTCGTGGGAGCTCTATGCCGATTGGGGAATCCTCGTTGGTCTTGGCACCGGCGCGCTGGCGCTCGTGTTCGGCGCTCAGGTGGCCAATCAGTGGTTCGTCAAACACCGCGGTTTGGTCATGGGCATATTCTCGGCGTCATACGCAACCGGCCAGCTGCTGTTTCTGCCGGCGATCACCCAGGTTGCCAACGATTCGGGCTGGCGCTCGGCAACCATCATCGTCGCGGCATTCTGCCTTGCACTGATCCCGATCTTTGGGCTGATCTTCAAGAATGCGCCAGACCCGGCGATTGGGCCTTATGGCGGCAGCGCCGCCGATGTTCCCGTCAAGCCGCCGGTCACCGTGCGAGCCAACCTTGAGGCCATGCGTTCGGCCGTTGGCAAGCCGGCCTTCTGGGCGCTCGCTCTCACGTTTTTTGTGTGCGGTTGGACAACCAACGGCCTAATCGGCGCACACTTCATTCCAGCCGCCCACGACCACGGCATGCCAACGACCATGGCAGCGGGCCTGCTGGCCACCGTCGGCATCTTCGACTTTGTCGGCACCATCGCGAGTGGCTGGTTGACCGACCGATTCGACCCGGCGATCCTGCTCGTGGTCTATTACGGGCTGCGCGGGCTAGCACTGTTCACCGTGCCGTTTGTGCTCGGCCCAACCGTCGAACCACCGATGCTGTTCTTCATCGTGTTCTATGGCCTCGACTGGATTGCGACGGTGCCGCCAACCGTCGAACTTTGCCGCAAACACTTCGGCATCGCCAACTCTGGCCTGATTTACGGATGGGTCTTCGCGAGTCACATGGTTGGCGCAGCGGCCGCCAGTGCCTTCGCTGGCGCGATTAGGCAATACCAAGGCGACTACTTTGTTGCGTGGATCGTGGCGGCCGTGCTGTGCGTTGCCGCAAGCGCATACAGTCTGACCCTTCGAAACAAGAAAACCGCGGCCATCGCATGAGCAGCACACCTAAGGCACTAATTGTCATCGACATGCAGAACGGGTTCAACGACCCCGGCATGCCGCCAAGCAACAATCCTGCGTGCGACGACAACGTGCGTGCGCTGCTGGGCAAATGGCGCGCCGAGGGCTTGCCGATCGTGCTGGTGCGCCACGACTCGAAGGGTGCGACCTCGGTTTTGCGACCCGGGCAGCCTGGCAACGATTTCATGCCTGGCATCGGCGGCGCACACGACCTGCTGGTCAGCAAGAGCGTCAATTCGGCTTTCTATGGCGAACCAAACCTCGAGGCCTGGCTGCGTGCGGCCGAATTAAACGACATCGTGATTTGCGGCATCCAGAC
>Ga0228700_1001483_pt1 | contig 15063 bp, 16 predicted proteins | sample McNCre317_Aug_MG_FD_178019 | JGI IMG/M metagenome (GOLD analysis project Ga0228700, IMG submission 178019) | Freshwater microbial communities from McNutts Creek, Athens, Georgia, United States - 3-17_Aug_MG | ecosystem: Environmental > Aquatic > Freshwater > Creek | place: USA: Georgia...
GTGTCCACAAAGGTGAACACGGGCAGCTTGAACTTCTCGGCGGTCTTCATCAAGCGCAAAGCTTTGCGGTAACCCTCGGGGCGGCTCATGCCAAAGTTGCGCGCAGCGCGCTCTTTGGTGTCGCGGCCTTTTTGTTGGCCCAAGACCATGCAAGCGTTGCCATTGAAACGGGCCAAGCCACCCACGATGCTCAAGTCATCGGCAAAGTGACGGTCGCCGTGCATTTCCACGAAGTCGGTGAAGATTTCGTTGATGTAGTCCAGCGTGTAAGGGCGCTCGGCATGGCGGGCAATCTTGGTGATTTGCCAAGGTGTGAGGTCGCTGTAAATGTCTTTGGTCAGCTGCAAACTCTTCTTGCTGAGCTGGTCGATCTCGTCCGAGATGTCCACCGCCGACTCGCTTTGCACATAGCGCAGCTCGTCGATCTTGCCTTCGAGTTCAGCAATCGGTTGTTCAAAGTCGAGGAAAGTTCGTTTAGCCAAAATTCATTACTCCTTAGCTGCTCAATAAGACACGGGCAGCGGATCTAGCGAGCGCCAAATATACCAAGTCGCCACACTGCAGTATGGGGCCCACGCCGCAGCCACCTCTCGGGCCTCACTGCGACTGACCGCCTCACCCGAAAAATAGTTCTGGCTGATGCCGTTGATCAAGCCCACATCGTCCAGCGGCAACACGTTCGGGCGCAGCAGGTGAAACATCAAAAACATTTCTGCCGTCCAGCGGCCAATGCCGCGAATGGCCACCAGCTCTTCGATGATGGTCTCATCATCCATCTCGGCCCACTTTTTGACATGAACAGTGCCGTTTTCAAAGTGCAGCGCCAAGTCCACCAAGTACTCGACCTTGCGAGCCGACAAACCGGCAGCGCGCATATCGTCCACCTTGAGCTTGAGCACATTGGCTGGCGTGAGCTTGCGTGGCAGTTGGATGAACCGGTCCCACACGCTTTGTGCGGCCTTGACCGAAATTTGCTGCCCCACGATGCTGCGCGCCAACGTGACAAAGGCGTCGCCACGCGACTCCAAGCACGCATTGCCAAACTGAGGGATGAGGCGCTTCATCACCCGATCTTTTTTCATCAGGTGTTTGCACGCCTCAGCCCAGTAGTCGGGCGTGGCGATGGTGACTTTAGTAGCGGCGGTCACCATGCTTAACCACGCTCCCACGTCGTGCCCGTGGGCGAATCTTTGAGCACGATGCCTTGCGCCAACAAGTCGTTGCGGATGCGGTCGGCTTCGGCAAAGTTTTTAGCGGCTTTGGCGGCTGCGCGTGCGGCGATTTGGGTTTGAATCGCGCCCTCGTCTTCCGATGCGCCGCCCTGCAAAAAGCTTTGTGGGTCTTCTTGCAACAAGCCCAACACGCCGCCCAAGGCTTTGAGCAAGCCAGCGGTTTGCGCCGACTGTGTGCGGTTGACTTCACCCGCGAGCTCGAATAACACAGCCACAGCTTCGGGCGTGCCAAAGTCTTCGTCCATCGCAGTTTTGAAGCGCACGGCGTGGGGCTCGGCCCAATCAATCGCCACCTCAGCAGGCGTTACGGCGCTGAGTGCGGTGTAAAGGCGTTTCAACGCGCCACGGGCATCGTTCAAATGCACGTCACTGTAATTGAGCTGGCTGCGGTAGTGGCTGCGCACCACGAAGAAGCGCACCGTTTCCGCATCAAATTCTTTGAGCACATCGCGAATGGTGAAGAAGTTGCCCAAACTCTTGGACATTTTTTCGTTGTCCACATTGATGAAGCCGTTGTGCATCCATACGCGGGCCATCTTCTGCCCGTTCGCGCCTTCGCTTTGAGCAATTTCGTTTTCGTGGTGAGGGAACTGCAAATCAGCACCGCCGCCGTGGATATCAAAGCTTTGGCCCAACATCTCGCAGCTCATGGCCGAGCACTCGATGTGCCAGCCAGGGCGGCCTGCACCAAAGGGGCTGGCCCATTTCACTTCGTCAGGTTCGCTCTCTTTGGCTGATTTCCACAGCACAAAGTCGAGTGGATCTTGTTTGCCATCGTCCACAGCCACGCGCTCACCCGCTTGCAGCTCGTCCAAAGACTTGCCTGACAGCTTGCCGTAGCCCGCAAATTTGCGCACGGCGTAGTTGACGTCACCGTTGCTGGCTTGGTAGGCCAAGCCTTTGTCTTGCAGCGTGCCAATCATCGACAACATTTGCGGCACGTAGTCCATCGCGCGGGGCTCGTGCGTGGGGCGCTCGATGCCCAAGGCATCGGCATCTTGGTGCAAGGCGTCAATCATGCGGTCGGTGAGGCCGCGCACGGTTTCGCCGTTTTCCAGCGAGCGCTTGATGATCTTGTCATCAATGTCGGTGATGTTGCGCACATACGTCACGCGGTAGCCGCTGGCTTTGAGCCAACGCTGCACCACGTCAAACGCCACCATCGAACGGGCATGGCCCAAATGGCACAGGTCGTACACGGTCATGCCGCACACATACATGCGCACATGGCCAGGTTCGAGCGGCGAAAAGTCTTCCAGCGCACGCGTGAGCGTGTTGTGAATGCGAAGGGTCATGAGTGAGTCGTGAGAAGCCCGCATAGAGGGGCGGTCATGAGGTGAAAGCCAAAGAGTCGTTCAGACCCTCTGTTTTACAATCTGCTAAGTATACAAAGCACATGAAAAACCCTCACCCCACCTCCTCAGCCACCTTGTTGGCACGGCCAGACACTTGCCCAAGCCGTGTGCAAACCCGCCAGATTGCGGCCGCATGGGCTTTAGGGTTGACGATGGCGCTTGGGCCTTTGGTTGTGAAGGCCCAAAGCGTCGAGGCCTTGGAATGGCAGCCTGGTCAATCCATGATGCCCATCGTCATCAGCACCCCGCACAACGACGTGCGCAAACTGTTGCGCCAAGCCAAGTACCCACAAGCGTTGTTGCTGGTCAACAAAGGTTTGGCCAACAACCCGCGCGACCCACAAATGCGCTTTTGGCAAGGTTTCATCTTCGAACAACTCGGCCAGCCTGACATGGCGCTGCAGGTCTATCTCGACCTCACACGCGAATATCCCGAGCTGGCTGAACCTCACAACAACTTAGGCGTGCTGTACGCCGCCAAAGGCGATTACCCCAACGCCAAGGCATCGCTTGATGCAGCCTTGCGTGCCGACCCTAACTACGCAGCCGCGCACGAAAACATGGGGGACTTGCTGGTCAATATGGCACGCCAATCGTATGAGCGCGCCTTGATGGCAGAGCCCAAACAAAGTGGTCCCACACAAAAAATACAACGCCTCAAGCCCGTTCTAGAAATCACCCAAGGCAAACCATGACACTCGTACACCTCACTCGCCGCGCTTTATGCGCACTCGCCCTCATTGGACTTGCTCAGACAGCCATGGCGCAAGAAGCGCCACGCGTGAAGTTTGTCACCAATGCGGGTGAATTTGTGGTCGAGGTCTACCCCGACAAAGCCCCAAAAACCGTCGACAACTTTTTGCAATATGTGCGCGACAAGCACTATGACGGCACCATTTTTCACCGCGTGATTGGCAACTTCATGGTGCAAGGCGGCGGCTACGACCAACGCTACATCGAGCGCCGCACACGCCCACCGGTTGAGCACGAAGGCCGCGAAGCCTTGGCCAAAGGCGGCCCACGCAACACCGTGGGCACCATCGCCATGGCGCGCACCAATGCCCCGCACTCGGCCACCTCGCAGTTTTTCATCAACGTGGTGGACAACGGTTTTCTCGACCCCACACCGCAACAACCCGGCTACACCGTGTTTGGCAAAGTCATCTCGGGCATGGACACCGTGCAAAAAATTCGCAGCGTGCCCACAGGTTTTGGTGGCCCCTTCTCTTCTGACGTGCCACGCACACCCATCATCATCCAATCGGCCAGCGTGCTTTAAGCCAGCGCTGCCCCTCACTTTCATTTAAGGAAAACACACCATGAGCAACCCACAAGTCGAACTGCACATCTTGGACCACGGCGTCATCACCCTCGAACTCGATGCTGAAAAAGCACCCAAGTGCACCGAGAACTTTTTGCACTACGTGAACAAAGGTCACTACGACAAAACCATTTTTCACCGCGTGATCCCAGGCTTCATGGTGCAAGGCGGCGGCTTTGAGCCAGGCATGTCACAAAAAGAATGTGACGAGCCCATTGAAAACGAAGCCAACAACGGCCTCAAAAACGACCACTACACCATCGCCATGGCACGCACGTCCGACCCACACTCGGCCACGGCCCAGTTTTTCATCAACGTGGCCAACAACGACTTCTTGAACCACAAAGCGCCAAGCATGCAAGGCTGGGGCTATGCCGTGTTTGGCAAAGTTGTCAGCGGCAATGATGTGGTCGACAAAATCGCCGCCGTCAAAACAGGCCGCAAGGGCTTCCACGACGACGTGCCAAAAGAAGACGTGGTCATCGAAAAAGCTGTGGCCCTCTAAGCTGCATGTCCACACCACCGCTGCTGCCTCAGCCCGTACCCTGCGTACAGGCTCCCGCGCATTGGCAGCGTGTGGACTTCATGTCGGACCTGCACCTAGACGCCAGCGAAGCTGCCACCTTTGACGCATGGGCGCACTACATGGCACACACGCCAGCCGATGCGCTTTTCATCTTGGGTGATTTGTTTGAGGTCTGGGTCGGCGACGACAACCAAGACCCGTTTGCCTTGCAGTGCATGGCCGTGCTCAAAGCGACGGCGCAACGCATGCCCGTGTACTTCATGTGCGGCAACCGCGATTTTTTGGTGGGCGCAGCGCTACTCAACGCAACAGGCATGCAGGGTTTGAACGACCCCACCGTGCTCGACCTCGGCGCCACTGGTCCGCGCATCTTGCTCAGCCATGGTGACGCGCTGTGTTTAGACGACCACGACTACTTGACCTTTCGTGCACAAGTGCGCCAACCCGAGTGGCAAGCCGCATTTTTGGCCAAACCGTTGGCCGAGCGCCAAGCCTATGCACGCAGCATTCGTCAACAGAGCGAAGCGCGCAAACAAACCCACACCGATTACGCCGATGTCGACACCGCAGCAGCACGCGCATGGCTGACAGCCAGCCATGCCCAAGTGCTGATACACGGGCACACCCACAAACCTGCCTCGCATGACTTGAGTCACGGCTTGAGCCGCTGGGTGCTGAGTGACTGGCATGCCACAAGTCAACCGCCTCGCCTTGAGGTGTTGAGTTGGCTACGCCAAAACGAACAAAACCCCACACGGGGGCTTTGTCGATTACCTCTTGAGCAAGCTTAACGCTTGAGCAACACCTTGAGTGCCGCTTGCAAGCGGCGCGCAGCGCCTTCGTCATACGCACCACCTAACACCTGTGCAGCATCTGCCGCCCACGTCATTTGAGGCGACGGGTCGTTGCGGCGGGTGAGCATTTGCAACTGCAAAGCACGGCGTGCATCGTTGTGCGCGGCAGGTGTGGGCAGGTCTGCGGCCACTTCCAAGCGCAACAGCGGCGTGGCGGCATCGCCTTTGGCCTCGGCACTCAAGGCTTGTGTCCATTGCGTGCGTTGCGCAGGCGTGAGCTTGCTGCCAATCGCTTGTGCAGCCGGCACTTGCGAAGCATCGCGCTTTTCCCAAGCGTGCATGAGTTGCGTCAACACTTCGCCGTGGGCGTGTGCGGCCAATCGACGCAAAGCGTCTTGAGCCGACTCCAACGCATGGCGTTGCGCACGGAATGCGGTATCGCCCAAACGTGGGCCGCGTGGGGCAAAGCCTTCACGAGCGCCGTCTCGCCCACCATCACGACCGGGCTTGCCGTCACGGCCAAAGCCTGGTTTGTCGCCAAACTTGCCGCCGGGTTTGCCATCGCGACCACGCGCAGCGGGTGCTGCTTCGGTCCGTTTTTGACCGGGACGGTCATCACCGCGCACAGCCACCACGGGGCGTGAGGCGGCTTTGGGTTTGGCGGGTGCCGCTTCCACTTGCGCAACTTCACCGGCAGGTTCTGCGGCGACATCCGAAGTATGTTCGTCCGTTTCAGTTGACTGTTCAGAAGCCTCTACAGACGCAGCAGCTTTGACAGTCTCTTGAGGCGTGGTGTCGGCTTGAGAAGCCACAGGCGCGGCCGCCACTTCACCACGGGCAATTTGTTCCAGCGCTTGCATGGCGGCACGAATCGCAGAGGCATCGCCTTTCGCGATGGCTGACTCCAAAGCTTTGGCTGCTTCCACCACGGCTTTGTCGTGCGGCGTCAGTGCGGTTTGCGATTGCTCGCGCACAGACGACTTGCGTGCAAAAGCTTCGTCAATCGGTTGGCGGAACGCGTCCCACAACTTTTGCTCCATCTTGCGGTCGAGCACCACGGTGTGCGCTTCTTCTTGCCAGCGTTGCTGCAAGGCTTTGACAGCATCCACACGCAGGCTAGGCGCGGCGCCCAAGGCTTGCGCCTCGGCGATCAAGGCGTGGCGACGTGCCAAGCTGGCTTTTTGAACGGCTTCCAGCGGCTCATGCGCTGCATGAATCGCAGCCTTCCATTGCGGTTGCAACTCGGCAAACATTTTTTCGCTCAAGTGGCCGCTCTCACGCCAACGTTGCGCGAACTGGTGCAACTGACGCGCCACACCTTTCCAATCGGGGCCGTTGCCATGCGTGACGGTCCAAGCTTTGACCTCTTCAATCAACGCCAAGCGTTGCGCCTTGTGCGCGGTGGTTTGTGCGCGCGCTTCTTTGAGCCACACATCGACCACTTCGTGGGCACGGTTGCATGCGGTGTCAAAGCGCTTCCACAAAGCGGGGTTGGGCGCGGCTTCTTTGTCGATTTTTTTCCATTGCTCACGCAGGCCACGCAAGGTTTCTTGCATCTTACGCCCACCCATAGCGGGAACGCGAACCACGTCGTCGGTTTTGGCGACTGGTGTTTCAGCCGCATCGACTTGAGCAGTGGCCTCGGGTTTGGCCACAGGCGCTGGCTTGAACATGGCCTCGGCTTGCATGGCCAATTCCAAACGCTTTTGGTCCACCACCGCTTTGTCAGCCGTCGGCTTGACAGTGCGTGTGGCGTCTACCGCCACAGACTTAGCCGCTTTGGCAGGTGCCGCCGCTTGAGGCAACACCTCGCCACGGGCCACACGAATTTGGTCAGACCAAGCAGGCACAGCGGGCAGCGGCGCAGCGGCATCGGCAGCAGCGGCTTGGGTCAGGGACAAGGCTTCACAAAACGCTGTCCACACGGCTTGCACTTGTTGGGTGCTGGTTTGCAAGGCAGACGCAAACTTGGCATCCACGCTGGACCACTGAGCATCAGCGGCCAAGGCTTGGGCTTGGGCCACCCAACGGTCGAGGTCGGCTTGCAAGGCATCTCGCTGGGCCAAGGCGTCTTGCCAGGGCTTGGTCGAAAGCACCTCAATGCGCTGGGCCAACAGCACAGCCGCTTCGCGCTGCACTTGGGTTTGGTGCTGCAAATCTTCGATGGCTTTCACGCGCTCGGCCAAGGCTGTTTTCAAACCAGCCAAGGGCTCGCGTGACAAAGGTGCACCCGCTTTAGCAGCATCGCGCTGCCAGCCCAAAGCGTCAGCCAAGTTGATGTGGGGTGCGTCGCGCAGGGCTTCGCCTTTGGCGGCCCACTCAACGATGAGCGCGTCTTGGTCTTTGCTGCGGCGCAGCTCGTCCAGTTTTTCGCGCAGCACTTTGGCAGCGCCTTTGTCGCGGTGGCTCATTTCGTCGAAGACGGCTTCGAGTTGTGCCAAGGTGGGCTGACCAGCCAGCCAGTCGCGCAAGCGCGCGGTGCGCTCTGGCGAGGTCGAAACGGTAAAGGCCCCGCCGGTCAATTTGTCTAAGGCGGCGAGGTCGAGGGTTGGGTTCAAAGAATCAGTCACAAGTAGGGCTCACAGTAAATTAGGGGTAATTGTCGCCGAGGCTTTAAAATTTGGGCTACTTCCTATTTAATTAATTTATGTCTATTCCTTTCATTGCCCGATTACAGCTAGGTCTACGTACCTTTGCAGCTGACGTGGCACAAGGCTTTTTCGCGATTTCGCACAACGGCCTAGCTGTCGTGGGCTTGTCGATCTTCTTTTTCGTGGTCGCCCTGACGGTGCGCCCCGACCTGCGCATGGTGACAGAAGCCAAGGTCATCAGCTGGCTACAAGAGCGCCAGTACGACGAAACCGGTATTGCCACAGACGCTGATGCTATTGACCGTGCCACCGCCACCGACCCCCGCGACCTGCCCAAACAACAAGCCAACCTCGCTTATTGGTTGAGCAAAAAATACCGCGTGGCGCCCGAGCCCTTGAGCGCCTTGGTGTCCGAAGCCTACGACGTGGGCCCGAGCAACCAAATTGAACCCACCTTGATCTTGGCCGTGATGGCCATCGAATCGGGCTTTAACCCGTTTGCCCAAAGCAATGTGGGCGCCCAAGGCCTGATGCAAGTGATGACCAAGGTCCACGAGCAGAAATACCAAGGCTTTGGCGGCGCACTGGCCGCGTTTGACCCTGTGGCCAATGTGCGCGTGGGCGTGAACGTGCTCAAAGAGTGCATCACCCGTGCCGGTAGCCTCGAAGGCGGCCTCAAGCTCTATGTGGGCGCAGGCAATATGAAGGATGACCAAGGCTACGCGGGCAAAGTCATGGCTGAAAACGCCCGCTTGCAACAAGTGGCCAAGGGCGTGAAGGTGCCTATCACCCCACCGCCCTCCACCGCTGCTGAGGCCGCTACAGCGCGCTTAGAAAGCCTGTGGGAGAAAGCCCAGCGCTTGACCCCCTTCGGCAAGGATGACGGCGAGTAAAACAGCCGATGAAGCGCGGTAAACTCTCATCCGTGCGCGACTGGCGATAGGCGTGCGGGGCATCTGCCCCACACCGCTGACGTGGATGTATGACCACTGGGAAGCGCACCGCCCCTGACTTTGGGGGTGATTAGCCGTTCGCCTGGGCAGCCCTGCTTCTTTGTTAGCGGGGACCATCTTCCTCTCTAGGACTGCCATGTACGACCGCAACATCTTGATCGAACAAACCGACCCCGAATTGTTCGCTGCCATCCAAGCCGAGAACGCTCGCCAAGAGCACCACATCGAGCTGATTGCCAGCGAAAACTACGCCTCCCCCGCCGTCATGGCCGCGCAAGGCTCTCAACTGACCAACAAATACGCCGAAGGCTACCCCGGCAAGCGCTACTACGGCGGTTGCGAACACGTGGACGTGGCTGAGCAGTTGGCCATCGACCGCATCAAAACCATCTTCGGCGCTGAAGCCGCCAACGTGCAGCCCCATTGCGGCGCATCGGCCAACGAAGCTGTGTTCCTCGCGTTCTTGAAGCCCGGCGACACCATCATGGGCATGAGCTTGGCCGAAGGCGGTCACTTGACCCACGGCATGGCTCTGAACATGTCTGGCAAATGGTTCAACGTCGTGTCTTACGGCTTGGACAGCAACGAAGCCATCGACTACGACGCGATGGAAGCCAAAGCCCGCGAACACAAGCCCAAGCTGATCGTGGCTGGTGCATCGGCCTACAGCTTGCACATCGACTGGGCGCGATTTGCCAAGATCGCGAAGGAAGTTGGCGCGATCTTCATGGTCGACATGGCTCACTACGCCGGCTTGATCGCCGCAGGCCAATACCCCAACCCCGTGCCTCACGCCGACGTGGTGACCTCCACCACCCACAAGAGCCTGCGCGGCCCACGCGGCGGCATTATCTTGATGAAGGCCGAGCACGAAAAGGCCATCAACAGCGCCATCTTCCCCGGCCTGCAAGGCGGCCCCTTGATGCATGTGATTGCAGCCAAGGCTGTGGCGTTCAAAGAAGCACTGCAACCTGAGTTCAAAGAATACCAAGCCCAAGTGGTGAAAAACGCCAAGATCGTGGCGGAGACATTGACAGCACGCGGCCTACGCATCGTCAGCGGCGGCACACAAAGCCACGTGATGTTGGTGGACCTGCGCTCGAAGAAGATCACCGGCAAAGAAGCCGAAGCCGCTTTGGGCGCAGCGCACATGACGATCAACAAGAACGCCATCCCCAACGACCCCGAGAAGCCATTCGTGACCAGCGGCATCCGCGTGGGCACACCCGCGATGACGACACGCGGTTTCAAGGACGAAGAGGCACGCATCACGGCCAACTTGATTGCAGACGTGTTGGACAACCCGCACGACGAAGCCAACTTGGCGGCTGTGCGTGCCAAGGTGCATGCGCTGACTTCTAAGTTCCCTGTTTACAAGTAACTTGCTTTTAACCCCGTCCTGTGTGGCGGGGTTTTTGTTTGTCTTCGTTGTTTTTGCTTCGTTCGTGAAGGGTTCTCTCCGGAGTGGGCACGGGTTGCAGGTACGGCGGGCTCTTCATGCTGGGGTACCAGAAATCATCGCCCGCCGTACCTACAACCCGCGCCGTTTGAGGTTAGAAATGGTTTACTCGTTGCGTTGCAACTTCGACTGAAGTATTGATTCGAGTGAAATGCGCGAGCGAAGCAAAGCGTGTCGCAGACTGAGGGTGTTTGGTATTGGCTGCCACGATTTCTGGTACTCCAGCATGAGGCAGCGGCCAATACCAAATACCCTCAGCGAGCCCAGCAAAAAATAGCAACCGAAAACCAAAAAGCAAAAGAGAGCACAAAAAAAATGAAATGTCCCTTCTGCGGCCACCTAGAAACCCAAGTCGTCGAAACCCGCATGTCCGAAGACGGTGACTCCGTGCGTCGCCGTCGCCAATGCGGCGCCTGCGAAAAACGCTACACCACCTACGAACGCCCCGACGTCAGCTTTCCTAACATCGTCAAAAAAGACGGTCGCCGCATCGAATACAAACGCGAAAAGCTCCTCGAATCCATGGGCCTTGCCCTGCGTAAACGCCCCGTCAGCACCGAGCAGGTCGACAACGCCATCGAGCGCATCGAAGAAAAACTCTTGGCACTCGGCCAACGCGAAGTTCCCTCCACCCGCATTGGCGAGCTCGTCATGCGTGAACTCAAAAAACTCGACAAGGTGGCCTACATTCGCTTTGCCAGCGTGTACCGCAGCTTTGAAGACATCGACGACTTCAAGAGCTTGGTGGACGAAGTTCGCAAGTAGTTTTCGAGTCTCAGCCCTGCGCTGACACCCCCTTCAAAACCTAGCATTTGCGACATGCAAACGCTAGGTTTTTTTACACCTTCGCAATCACCCTTACGAGGTTTCACACTCGTTGAAATGCTGGTGTGTTTGGGCGTGCTCGGTGTGATGGCCTCGTTTGCTATGCCCAGCTGGCAACGCCTGCAAGAGCGCAGCCGCGTCGAAGCAACGCGCGATCAACTGATCAACGACTTGCAAACCGCCCGCGTGCGTGCATTGCAGCGCGGCGAGGCTTTGCAACTCACACGCTTGCGGGATTGCACATGGGCCTCATCCGCAGGGACTGACTGGAGCTGTGGCTGGCAATTGGCGGTGAAAGCCGATCAAACGGTGCTGCAAAGCACGCAACAACTCGCGCCCTTGCAAATCACCTTTGCAAAAACCGATCCGCTCGACATCAGCGCACGTGGCGATTTGGGAACGGTGGGAGACCGATGGGTCATCAAGTCACGACAAGCGACATTCAATGTGTCGAATGTGTTGTGCCTCAGCAGTGCAGGCCGCTTGCGTTGGCAAACGGGAGACACATGCAGCAACTGAAAAACCAAACAGGCATCGCTTTGTTGGAAGCCTTGATGGCATTGCTGATCTTGGCGTTCGGCGTGCTGGGTTTGTTGTGGGTGCACCAACAGACGTTGATGCAACAACGGCAACAACTGATGCGCGCCATCGCCATGGGCATCGCCGATGACTTGGCCGAACGCATGCCCCTCAACGCACCACAACAGGCTTTGTATGCCAAACCATGGGGCAACGTTACAAACACAGCACCCGACTGCTCTGCGACGGCCTGCACACGCCAAGACCTCGCCGCATGGGACATGCAGCAACTCCAACAATCGCTCCGCAACCAACTGCCAGAAGGCGATGCTGCCGTATTTGCATTACCTAGCGCCCCGAATGGCTGGGGCATCGTCATCGCTTGGCGTGATTCCAACGAAACCTATCGCACCGACGGCACCTCAAGCTCACCGCCCTGCCCTTCGCAAATGAGCTGTTGGCGTTTGTTTTTCAGTCCCACACGATGAGCACCTGCCGAGCACATCCACACGCGCAGCATGGCTACACCTTGCCCGAACTGCTCATCGGCATGACGGTAGGTTTGTTGATCATCGCAGCAGCAACTGCCGCTTACGGCGCAAGCAAACAGACATGGAACGCCATGGCCGCCGCAGATGCCGTGCACGCCAACGCACGCGTAGCGTTGCGCAACATCCGCGAACAAGCGCACATGAGTGGCGCGGCTTATTTGATCGCTAACCACAGCGGGGCATTCAACGTTCAGCTGTCTGCCAACGAAGACACTGGCCAAGCCGCGCTAGCCGGTATCAACGGCAACAAGTCCGTCGAGAGCATCTCGCTGGGGCACTGGCATGCACTCGACACCATCGACTGCCAAGGCAACACAGGCAGCACACACGCGACGGTGCGCAACGACTACAAACTCAACACCAACAAAGAGCTGAGCTGCAAAGACCTGAATCTCACTGGCAGCACCTACCAAGCTTTGGCTGAAGGCATCGAAGACTTTCAGCTGCGTTATGCCGAAGCTAACCCCGACACACAAACTCTGCAATGGAAAACGGCCAACCAAGTGAGCGACATGGGTAAGGTGTTAGCCATCGAGGTGTGTTTACGCGTGGCGAGCATCCAGACCGTTCACAACGCGAAGCCCAACCCGAGTTACACCGGCTGCCAAGACGAGGCCTTGCCATCGGATGGTCGCGTGCGCCGCACCTTCAAACGGGTGATGAGTTTGCGCAACCGCAACGGGGTCATGCCATGAAGGTACAGCATGGGTTTGCATTGCCTACGCTGATGGTCATGCTCGCTTTGGCCAGCATCGCCACTTTGTTGGCCTTGCGCAATATGTGGGTGAATGAACAGGTGCTCAACGCCGATGCAGACCAACTGCGCACGTTGCACAAGGCGCACGCCGCGCTGCCCTTGGCTGTGGCCGACCTTGTGGGCACAGCCACAAGCACCACCACACCCAATTTGCGCCACACCGCGGGCAACGCCACGCAAACGCACGCGTTCTTCCCCACCTCGATGGCCGAGTACGACACCTTGCATCAACGCCTGTCGCCCAACACCTGCAACGCGGGCATTTGTGCACCCAATGCACTCAACCCCAGCGCCACCAAGGCCAGTTATTGGAAAACACAAACGGCCACCGCGTTGGCTGTCTCAGCCGTCGACACGCTGGATGGGAGCAGCACTGTGTTGTACTGGGTCGAAGTTTTTCCACAATCCAACAACACCCAAGACAACTTCATCTACCGCATCACCGTGCTGGCCCAGGGCGTCATGCCCAGCAGCGCCACGGTGCTGCAAACCATTTGGGTACGAACCACCCCCACCTCACCTACAGGCCAGTGGCAGAGCTGGCATGTGTTGCACGACTGATCACACATGACACGTACACCCAAAGGCTTCACCCTCATCGAGCTGCTCATTGCACTGGCTAGCATCGCCCTGCTCGCCAGCCTCGCATGGCCCAGCTACCAAAACCTCATCCTGCGCAGCCAACGTGCCCAAGCCCGCGCCGCGTTACTGCAAGCCGCACATTGGTTAGAGCGTGCCGCCAGCACCAACGGCAGCTACCCGCTCACCGCCGATGTGCCTGCGAACGTGCTGCAAGTGGACGGACAGCGCTACAAGATGACCATCACCAGCACCGCCCAAAGTTACAGCCTCAGCGCCGTACCGCTGGGCACACAAGCGGCTGACACGTGCGGCACGTTGACGCTGAATCATCTCGGTATGCGTGGCGTGCAGGGTGCGAGCCAAACTGCGGCGCAGTGCTGGGGCCGATGAGGAGCCGATGAGGGGCCGTTGAGCGTCCGACCGCCAGTTGGCGGCCGTTCATAATTGCGCCATGAGTTTTTCTGCGCACGACACCGCCTTCATGCAACAAGCCTTGGGCTTGGCGCGCGAGGCGCTTTACCTCACCTCCCCCAACCCACGCGTGGGCTGCGTCATCGTGGGTGCAGACGGCGCAGTACTGGGCAGCGGACACACGCAACGTGCAGGCGAAGCGCACGCCGAAGTCATGACCTTGCGCGACGCACAAGCCAAAGGCCATGACGTGAAAGGCGCTACCGCGTACGTGACGCTAGAACCCTGCAGCCACCAAGGCCGCACCGGCCCGTGCTGCGATGCGCTCGCCGCCGCAGGCGTGGCCCGCGTGGTGATGGCCTTGCAAGATCCCAACCCGTTGGTGGCTGGCCAAGGCACGGCACGCTTGCGTGCTGCGGGTGTGCAGGTGGACGTGGGTTTGTTAGCAGACGAAGCGCACGAGATGAACATTGGTTTTTTCAAGCGCATGACACACGGCACACCGTGGGTGCGCATGAAAGTAGCCGCCTCGCTCGACGGCCAAACTGCTTTGGAAAACGGCGTGAGCCAGTGGATCACCTCAGCGCCTGCGCGTACCGATGGCCACGCATGGCGCGCTCGCGCATGTGCCGTGCTCACCGGCATTGGCACCGTGCTTGAAGACGACCCACAACTGGATGTACGCGCCGTGCCCACCCCACGCCAGCCCACGCTGGTGGTGATGGACAGCCAACTCGAAACACCAGTCACTGCCAAACTTTTTCAGCCGCAACGCCCCGTGTGGATTTACTGCGCCGTCAACCACGCAGATCGCCGCCAAGCGCTTGAGGCCCAAGGCGCTCAAGTGGTGTGCCTACCGAACGCATCAGGCAAGGTGGACCTAGCAGCCATGCTGCAAGACCTTGGCCAAAAACAAATCAACGAAGTGCACGTGGAGGCGGGCCACAAACTCAACGGCTCGCTCTTGCGCGAAGGCTTGGTGGATGAGCTGCTCACTTACCTCGCGCCCAAACTCATGGGCCACGGTAGAGGCATGACCAACCTCGGACCATTCACTTCTCTGAGCGACGCCAAAACCTTGTCGTTTCACGAAGTGACACAAATCGGCCCCGATTTAAGGATATTGGCGCGCCTGAGCCGGTAAGCGGGGCGTAAACCTGCGAAAATATCGCCCATGTTCACCGGAA
>Ga0228700_1001484_pt1 | contig 15051 bp, 17 predicted proteins | sample McNCre317_Aug_MG_FD_178019 | JGI IMG/M metagenome (GOLD analysis project Ga0228700, IMG submission 178019) | Freshwater microbial communities from McNutts Creek, Athens, Georgia, United States - 3-17_Aug_MG | ecosystem: Environmental > Aquatic > Freshwater > Creek | place: USA: Georgia...
AGTGGTGGGCGGTCGCGCCGGACGTGATGGCCCCGGTCGGGTTGGCGGTGTACCCCGCCCCGGTGCTTCCCTCGAACGCCGCATAGATCGACCAATCGCCGTCGCTCTCGTAGGTCGCCAGCGCGGTGATCTTTGATGCAGGACCGGAAAGGTCGAAGTCCACCGAGGCCAGAAGCGCCGCAGTCGTGGTCGGGTCGTACAGCCTGGTCCTGCCGCCCCACTGAGGCGTGCGAACGTACCACATCTGCGTGCCGCGCCCGATCCACAGGGCGTTGCCGGTCCAGCAATGGCCCGTCGTGGCGACGTTATTCTGGCTGGACGTGTCCTCCCCGCTTGGCGCGATGATCTTCGACCCAACGACATCGCCGCGGGCGAGGTCGATGAACACCATCAGCGTTCGATTCTGGCTGCCCGACGAGCACGCAAACGCGAACACGGCGAGCGTTCCGTCCGGCGACACGTCGCACCAGGTCGCGGTCGTCGTCAGCCCTGCAACGCCGGTCGAGAGTGTTTGCGCGGCCTCGGCGCCAGCCCGAAGCACCCCGGACGCATACACCTTGGCCGCGTCCAAGAGCGTGTGCGAGTCGGTCGCCACAATGCCGACGTTCATGCTCAGGAGCGTGGCCGTCTTGCCCGCCGCGTTGTCGATCGTCAGCGGCGTGCTTTGTCCGAGCGAGTAGCCCGTGACCGCCGAGGCCCGGCTGATCGCCCTGAGAACACGAATGCGACGATTGCCGTCCTTGCCGAGCCGCTGCGGGAACAACTTGCGGAGTCCGTAGCGCTTGGAGATTCGACCGCGGTTGGTACCCGGCTCCGACGGCACGAAGTTCACCATGCCACCGGGCTGGGCCATGCCCGCGGGTGTGGCGCTGAACGGTGTCGCGTCGGTGATCCCATTGATCGGCAGGGGGATTTCTGGCATGGTTTCGCCCTATGAAAAAAGCCGCCCGGAGGAGGTGTCCGGGCGGCTCTGGCGCATGAACGCGGCGGCGGCCCGCGTGGTGAATCAGTTGCCGAAGATGGCCGAATCGCTCGACCGCAGTTCGCGGCGATGGATGCTCATGTTGGTGTGCCACCGGAGCGAAGTGCCGACAAGTTCGACCTTCAGGTCAGTGGTGCCGACCGTCGCGTCGGGTCCAAGTTCGAGCACAAGCACGTCGCACGGCTTGATGCCCTGATTGCCCAGGTTGAACTCGTAGGCGATGATGTTGCTCATGTCGGTGGTGGCGGCAGCGGCAAGACGGCGCTTGACCGCCGTGGCACTTGTCAGCGCCGTGTCACCAACGAGCGTCGGCGTGAACCCAACCAGCGCCGAGGGTGCCGCGGGGGTCGTGGTCGCAGCCAACGCCGGGTTGGCCTGGCCGGGAGTGAGGATGCGGCTCACGCACTGCATGTTGAGGGTCGCATTCTCGGTGTCGTCGGTGTCGTCCTTGCGGATGAGCGCGATGAGGCGAAGGTCATCGACGTTGGGGTCGTACTGGCCGGGCACGATCAGGCTCGTGCGGATCAAATCGGTGGCTGCGGCATCCTGACGCCACAGGATCGCCGGAATGCTCGTGCCAATCAGCGCGCGGTACGGCGTCGCGCCGGCCGACGTGCCGAGAGCGGCTTCGGTTGCGGTTCGCCAGTCGCCGAGCGGGATCGGACGATCGACGGGGAACCCGCCATTGGAGTACCCACCCTTCACCATCGGCTCAAAGGCCACTTCAAGGCCAGGGGCGGACGGTGCGGTTTTGGGGTATCCGGTGCCGATGCTGCCGGGTGAGGTGGTCGCCATTGGTCATTCTCCAGTTCAACTCGTGACGTAGTTCACAACCACGCCGCTCGCGCGGCGTCCCTGCGGCCGGTAGACCGGGAGGGCCGAAACACCGGGGTCATGGACGGGTCCAACCACCCGCGGGGAGAGGTCTTTGTCCATTGCGATCGACGCATCCAGTTTCGACGCCGCGTCTTGCGCGTACCTTCCAAACTGGTCAGCCTGCGAGGCATCGCGCCGCGCCCACTCCGCCAGCGCGAACGCGCGGAGCGTCGAGTCGTGCTGCGCGCCGCAGATGTGCCGCTCGTCGGTCTGCACAAGCGGACGCTGCACAAGCCTGAACTGCGCGCGAATCCACGCAACTGCCGTCGGCTTGGGGGCGACGATCACTTCCCACGCCGCACCCTCGGCGTTCCCCTCCGGGGCTTCGATCGGTCGGCAGGCAGCCATGAACGGGTAGCCCGCAGAGCCGGAAGCCGCCGACGAAGCGAGGAACGCTTGAACGCGGTGCGAGGTCGTGTCCTCGATCGTTCGCCACGTCGAGCGACCGTCGATCGTCAGCACCCATGCGTGCTTCGGGCGCGAGCAGACGCCAGCCGGGAGCCGGTAGCGGGTCTCGTCGCCGTCGATGTTGTGCGGGCCGGTTCCGTCCGGGTTCAACTCGATCTCGACCATGCGGTCGAGGAAGTTCCAGCCGGTGTACGGGCGGCGCGGGCGGACCATCGGGTCAACGCCGGCGACAAACGCTTCGTAGCCCCGGTTCCACGCTCGTTTGAGCATGTCCAGGCGTGCCGCGTCCGTCGGGATTCGCGGGGCAATCGCATTCCCTGAGTCGTCCACCAGTTCGGCGACCCCGACCGCTTCAGCCAGGTCGAGCAGGTGGTCGCCGAAGGTGAGGCCGGATTGGTCGAGCAGGTCTGGCAAATGCGGGGGCGACGGCATGCGCCGTACCCCCCCGCGGATGTGGGGGCTTGTGGGCGGCCTTTCAGCCGCGGATCAGATGTTCGACGGCTGGGCCGAGCCGAGCCGCACGTTCTTGACGGCCGCCGTGGACGACGTGTCGGCAGTCTGCATCGCCAGCGCCTTGCCCAGCGTGAGCGCCTTGAAGCAGACGTTGACACCAGCCGCCAGCGTGGCCGTCGCGTTCTGAAGCACGACCAACTGGGCGCGAATCGCGGCCAGCGTGGTGGTGACTTCCTTGAAGTTGTTGTTGAGTGTGGTCTGGTTGAACGCACCGCCCACGTCGTCAACCGTCGCGTCGGCGGTGCCAACGGCGTGCGTCAGCGCGGTGGGAAGGGTCTGCGCCGCCAGGGTGGTGCTGACGGTGCCGCCGGACGAATCGGTCAGGGACGCCGCAGTCACGCCAGCGCCGCCAAGGCCAAGGGCCGTGCCGAGCGTCTGCAAAGCGCACGACGCGTTGGCAAGGCCGAGGATCGTCACGCCCGCCGTGGCGTTCGCCTTCACCGAGGCCGAGACCATCTCGGAGCACTCGATGCCCACGAAGTCCTGCGGGTAGAAGGTGTTGGTTCCGTCGCTGTACGTGCCAACCTTGGGCTGCTTGAGCGCGACGACGACCAGCGCCTGCTCGTGCAGGTACGAGGTCTGAGGCTGCGTGAAGTCGAAGCCGAGGCCGGTGTCCTGACCGTTGGGGTCGCGGATCAGCACGTCGCCGACGGCCAGACGGCCAGCGGTGCCGCCGGTGCCGCTGGTGATCGCGGTGCGGCTGCTGGCGGTTGCGTTGATGTTGAGGCCGGTGAAGTACGCATCGCGCGTCCGCACGGGGCCGAAACCGTAAAGTCCTACTGAGCCAGGCATGGGTGTCTCCCGGAATGGAGTGCGTTTGGGTCGAAGTCAGCCGGTCGGGCCGGCGTGCGGACAGGGGATTACCAAGCGGTGTGGCCGCAGAAGTTGCGGCGGGGGTCGTCGCAGCAGATCGCGTACTCGCTGTCGTACCAGACGTTGATGATGCGGTGGTTGTTGGGATCGCGCAGCGGCTCGTCCTCGACCATCCAGCGACCGCGCAGCACCACAACCTTCGTGACGCTGTGGTCGATGCCGATGACCGGGGTGTTGGACACGCCGTCGAGAACGGGCGTGCTCACGGTGTCCACCGGGCCGTAGGGCAGGTCGCCCCAGAACGGCGAGGCGTTGCCCTCGCGGTCGTCCGGGCCGGAGTTGACGAGTTCCTGATACTGCTCGCCGCTGGTCTGATTCCAGTAGACCTTGAACTGGTTGAACCGCTGTTCCTTGGGGTCCTTGAAGGTGCCCATCTTGGGCGGACGCCAGTTGACGCGGTTGATCGCGGTGCGGAGTTGGCGGAGGAAGGTGCTGTTGACCACGCCGTCATGCGTCCACGCCCAGTTGCGGAGCCGGTTGAACTTCGCGGTGCTGGCGGTGATGCCGCCGACGCTGGCCGTGCTGGTGCCGTCCTGGTACTGCGAGTACACGCCGTTGAAGCCGCCGACCGAATCGGACGTGCCGGTGGCGAGCATGCGCGCGTGGAAGAGAAGCCCTTGCGGGTTGAGGTCGTCGGTCGAGGCGTCGGGCGAGATCATGCCGCGACGCTCGAAGTAGTTGGCGATGTCCTCCCACATGGCCGAGCGGCGGGTCGTCACGAGATCGACGATCTGAGCCGAACCCTTGTTGCGGGCCACCTCGCTGACCTCGTAGATCATGCCCGCTTCGTGCATGACCCACGGCCAGGTGAGTGTCTGCATCACGTCCTTGGCGATGAGCGAACCGGGGGCGTAGAGGCGCGTGCCGCGGGCGTTCTCGATCACGTCCACGCGGATGCGCTTCTGACGGCCAGTCGCACCGCCGTCGGCGGGCAGTTTGTCGCCCTGGAACAGACCCTCGCAGACGGGGTACCGCTGGTACGCGAACGTCTCGGTGAAGGACTGCCGGTCGAGGTTGTCCAGCGTGGTCTTGATGAGGTCGATGGCGGTCGTGGTGTTGATGACGCCAGCGCCCGCTGTGGTGATCCCAAGTGCCATGTGAGTGCTCCCAGATGTCCCCACATCCGCGAAGTCTCACAGTCGATGTTGTCGAACCCGATCAGGCGTCGGGGTCGGAAATGCCCAGGTCTTTCAACTTCGCCGCCACGGCGGACTGAGCCGCCGCCGGGCTTCGATTCGGAGTCTGCCGTGTCGTGTTCGACGAACGCCGCGGGACCGCCCCAACGGCGCGGTTGCGCTGCGTGAGTTGCTTCTGAACGTCCTGCCTCGCCTGCTTGTTGGCGATCTGCTGCGTGGTCTGCTTGCCGCCGCCGGTGCTGCGGACGATCTCGGCGGCCATCGTCAGGGCGCGAGCGCCGGAGATGGGCTTGCCGGCGTTCTTGGCCTTGGACCAGATGGTCTCGGCGGTCGTGCGGACGGCTTCGCGGTTGGCGGTCTGCTCGCGGTTGAGATCGTCGAACGAGTCGCCGAACATCGGGTCGCTCATCCGGTCAATGACGGCATCGACGCGGGTGAGGTACTGCTCCTGCCGCAGCGTTTCGGCGTACTGGACGATCTTCGAGAACTGCTGGGGGATGTGCTCTTGCAGGGCCTTGACCATCGGCGCGATGGCCTTGTCGTAGGCGTGATCGCCGAGAATGGCCTTGACCTCTTCCAGCGCCTCGGGATCGAGTTGGAACGCACTGGCCGCAGAATCAGCCTTGGTCTCGGGCTTCTGTTCTGCTTTGGGTTCAGGCTCCGCCTTGGTCTTGGGGGTTTCCTGCGCCTTCGGTTCGTCGGCGGGAGTCTCGTTGCCCGAGAACTCGCCGAGTTGTTCCTCGGCCATCTCGCTGAGGATGGCGAACGCTTCGCTGCCGCGCTTGAGCGCCGACTGCACCTTGGCCTTGCCGAACACGGCCTCGGCGCGGCGCACGGCTTCGGCGTTCATCTCGCCTTCGTCGGCCTTGCCGTCCTGGTCGTCGTCAGCCTTGGCAACCTCGGTGCCGATGATCGGTTCGCTGCCGTCGTCGATCTCGTCGGCGGGTTCGCTGGCGGTCTGGCCTTCGTCCTTCGGCTCATCATCAGCCTTGTTGCTCGGCGTCCACGCGCGAGTGCCAGCCATCGACTCGCTGCCAGCGCTGCCGGTCGTTGCGGCGCGCTCGACGGGCGACTCGGCCGACGAATCGGTCGTGCCGCCGGCGGCGTCTGCAATCACGCTTGCGGAAGGTGCGAGACGGATGCGGAAGAGGCTGAGTGCTCCAGTCATGCACAACTACACGCGCACCGTGTTCGGCGCGTCAAGTGCAGTCAACGCTTGCGTCTGGTCAGGTGCCTCGGGTCGCGCGGACCAGTGCGCGGCGAACGGTTCGGCGCAGTCGAACCCGCGATCGGCTCGGCGACCTCGATCATGTTGCCGCGCTTCACCTCGTCGCGCTCCTTCGATTCCACGTCATCGGCGCGCATCTTCTGGCGACGCTTCATCGCCTTCTTCGCCCGCACGTAGTCGCGTTGCTGCTTGCGGTTCTTGAACACCACGCGCCCGTCGGGCTGGATGCACTCGGCCCCGATGCTCCCCATCTCGGCGATGTCATCGGCGACCGAATCCGGGCTGTGCCAGTGCATGACGCTCTCGCCGCGCTCAAACTCCTTTGGAGCCTTGACGCGCATGAGCGTGCGCATCTCGCCGTAGTTCACGCCGATGTTGGCCGACGCGCATTGCGGGCATCGCACGCGCGGAAGATCGACGTGGCTGCCGACGTACTCGAATCGGTGGTTGCAGTCGCAGCAAATCCGCGGGAAGCACGGCATCAGATGATCCTCGCCTTTTTCGCAACTCTCGCGGCGCGTTCCTCGGTGCCGTACCCGTCTCGCAGCGCCTTCTGCCATCCCTTTGTCGCCTGCATCATCGCACCGTTCCCGCTGCCTGGGAACGTCTCCTTGACCGCGCGCCCGGCCCAGAACAGTTCGTAGCCGCGGATCGTCACCTGATACCGGCTGTCGAACCGGACCACGATCCAGGGCGCTCGCATCGAATCGCACGCGCGCTCGTAGCGGTCTACGTCGGTTCGGCGCGCACCGGGACCGGCCAACTCGGCGGGCGACATGGGCTTGCCGTTGGTCAGGATGGTCTCGATGATGCTGCGCTGAAGAGTGGTGAGGACGACGGGCGTTTCACTCATGCCAAAAAGCATACCCCATCTTCACACCGTTGTCATTGCACGGGCCGGTTCATCTGCCGCAAACCGCGCGGTGTCGCACCGGGCATCGGCTTCATCGCGGCTGGCGCGCCGCCCATCGGCGGAGCCATGCCCATACTCGGCTGCTGCATCTGGGCCTGCTGCATCTGCTGCATCACGGCCTGCACGACACGCTCGATCTCGGGCTGTGCGAGCGTCTGCGTGCCAGGCTGGGCCAGCATCGGGGCCTGCGCGTTGGCCTTGGCCAGCCACGAATCCGCCTCGGCGTCGGCGATCAGGCGCTCGATTGCCAGCGTCGCGTCGTTGATGATGTCATCGGGGTTGTCGATGCCGTACTTGGGGGCCAGTTCCTCGACCACGCCGCGAAGTTTCAGGAGCGGTTGACCCGTTGCGGGGTTCGGCAGGAACATCGGCATCAACTGCCCAAGCACCGACATGAACTCCACCAGCCTCCGGGCCTGCATGTTGGGGTCGTTTCCAGCATCGGACGTGAGGCGAGTCTGGTACTGGAAGTCCGCCGGCTCGCCCTGTCGGTTGGCCGCCGAGTAATCGAGGCTCACGCTGCCGACGCCGGGAATGTTGACGGGAACGGCATGGTTGGCTGCCGGATCGGTCTGGTAGTACCACGCCCACTTGCGGATCACGTTGCAGATGAGCGCGTTGACCTTGGTGCCCATCCGCGTTGTGCGCGCTCCGGCGCGGGCGTTGAGGATTTCTTCCTGCCCGAGCGTGTCGGTCTGCTGGGCCGTGCCTGAAAGCAACGCCGGGTTGCCCGCCAAGTCCTGAAAGCCCTTCATGGCGATGCCCAGAATCTCGGGCACGTCCTTGGCCACCATGTCGAGGTTGAGAACCTTGACCTTCTCGATGTTGTCCACCTTGACGGCGGCACCATCGGCAGACTCGGCGACCGCGGCGGCATCTTCTTCTGCGCCGCCCTCATACACCAGGTTGCTCTTGCTCCGCTCGCCACCTTCGAGCGCCTTGCGGGCCAGCACATCGGCGAACTCGGCGATGTCGCGGATGTTGCTGGCCGGGGACAAGCCGGGGAGGTTGGCGGGCACCTTGTTGAAGATCAGGAAGTCGTAGGGTCCGCCGTCCGGGCCGTAGTACTGCTCGAACCGCAGCCACCGCGCCGGTCCCTTGTCGCGGGGTGTGACAGTCGCCTCGAATCGCTGACCGTGCCAGTTGATGACGACGTTCCACAGTTCAATCGTGCCAAACAGAGGGTCCTTGCGGTCAGCGCCGGAAGTGCTCAGGGCTTCGCTGCGAGTGACCGTGTTGTCGCCTTCCTCGTCCTCAAACGTTGGCAGGCGCTCGATCACGTCTTTCGCCTGGGCGAACGCGGGTGATTCGAGCAGCCATTCGCGCGGCACGCGGTACTTGTGCGCGACCCACAGGGCCTTGCGCACGTCCTTGGCGTTGGGGTCGATCGCCATTGCGTCAAACTCGATGTGTTCGCTGAACGGTTCGCCGGGGTCCACGTCGCCGGCGTCGGTGGCGATGACGCGGTTGCCGACCTCCATGCCGGTGTAGATCGCGGCGAACGGCGAGAAGAGCGCATCAAGCACGGCAGGCTCGAAGATTTCTTCGATGGCGTCCTGCTCGCGCATGTTGTTGTTGACGAGCGCTTCGAGTTTGCGGGCCTCGCCGTCCAGCCCGGCGCGCATCGGCTTCAGGTAGGGCCGGAAGCCCTGCGGCACGATGAGCGGCAGGTAGGCGTGGATCGCCTGCGCGATCATGTTGATCGGTCGCATCAGACGGGCTTCGGCACGCTTGCCGTACCAGCGGCCGACGTAGTAGTCGATGTGGTCTCGGCGGTTCTCGCGGTCGTCTTTGAGGCGTCGGAACCCCATCTCGATCGCGTCCTGCATGGACTTGGCCGAGACGGATCGGCCGCCCATCTGCGGCGCGGCAATCGCCACGGGCACGGCGGCCTCCGCGGGCGACGATGCGCGCGGTGCGGACTTGGAGCGCATGGCGGATGCGATCTGGCTCATGCCAGACGCTACGGGATCATGGTTCGGCGCGGCGAGCGCTCACGACGCAGTAGTGGACGACGCCGCTTACCCATTGAGAGGCTACAACCTCTTCGCCCCTGAGTGCCAGCACCACAACAACGCGCAGGTTTGGGTCTTTGATGTCGGATTCTCGAACGATGTGGGCCGTTCCGCCGCGCCTGGCGACGAGGACGGCTCCGAGGGGAACGCGACCGGCCCGATTGACGAGTCGAATGGCCCTCATGCTGTCCTCCTAGCCATCGCAAACTCGCCCTCGACACAGTGCGTCGGCATCCGCGCGCAATCCTCAATGCTCGCGCTGGGCGGGAAGATCGACACGCCGGCCCACACGATGCGGTTCGCACCATCAAGCGGGCACCGCTCCATCGGCCCATCGACGACGCGGGCGTTCAGGTCGTCCCACGTCTCCTGACGCGCGACGCGGCACACGACGGTCGATCGCCGATCACGCGGGATGCTGCGGATTGCGGACTCGATCGCGTTGAGGACGGCGAGCGTGGTCATGTTGATAAACACGATAGACCTGGAGCGTGTACCAGTCTGTCGGCGACGGGGTGTGAAATCCGAACAACATGGAGCGAGTGGTGTCGAGGCCGGTCAGCAGGCGCTCCAGCGTGATTTCTCCGAGTGCGTATGAAACAATCTCATCGACCACACGCTACCTCCTGCCCCGCGCCTTTCTTTGGGTCGCCAGTTCACGCGTATGTTCCACATACACGGCGTAAGCCGCTTGCAACGCCAGATCGCACGCCTTTCTCAGTTTTTTGGTATTGAACCGTGGGTGGCGGTACAGACACGAAAGAATATCCATCGCAAGCGAAGCTCTTTCCGTCGCTTCGTGCTCAATGAGCATCTGCTGTTTCGCTGTTCGCTTCACTGGAGCCTACCTCCTGCCCCGCGCCTTGGCCTTCTCGCGCTCTGCCGCCTTCTGCTTCCTCCACCCAAAAGAGTACGCGGGCGGCTGGTGCGGTTCGATCTTCATCCGCGGGGAGTGCTCGCGCCCAAGGTCGGCCAGCATGTCCGCGATCACGATGTCGCCGTGCTCGCCGCGCTGGTCCTCGCTCAACTCGCTCTCGCCCGAAGGCCCACACCCGCCCTTGTCGTACACGATGTACGTCGCGGCCTGGTCGAGCGAGTAGGCGTCGGGGTTGATGAACCGCCGCGAGTTGAGGTTGCCCGCGTACTCGCGCAACTGCTCGCGCTTCGACTGGCGCGACGAGTGCCAGCCGATCTTGTCGCTTGACCCGTCGCCGACCTTCAGCGGGTTGTCGTGCGAGTAGAGCCGCGAGTAGGCGAGTTTCCGAAGCCGAATCAGCGTGTTCCCGCCAGGCCCGTTGCTCTCGACCACCAGCAGGGGCACGCCGGATCGCCCACCGATCCAGTGCGCCGCCACCCACAGCATCTCGGCGTACTCGCGCGGGTCCATCCAGTTGAACGAGAACCGCCCCACCTTCCAGCCCGTGTCGGCATCGACCACGCTGGCCGCGCTGGGCGAGGCGCCGGAGCCGGTGCCCACGTCCGCGCCGATCGCGTACGAATGCCGCTGGTCGGGCCTGGGCCTGCCCTTCTCGTCGGGCACAAGCGAACCCCACCACAACCACTCGCCGTCATCCGCGGCCTGCCATTCTGCCTTGTCGAGCGGCCACAGCACGGGCGAGAGATCGCGGTCCACCTTGACCGATGACGGCAGCGCGATCCGACCGCGCACGCGGGGAAGATGCCCGTACGCGCCCTTGTGCACCGACAGGTCCACGGGGTCGAAGATGGCCGAGCCAGCCCCGCGGCGGTCCATGTCCAGGTTCTCGGCCACGTCCACCGAGTCACGCTTGGCCGACTCAGCCTCGTACCAGTTCGATGTGACGCGAATCTTGCCGTCGCGGCCCGTCACCCAGCGCCGGCCCTCGCCCTTGACGGGGTGGTCCCACCACGGCATCTGCACGACCTCGTAGCGTCCGCTGCCGAGCATCTGGCTGGTGAAGTAGGAGCCTGCGCGGTTGGTGGAGTTGAAGATGCGGAACGGCACGGTGTCGCTGGTGTTGGCGACGATCTTGCGCAGGATGTCGATGGCGGCGGCCTCATCAACAAACAGGCCGGTGCGGCGGTCGCCCACGCCGGCGTACGAGTTGGTCGATTCGCCCGAGATGACCGAGCCGGTGTGCGGGAATCGAAAGTGCCTCTCGCGCTTCTCGATTTCCGGTCGCATCCACTCGGGCATGTGGTCGATGATGAACTCGATCTTGCTGAACAGGGCCTTTTGATCGCCCGGAAGCCAGACTTCCTCTTCCTTGCGGCTGATGACGAGCCAGTTTGCTCCCTTGCTGAACACGCACTGCCAGGCGATGAAGGCGATGCAGAGCCACGACGCGCCCATGTCGCGTGCCTTCTCGATGCAGATGGCTCGCCCGTCGCGCTGGGCCTGCACGATGCGCCTGTACGCGGCGTCCTGAACGGGCCAAGTAATCATCGGGATCGCAAGCATCCCGTCACCAGAGACGTTGCCCTTGGCCGTCGCCTCGACTACGCGATTGATCCAGCAGAACGTGTTGACCCAGAACAGAAAGTCCTCGGAGCATTTCAGGACAATCCGCTGCGCCATGTCCTCGTCGAGCGATCCGTCCTCACGCCTGGGCGCCGTGTACCAGCGCGCCCGGTGCTTCGCGTTTTCTTCCAGCGTTTTGGGGACGGGTCCGCCGTGCTCAGACACCCACACTCCGCGGGTGTACGTGAGCGGGCTGCCGAGTTGCGGGGCTGCTGCGGTCACTCAGGGGCCGCCTCCTGGGCGGGCGCGGTCGGAACGGGCTTCGAGTTGATCTCCGCCACGATGTCGCGCTCGGGCCGCTGCTGCTTCCGCGCCGCGTCGGCTTGCAGGCCAGCAATCAACTGGAAGATCACGTTTGGCCCGCCAGCGCCGGAGACGACGATGTTGCGACCACACACAATCTCGATGAACCGCACGCTCGCATCCAGCGCCACCTTCTCGTTGTCGCTCTGCGTGAGGTCGAAGATGCGCTTGAACGCCTGCAACGCACGCGGCACGTCGCCCTCGGTCGCAAACTCCACGATCTGGCGCTTGAGCGACTTCGCCGGCAAAGGCGGGCGTCCCTGCATCTTGGTCCGCATTTGAGGCGGTCCAACCAGCGAACGGCGAGCATCATCGCCCTTCTTGAACGGCTTTCCGGGTCCGGGCCTGCCCATACTACAGCATATGGCAGCATTTCACAGGATTTCGCTTGACGCGCCGTCCGCAGGAGTGAAACAGTGCTATGGATCGGTTGGTGTTCTGGTGTTCCGAAGCCCCTCGTGGCGCTTTCGGAGAGCACAAGGCCGATCAACCCGCATTGATGTTTGCACGCTGGGCGGTGCAGCCTGTCGCCGCGGAACCGAGTCCGTTGACGGTGAAGTACAGCCCGATCTTCTGGTAGCCCCGCGCGTCAAACTCGAAGAACGCTGGTTCGTTGTCGGCTGAGGCGGCTTGCACGAACTTCGTGTTCGGCGATGGCAGCCGATCGGTGGTCGCGGTGAGTGTGTCGCAGTAGCGCCACTGGCTGCCGCTGCTGCTGTTGAGGATGCCCGCGTCGATGGGCGTGGCGGTGCAGGCTTGGATGGTGCCGACCCAGAAGAGATCGCTGGTCCACTCGCAGGCGTTGGGCGGGAACGTGGCGGGAATCTGGCCCTTGGAGTCGAAGGCTTGCCGCCAAGCGCGGATGTAGAGCGTGGCCTGGCAGTTGTCGGCCCCCAGCAGGATCGGCCGAATCTGCTCCAGCCCGCCCTCGGTCTCGAAGATGAACACGCCGGTGGTGACGCTCGGCTGCGGGCCTTGCGCCGAGATCATGTCGGCGGGTCGCGTGAGAGCGCCGGAGGCTGGAACGCCGGTGTTGTCGCTGACGTACTGCCACGCTTCGCGGTTGGTGATGGGCTTGGTGTACGCCCCGAAGTTGCGGAGCCGCGCGGCGATGCTCTGTGCGACGGAAGTGATGGCCATGAGTGTTCTCCGGTGTGACGGAGAACGCTACCGCGCGGGTGTTCGGCGCGTCGAATCACTCGCTGAGGTGCAGTCCGTTGTCGCCGCCGGCCTTGCCGTTGAGTCGGGCGGCTCGCGTGTCCGCGTCGAGCGGCGGCTTGGCGAGCGCTCTTTTCACGAAGTCTGCGGCGTTGAGGATTTCGACGAGCGCGACATTCGCCTGTGCGTTGAGCGCTTCGGAGTGCTCTTTGAGTTGTGCGGGCGAGGGAGGCTGAGGCCCGAACGCGGTGGACAGTTCGGGATGCGCGGCGCGGGCCGCAAGTTCGCGCGATTCGACGGCGGCCTCGCGCATGCGGCGGCCGCGCGTTTCGAAGATCGTGGCGAGGTGGAGGATGTCGTGATAGGCGAGTCCCATGTTGCACGAGTCTAGCCTTGTGCGTGATGACGAGTCGCCGATGTCTGCGGGCGCTGGAGCGGCTTGATGCCGCGGCGGTGTGCCAGGTCATCGCTGAACATGCGGACAGGCCGTACACGAGGCACGCGGCGATGCGCGGGGCGGCGCGGGTGATGGGGCTGTACCGGGTGGAGTTGCGGGGCGGCCAGGAGCCACACTGGTACGCGCTGGGGTGCGTGGTGAGGCTGGCGGCGAGCGAAGGCGGGCGCGTGCGGGCCGTCATGGTGACGCTGGACGCTCGCGGCTGGAAGTGCTGGGGCGTGAGGCGACTGCCACCGGCACATGCACGGCACAATCCACTGTCACAACCCGTCACGATCGAACGTGCTCTGTGAGAACTTCGTCAACAAAGAGAGGCCGCGCTGCGTCAACCCGGCCTCGTCTATCAGGATTGCAAGCCGCTCTCCTGGCTGTAGCATCGTCGAAAACTGTACCGGTCATGCCGAAAGTTTCAGCCTTGCAGGCCAATGATGCCGCACATACCGAAAAAATGCAACAAATCCGCTTGACGATTCCGCAAATGCCGATACATTCGTGGCATGACTGTATCAATCGGCACAATTGCATTCGGGACGGCGGAGGCGGCGAAGCGGCTTTCGTGCTCTGAGCGGATGGTGCGGAACATGGTGAAGGACGGAAGGCTGGGGCATTTCAAGATCGGCGAGGACTACCGCTTTACCGACAAGCACATCGCCGCCTACATCGCCGCGCACACCGTCAAGCCCGCCCCCGCGATCGACACCGACGTGCAGGGAGGTGAAGGGTGATGCTCTCCACCATCCGCACAGCCTGGCGCACGCTCCGACCCATCACCGACGAGGCCGTCCGCGAACGGCTCGACTCGATGGTCTCGCAGGCTCAGGGGCAGATTCACCATGCCGGATGCTGCGACCCAGACTGCGAAGCGTGCGGTTTGCAGCGGCGCGCTGTGACACAGTGGCTTGTCGAAGCCAAGCCGGCAATCGCGGCGCAGATGCGGGCCGCCCACGCGGCCATGCGCGCCGCACTGATCGACGCTGCTCTCCGCTGGTTCGACCGCGCCGTGCTGGTGGCGGTGCTGGTTCTGCTGGTGTTGAAGTCTTGAACTCTCCTCCTGTTCCGCGCCGTCTCCACGGCGGCGCGGGGCTTTCACCACCGGCTCGTCGCCGGAACCCGCCGCGAGTCGAAATGCCGAGCGGCGGGCTTTCAGGATCACCCATGCTCATCGACATGGCTCAACTCGCGCGGCTCGCCTGGGGCGAGCAGTGCCCGGCTGACAAGGGCCGGGCGCGTGCGGCGGGCCGGCGCTTGCTCCGACCTCTCGGGCTGTCGCCCGTGCGGCTCGGCACGCGCTATGTCGTCGGTGAGGACCAGGCCCGCGTTGCGATCAACAGGCTGCTCAGCCAAGGAGTATCGGATGAACACGGACAACAACGAAGCGAAGAACTCGGCAACATCATCGCCATCCGCGGCATCCTCGCAGGCGGCCTGCGCCGTTGCCCAGGCCATCGGCCGCTCGCCGGATGAACTTGGCACGTCCCGGCTGGCGTCTGGTCTGTCGGTCGCGACCACGGCGGCGCGGACGAACGCGTGCTGTGGCGGAGACTGCACGCACGACGAAACGAACGCCTACCGCGTGGTCGAGACGAGCGGCATGGATCGGATCGTCGGACCCGGCATCAACCCGCTGGCCGCGCACCACATCAGCAACGTGAACACGCTCGCGGCCGTGCTGAATCTCGCCTACGTCTG
>Ga0228700_1001488_pt1 | contig 15028 bp, 10 predicted proteins | sample McNCre317_Aug_MG_FD_178019 | JGI IMG/M metagenome (GOLD analysis project Ga0228700, IMG submission 178019) | Freshwater microbial communities from McNutts Creek, Athens, Georgia, United States - 3-17_Aug_MG | ecosystem: Environmental > Aquatic > Freshwater > Creek | place: USA: Georgia...
CTGGAAGCATCGCCAACCAATGAGCTGCTGATCGAAGAATCGCTGCTCGGCTGGAAAGAGTACGAGATGGAAGAGGTGCGCGACAAGGCGGACAACTGCATCATCATCTGCTCGATCGAAAACCTGGACCCCATGGGTGTGCACACCGGTGACTCGATCACCGTGGCGCCTGCACAGACGCTGACCGACAAGGAATACCAGATCCTGCGCAACGCCTCTTTGGCTGTGCTGCGCGAGATTGGTGTGGACACCGGCGGCTCCAACGTGCAGTTCTCGATCAACCCCAAAGACGGCCGCATGGTCGTCATCGAGATGAATCCGCGTGTTTCGCGTTCATCGGCATTGGCTTCCAAAGCCACGGGTTTCCCGATCGCCAAAGTGGCTGCCAAGCTGGCCGTGGGCTACACGCTCGACGAGCTGCGCAACGAAATCACGGGCGGTGCCACGCCCGCGTCGTTCGAGCCTTCGATCGACTACGTGGTCACCAAGATCCCGCGTTTCGCGTTTGAGAAATTCCCAACCGCTGACAGCCGCCTGACCACCCAGATGAAATCGGTGGGCGAGGTGATGGCCATGGGCCGCACCTTCCAGGAGTCTTTCCAGAAGGCCTTGCGCGGTCTGGAAGTTGGCGTGGACGGCATGAACGAAAAAACCCAGGACCGCGAAGTGCTGGAAAAAGAGCTGGGCGAGCCCGGCCCCGAGCGCATCTGGTACGTGGGCGATGCCTTCGCCATGGGTTTGAGCGTGGACGAGGTGTTTGCCCTGACCAAGATCGACCCCTGGTTCCTGGTGCAGATCGAAGAGATCGTGAAGATCGAACTCGAGCTGGAAAAAACCACACTGGACGCCATCACGGCCGCCGAGTTGCGCGCCCTGAAGAAAAAAGGTTTCTCGGATCGCCGCTTGGCCAAACTGCTCAAGACCGACGAACATGCCGTGCGCGCCCAGCGCCACGCCATGAACATCCGTCCGGTTTACAAGCGCGTGGACACCTGCGCGGCCGAGTTCTCGACCGACACCGCCTACATGTACTCGTGCTACGAGGGCCATGGCGACGGTGAATGTGAAGCCGAACCTACCAACAATAAGAAGATCATGGTGTTGGGTGGTGGCCCAAACCGCATCGGCCAAGGCATCGAGTTTGACTACTGCTGCGTGCACGCCGCTTTGGCCATGCGCGAAGATGGTTACGAAACCATCATGGTCAACTGCAACCCTGAGACCGTGTCCACCGACTACGACACGTCCGACCGCCTGTACTTCGAGCCTTTGACGCTGGAAGACGTGCTCGAAATCGTCGACAAGGAAAAGCCCACAGGCGTGATCGTCCAATACGGCGGTCAGACACCTTTGAAGCTGGCACTCGGCCTGGAAGCCGCTGGCGTGCCGATCATCGGCACCAGCCCCGACATGATCGATGCGGCCGAAGATCGCGAGCGTTTCCAGAAACTGCTGCAAGACCTGGGTCTGCGCCAGCCGCCCAATGCCACAGCCCGCACCGAGCCGGAAGCTTTGGAAAAAGCCGCTGCTTTGGGTTACCCCTTGGTGGTGCGCCCCAGCTATGTGCTGGGTGGCCGCGCCATGGAAATCGTGCACGAGCAGCGCGACCTCGAGCGTTACATGCGCGAAGCGGTCAAGGTGTCCAACGATTCGCCTGTGCTCTTGGACCGCTTCCTGAACGACGCGATCGAGTGCGATGTGGATTGCCTGCGCGACCCTGAAGGCAAGACCTTCATCGGTGGCGTGATGGAGCACATCGAGCAAGCTGGCGTGCACAGCGGTGACTCCGCATGCTCCTTGCCGCCTTATTCGCTGTCGGTCGCCACGGTGGCCGAACTCAAGCGCCAATCGGCCGCGATGGCCGGTGCCTTGAATGTGGTGGGCTTGATGAACGTGCAGTTCGCCATCCAGCATGTGGACGGCCAAGACGTGATCTATGTGCTGGAAGTCAACCCCCGCGCTTCACGCACCGTGCCCTATGTGTCCAAGGCCACCGGCATCCAGCTGGCCAAGGTCGCAGCGCGCTGTATGGCGGGCCAGAGCCTGGCATCGCAAGGCATCACCCAAGAAGTCACGCCGCCTTATTTCAGCGTCAAGGAAGCCGTCTTCCCCTTCGTGAAGTTCCCTGGTGTGGACACCATCCTCGGCCCTGAGATGAAATCCACCGGTGAAGTCATGGGCGTGGGCAAAACCTTTGGCGAAGCCTTTGTGAAGAGCCAAATGGGCGCAGGCACCAAGCTGCCACGCCCCACCAAGGCGGACGGCACGCCTTCGGGCAAAGTCTTTATCTCGGTGAAAAACAACGACAAGTCCCGTGCGATTGAAGTGGCTCGCCAATTGGTGGCGCAGGGCTTCGAGTTGATCGCGACCAAGGGCACGGCCGTGGCCATCAATGCCGCTGGCGTGGCTTGTGCTACGGTGAACAAGGTGACCGAAGGTCGCCCACACATCGTGGACATGATCAAGAACAACGAAGTGGTGCTGGTCATCAACACGGTCGAGGAGCGCCGCAATGCGATCGCCGACTCGCGCCACATCCGCACCTCGGCCTTGCTCAACCGTGTCACGACTTTCACAACCATCGCCGGTGCGGAAGCTGCGGTCGAAGGCATGAAGTACATGGACCAGCTGGAAGTGATTTCTGTACAGGAAATGCACGCCCAACTGACGGCCTGAGATCGCTGCTTGAAGCCCATGCCTTGCGCTTTGGCGCAAGGCATAATGCAGACAATGACCGCCGAGTCTCAACACTCGGCGGTTTGCTTTTGGAGAACAGAACATGTCAACCATCCCGATCACAAAACGCGGTGCTGAAAAGCTCAAGGACGAGTTGCATCGCCTCAAAACGGTGGACCGCCCCAGCGTGATTCAAGCGATTGCCGAGGCCCGTGCCCAAGGTGACCTGAGCGAAAACGCCGAATACGAAGCGGCCAAAGACCGCCAGGGCTTCATTGAAGGCCGCATCCAGGAAATCGAAGGCAAGTTGTCGGCTGCCCAGATCATCGACCCCGCAACTGTGGACGCCGGTGGCCGTGTGGTGTTTGGCACCACCGTTGAGCTGGAAGACGAAAGCACCGGCGATGCGGTGACTTACCAGATCGTGGGTGAGGACGAGGCCGACTTGAAGCTGGGCCTGATCAACATCAGCAGTCCGATTGCCCGTGCCTTGATTGGCAAGGAAGAGGGCGATGTGGCCGAAGTGCTGGCTCCAGGTGGCGTGCGCCGCTACGAGATCGTGGGCGTTTCCTACATCTGATCACCAAGAAAAAAGCCTGAACGTTCGGATGAACATCCAGGCTTGAGGGGTTCAGTCAGGCTGGGATGCCTGGCTGTCGTTCCATCAGTCCAAGCGGCCTTTTTTGACAGACTTTTGTTTGGGCTTGGCGCGTTTGATCTGACCGCCAGCGGTCAGGCGTTGGTTGCCCAAAACGCGCAGGGTTTTGACTTCAGGGCGTTGGCCACCGCGCTTGCTGTATTTCAGGACCTTGAAGTCACGCGGACCGGCTTTGCGGTCTTCGTCGATCTCTTTGATCTTTTCTGGTTGGGGTCTCCACAGGACCAGCAGTTTGCCGATGTGCTGAATGGGGGCGGCGTTCAGCTGGTCTGCCAGCTGGATGAACATGGCTTCACGGGCTGCGCGGTCATCGCCCAGAACCCGGATCTTGATCAGGCCATGGGCATTGAGCGCGGCTTCGGTTTCCTTGATCACGGCGGCCGACAGGCCATCGCCGCCGATCATGACGACGGGATCAAGGTGGTGTGCATCGGCGCGGAAAACCTTACGCTCTGCAGGAGTGAGTTGTATTTGAGGCATGTCGCTATTATCCCAGCAAGGACGGACAGGAATGAAAGTAAAAACACAAAGTAAAAAAGTCAACAAAGCCTGGCTGAATGACCATGTCAACGATCCATACGTGAAGTTGGCGCAAAAAGAAGGTTACCGGGCTCGGGCGGCGTACAAACTCAAGGAAATTGACGAGACCTTGGGCTTGATCCGCCCCGGCCATCTGGTGGTGGACCTGGGCTCTGCACCTGGGGCCTGGAGCCAGTACCTGCGCCGCCGTTTGTCTCCTCAGGGCGCAGCCGTTGGCGAGCTCAACGGCACCATTGTGGCCTTGGACCTCTTGCCCATGGAGCCGATCGAGGGCGTGCAGTTCATCCAGGGGGACTTCCGCGAAGACGCGGTTCTTGCGCAGCTGGAAGCTGCTGTGGCCGGGCGCCAGGCCGACGTGGTCGTGTCCGACATGGCGCCCAACCTGTCGGGCATCGAGTCATCCGATGCTGCCCGCATCGCGCATTTGATCGAGCTGGCTCTGGAGTTTTCACAAAACCACCTCAAGCCTCAGGGTGCCTTGGTGGTCAAGCTTTTTCATGGCAGCGGCTACAGCCAGCTGGTCAAGTTGTTCAAAGCCACATTCAAAGTGGTCAAACCCATCAAGCCCAAGTCCTCGCGCGACAAGTCATCGGAGACTTTTCTGGTCGGTATGGGCCTGATTTCTCCTCGGTCAGAGTAATTCCCGCCTTTTGCAGGGCCAAAACACCGATGGTCGCGAGGATGCATCAGTGCTCAGGCCTAAAATGACAACAGTATTTTTTCAATTGGAGCCTCGCTTGAATAACCCCTGGTTTTCCAAGATCGCCGTCTGGGTGGTGATAGCCATGGTGCTGTTCACTGTGTTCAAACAGTTCGACAGCCGTGGTACTGCTGGTGCGAATGCCATCGGGTATTCGGATTTCCTGGAGGAAGTGCGCGGCAACCGCATCAAAACCGCCACGATCCAGGAAAGTCCTGGCGGCACTGAAATTCTGGCCACCACCAACGACGATCGCCGCATCAAGACCACCGCCACTTACCTGGACCGCGGTCTGGTGGGTGATTTGATCAACAGCGGTGTCAAATTCGACGTCAAGCCTCGTGAAGAAGGCTCCTTGCTCATGAGCTTGCTCGTCAGCTGGGGCCCCATGCTGCTGCTGATCGGCGTGTGGGTGTATTTCATGCGTCAGATGCAAGGCGGCGGCAAAGGCGGTGCATTCAGCTTTGGCAAGTCCAAAGCCCGCATGCTGGACGAGAACAACAACCAAGTGACTTTTGCCGATGTCGCCGGCTGCGATGAAGCCAAGGAAGAAGTCAAGGAAGTTGTGGACTTCCTCAAAGACCCGCAGAAGTTTCAAAAGCTCGGTGGCCGCATTCCCCGTGGCTTGCTGCTGGTCGGCCCTCCAGGCACAGGTAAAACCTTGCTGGCCAAAGGCATCGCAGGCGAAGCCAAGGTCCCTTTCTTCAGCATTTCCGGTTCGGACTTTGTGGAGATGTTTGTGGGCGTGGGCGCAGCCCGTGTGCGCGACATGTTCGAAAACGCCAAGAAAAATGCACCTTGCATCATCTTCATCGATGAAATTGATGCGGTCGGTCGCCAGCGCGGCGCCGGTTTGGGCGGCGGCAACGATGAACGTGAACAAACCCTCAACCAGATGTTGGTCGAGATGGACGGTTTTGAAACCAATTTGGGTGTGATCGTGGTGGCCGCCACCAACCGCCCCGACATTCTGGACGCTGCCTTGCTGCGCCCCGGTCGTTTCGACCGCCAGGTCTATGTGACCTTGCCCGACATCCGTGGCCGTGAGCAGATCCTGAATGTGCACATGCGCAAAGTGCCGATTGGTCAGGACGTCAAGGCCGATGTGATCGCCCGTGGCACGCCCGGCATGAGCGGTGCGGATCTGGCCAACCTGTGCAACGAAGCGGCCTTGATGGCTGCCCGTCGCAACGCCCGCGTGGTGGAGATGCAGGACTTCGAAAAGGCCAAGGACAAGATCCTGATGGGCCCTGAGCGCAAGAGCATGGTCATGCCCGAGCATGAGCGCCGCAACACCGCTTACCACGAAGCCGGTCACGCCTTGATTGGCAAGTTGTTGCCCAAATGCGATCCGGTGCACAAGGTCACCATCATTCCCCGTGGCCGCGCTTTGGGTGTGACGATGAGCTTGCCCGAGCAAGACCGCTACAGCTACGACAAGGAATTCATGCTGAACCAGATCAGCATGTTGTTCGGTGGTCGGATTGCCGAAGAAGTCTTCATGAACCAGATGACGACCGGCGCCAGCAACGACTTTGAGCGTGCCACTTCCATTGCACGCGACATGGTGATGCGCTACGGCATGACCGATGCCTTGGGCCCCATGGTCTATGCCGAAAATGAGGGCGAAGTGTTCCTGGGCCGTTCCGTGACCAAGACCACCAACATGAGCGAGTCCACCATGCAAAAGGTGGATGCCGAAGTGCGCAGCATCATTGATGAGCAGTACAAATTGGCGCGCCGCTTGATCGAAGAGCACAGCGTGCAGATGCACGCCATGGCCAAGGCCTTGCTGGAATGGGAAACCATCGACAAGGACCAGCTCGACGACATCATGGCGGGACGTGACCCGTTGCCGCCCAAGGATTGGACACCGCGCAACCCGCCTTCAGGCGGAGGTTCGGCAGGCGGTACACCTGCGGTTCAAGCTGAACCTGCCACCACGGCCGTTTGAGTCAACACCATCTGTAGCATGCGAACGGGGCTTTGAGCCCCGTTTTGCATGGTGCGTCATCCACAAGGAATGCTTCATGGACATGTACTGGCAAACCACCCGCTTTGATCTGGATTTGTCCCGTCCATCGGTGATGGGCATCGTGAACGCGACGCCAGACTCTTTTTCGGACGGCGGGCGTTATCAAGACACGCGAGCGGCCTTGGCGCATGCCGAGCGATTGCTCAAGGACGGGGCCGCCATTCTGGATCTGGGCGGGGAGTCCACACGGCCAGGCGCCGATGTGGTGCCTGCCGAACAGGAGCTGGCGCGCTTGATCCCGGTTTTGCAAGAACTGGTTCGTTGGCAAGTGCCAATTTCTGTGGACACCTACAAGCCCGAGGTGATGCAAGCCGTGCTGGATCTGGGGGTGGACATCGTCAACGACATCTGGGCATTGCGCCAGCCTGGCGCAGAAGCGGTTGTGGCTGCCCATCCCCGATGTGGGGTGTGCCTGATGCACATGCACCGTGATCCCCAAAGCATGCAATTGCACACCATGGAGGAGGATGTCCTGGATGCTGTCACGGCATTTCTGGCGCAGCGACTGCAAAGTCTGCAGGCGCAGGGGGTGGATGCGCAGCGGCTGGTTCTGGATCCGGGCATCGGTTTTGGCAAAACGGTGGCGCAAAACTTCCGCTTGCTTGCGCGTCAATCCGATCTGCTGTATTTGGGGCGGCCTGTTTTGGCGGGCTGGTCGCGCAAGTCCTCTTTGGGGGCGATACTCGCGCAAGAGGGTCAGGCTCCCGAGCCTTCGCAAAGGCAAACGGCCAGCGTCGCTGCCGCTTTGTTGGCGGTCGAGCGCGGCGCAGCCGTGGTGCGCGTGCACGATGTCAAGGCCACGGTGGATGCACTCAAAGTCTGGCAGGCCGTACAAGACAATGCTTGATGGCGTGCAGTGGCGAACAGTGATGCTTAAAGTGTGTGCTTGCCCGGCATAAAATCAACGATCGATTACAAATTTCAGGACTGTTGGCATGGCTCGGCAATATTTCGGCACAGATGGCATTCGCGGCACGGTGGGGCAAAAGCCCATCACCCCAGACTTCATTTTGCGTTTGGCGCACGCGGTGGGTCGCGTGCTGAAATCCCAGGAAGCCCACCCGACGGTTCTGATCGGCAAAGACACCCGCATTTCTGGCTACATGCTCGAAAGTGCACTGGAGTCCGGCTTCAATTCAGCCGGCGTGGATGTGGTTTTGCTGGGGCCTGTGCCCACACCGGCGGTGGCCTATTTGACTCGCGCACAGCGCGCATCGTTGGGTGTGGTCATCAGCGCCAGCCACAACCCGTTTGCAGACAACGGCATCAAGTTCTTCAGTGCGCAAGGCACCAAGCTGTCCGATGCCTGGGAAGAAGCTGTTGAAGCCGCTTTGCTGCAAGACCCAGTGTGGGTGGATTCGGCCGCATTGGGCAAGACCCGTCGCCTGGACGATGCGGCGGGCCGTTACATCGAGTTTTGCAAGAGCACGTTTTCCAATGACTTGACCCTCAAGGGTTTGAAAATCGTGGTCGATGCCGCACATGGCGCTGCCTACCAAATCGCCCCCAAGGTTTTCCACGAGCTGGGCGCCGAAGTCATCTCGATGGGCTGTGCCCCTGATGGCCTGAACATCAACAAAGGCGTGGGCGCCACCCACCCCGAAGCCCTGGTCCAACTGGTCAAGGACCATCAGGCCGATTACGGTGTGGCCCTGGATGGCGATGCCGATCGCTTGCAGCTGGTGGACGCCACGGGCCGTTTGTTCAATGGCGATGAGTTGCTGTACCTGATGGTGGCCGATCGCCTGGCGCGGGACGAGGCCGTGCCGGGTGCCGTCGGGACCCTCATGACCAATATGGCGGTCGAAGTGGCACTCAAGAAGAAGGGCGTTCAGTTCGTGCGCGCCAAGGTGGGTGACCGCTACGTGCTGGAGGTTTTGCACGACAAAGGTTGGCTGCTTGGTGGTGAAGGCTCGGGCCATTTGCTGGCTCTGGACAAGCACACCACGGGCGATGGCTTGATCAGTGCCTTGCAGGTCTTGCAGGCTTGTGTGGGCAGCGGCCAGACCATGGCGCAGTTGCTGCACGGCATTGATCTGTTCCCGCAGACTTTGATCAATGTTCGCTTGAAGCCAGGCTTTGACTGGCAAGGCCATCAAGCTTTGTGGGATGCCACCAAGGCGGCGGAAGCTGAGTTGGGGGATGCCGGGCGCGTGTTGATCCGTGCCAGCGGTACCGAGCCCTTGGTGCGTGTGATGGTCGAGGCGCGTGATCCGGTTCAGGCACGCCAGTGCGCAGAGCGGATTGCGGCCACCTTGGCCCAGTGAGCCATGCTCGCCCGTGGTATGGCTCAATACATGAGCCGTTCGGGGCGGATTTCCTGCAAGATGGTGGTGGCGATTTCCTCGATCGATTTGGTCGTGGTGGACAGCCACCGGATGCCCGAGCGGCGCATCATGGCCTCGGCTTCAGAGACTTCCATGCGGCAGTTTTCAATGCTGGCGTAACGCGAATCGGGGCGCCGCTCGGCACGGATTTCTGCCAAACGGTCGGGATGGATGCTCAGGCCGAAGATCTTTTTACGGTGCGGCACCAAGGCGGGTGGCAACTGGCGGCGGTCGAAGTCTTCCGGGATCAAGGGGTAGTTGGCGGCTTTCAAGCCATGCTGCATGGCCAGGTAAAGGCTGGTGGGAGTTTTGCCGCTGCGGCTCACACCCACCAGGATGACGTCTGCCGACTCCAGATCCCGGTTCGATTGCCCGTCGTCGTGGGCCAGCGAGAAGTTGATCGCTTCGATCCGGTCGTGGTATTCCTTGCTTTTGCTCACGTCCGAAAACCGCCCCACACGGTGGTGTGATTTGATGCCCAGCTCGTTCTCCAGCGGGTTCACAAAGGTGCCGAACATGTCCAGCAGCATGCCCTGGCAGTGTTCCTGGAGCACTTTGAGGACATCCATGTTCACCAAAGTGGTGAACACGATGGGTTTGTTTCCTTCGGTTTCTGCGGTGTGGTTGATCTGCCGCACCGCCTGGTGGGCTTTGTCGATGGTGTCGGTGAAAGGCAGGCGGACATGCCGGGTTTTCATCTCGAATTGCGCCAGGATAGCGTTGCCAAAAGTTTCAGCGGTGATGCCTGTGCCGTCAGAGACAAAGAAAACAGTGCGTTTGGACATGTTGATCAGAAAATATTTCAAAGGCCAGGGGCAGCCAAGCCCCTAAAATGATTTCATTATCCATGGCCCTCAGGTTGGCGGTTCCACAAACAGAACAACAAAACCCCGCCCTGACACATGGAGCCCGGTTTTTAACTTTGGAGCTTCTCATGTCTGTTTTGTTTGATCCGGCCGCTTTGGTCGTCCCGTTTGAGAAATTGCGCATGACCGATGTGGAGTCGGTCGGTGGCAAAAATGCCAGCCTAGGGGAGATGATTTCCCAGCTGCCATCCGGTGTGCGTGTGCCCACGGGCTTTGCCACCACGGCCCATGCGTTCCGTGAATTTTTGAAGTTTGGCGGCTTGACCGAGCGCATCAACGCCCGTCTGGACGCACTGGACACCGAAGACGTCCGCGCTTTGGCCGCAGCCGGTGCCGAGATCCGCGCCATGGTCGAAGCCCAGCCCTTTCCAGCCGATCTGGAGCAAGCGATCCGTGAAGAATTCATCCGCTTGCAAGGCGGCAACGCGGAAGCTTCTTTTGCCGTGCGTTCTTCCGCCACCGCCGAAGACTTGCCCGATGCCTCTTTTGCCGGTCAACAGGAAACCTTCCTCAACGTGGTCGGCATCGAGGACGTGCTGCACAAAATGAAAGAGGTGTTTGCCTCTTTGTACAACGACCGCGCCATCAGTTACCGCGTGCACAAGGGCTTTGCCCACGCCGATGTGGCCTTGTCGGCAGGCGTTCAGCGCATGGTGCGTTCCGACCTGGGCGCCGCCGGTGTGATGTTCACCATCGACACCGAATCGGGTTTCGAAGAGGTGGTTTTCATCACCTCCAGCTATGGCTTGGGCGAAACCGTGGTGCAGGGCGCTGTCAACCCCGACGAGTTTTATGTGCACAAGCCCATGTTGGCCGCAGGCAACCGCGCCGTGATCCGTCGCAACCTGGGCTCCAAGTTGATCGAGATGGTGTTTGCCAGCCCTGAAGAAAAAGCCGCTTCGGGCAAGCTGGTCAAAACCGTGGACGTGCCCGCAGAACTGCGCAACCGCTACAGCCTGACCGACGCTGAAATTGAACAACTGGCGAAATACGCGGTGGTCATCGAGCAGCACTACGGCCGCCCGATGGACATCGAGTGGGGCAAAGACGGCACGGACGGGCAGCTCTACATCCTTCAGGCCCGCCCGGAGACCGTCAAAAGCCAGGCCAAAGGCACGCCTGAGTTGCGTTACAAGCTCAAGGGCAAAAGCACCGTGTTGGCCGAAGGCCGTGCGATTGGCCAGAAGATCGGCACAGGCCCTGTGCGCCTGGTGCACAACATCAGCGAGATGGACAAGGTCCAGCCCGGCGATGTGCTGGTGACCGACATGACCGATCCGAACTGGGAGCCGGTGATGAAGCGTGCCAGCGCCATCGTGACCAACCGCGGTGGCCGCACGTGCCACGCTGCCATCATTGCCCGCGAGTTGGGCATTCCAGCCGTGGTCGGCTGCGGCCATGCCACGGAGCAGCTCAAAGAAGGCACCTTGGTCACCGTGAGCTGTGCAGAAGGCGACACCGGCCACATCTACGACGGCTTGCTGGAAACAGAAATCAGCGAAGTGCAACGCGGTGTCTTGCCAGAGATCAAGACCAAAATCATGATGAACGTGGGCAATCCCCAGCTGGCGTTTGATTTTGCCCAGTTGCCCAACGCTGGCGTGGGCCTGGCCCGACTGGAGTTCATCATCAACAACAACATCGGCGTGCACCCCAAGGCGATTTTGGATTACCCCGCCATCGATGCCGACTTGAAAAAGGCGGTGGAATCGGTGGCCCGAGGTCACGCTTCGCCCCGTGCGTTTTACGTCGACAAAGTGGCCGAAGGTGTGGCCAGCATCGCTGCTGCTTTCTGGCCCAAGCCGGTCATCGTTCGCCTGTCGGACTTCAAGAGCAATGAGTACCGCAAATTGATCGGCGGCAGTCGCTACGAGCCGGAGGAAGAAAACCCGATGCTGGGTTTCCGTGGCGCAGCCCGCTACATCAGTGAAGATTTCGGTGAAGCCTTTGCGATGGAATGCGAAGCCCTCAAGCGCGTGCGCGGCGAGATGGGTTTGACCAACGTTCAGATCATGGTGCCATTTGTGCGCACTTTGGGACAAGCCGAGAAGGTCACGCAACTTCTGGCCAGCCAGGGCTTGCGCCGTGGCGAGAACGGTCTGAAAGTCATCATGATGTGCGAGGTGCCCAGCAACGCCATCCTGGCCGAGCGTTTCCTCGAATTCTTTGATGGTTTCTCGATCGGCTCCAACGACTTGACCCAGCTCACCCTGGGTCTGGACCGGGACTCTGGCATGGAGTTGCTGGCGGTGGACTTTGATGAACGCGATCCTGCCGTGACGGCTTTGATCGAACAGGCCATCCAGGCTTGCCTGGCGCAGGGCAAATACATCGGCATTTGCGGCCAGGGCCCAAGCGACCATCCGGACTTTGCGCACTGGTTGATGGATCGCGGCATCAGCTCGATTTCGCTCAATCCTGACACGGTCATCGAGACCTGGACGGCGTTGGGTTCCTGAACCCTTCGTGGGGCATGCGATGAACGAGTTGACGCAAGCGGGTATCACTGCGGCTTACCGTCGGCGAATTCATCGCAATGTGCTCATTTACATCGCCATCTTGCTCAGTTTGATGGGGACGATGGCCTGGGCCGAGCAGTGGGGCCTCTCGCGTAACCTGATTGGCCCCATTTTTCTGTTCAGCACGGTGATGATTTATGCCCTTATCGGCATATCCGGGCGCACCTCTGATCAGGATGAATACTATGTGGCCGGACGGCGCATCCCGGCCATGTACAACGGCATGGCCACTGCGGCCGACTGGGTCAGTGCAGCCTCTTTCATCAGTTTATCGGGGGCGCTTTATTTGCAGGGCTTTTCCGGCAGCGGTCAGCAGCCTGGGGGCTTGGCGTATGTGATGGGCTGGACAGGTGGCTTTTGTCTGGTGGCTTGTCTCATTGCCCCTCATTTGCGTGCCATGAATCTGTACACCTTACCCGATTACTTTGATCGCAGGTTTGGCGGTCGTTGGCCCCGTGTGATTGCGGCTTTGGCTTCTGTTTTGTGTTCCTTTACTTATGTGGTGGCCCAGATTTATGGCATTGGCCTGATTGCTTCGCGGTTGACGGGGGTGCAATTTGAGATCGGCATATTGCTCGGTTTGGGGGGCGTGTTGTTGTGTTCTTTTTTAGGCGGCATGCGCGCCATCACCTGGACGCAGGTGGCGCAATACATTGTGTTGTTGCTTGCCTTTTTGATACCTGTTTCTTGGTTGGCCTACCAACAATTCGGATCACCGTTGGCGGCATTGGCCTATGGCTCACAACTTTCGCGCATCGCGGCCATCGAAAAGCGCCTGATGGATGACCCTGCAGAAATTGAGGTGAGGCAAGAATATGCACGCCGAGCCCGTGTGTTTGAGGCGCGACTGCTCGATGTGGACCGTGCCATGGTGGACCTTCGCCAGTCCCTGGAAGATGAAATCCGTGAATTGAAAGCGCAAGGGGCTGACTTTGCGTCGATTGCCAAAGCGCGCCGAGAATTGTTGGCCGTCCCCAAAGATCCCGCTGCGGCAAAGGAACAGTGGTCCAGGGCCATGCTGGACAACCAGGAGCGTTCATTGCCGCTGGGGGGCATGCCCCCACATGCACAGGCCTTTCAGGGCGATCCGGATGGCAACCCCGCGCAGGTCAGGCAATTCAACGAGTCCAGGCTGAATTTCATGGCCCTGATTTTTTGCCTGATGGTTGGGACTGCAGGCTTGCCGCATTTGCTGACCCGCTTTTACACCTTGCCCTCGGTGGCCGAAACCCGCTCATCGGTGGCGTGGTCCTTGTTTTTCATTGGCCTGTTGTACTTGAGCGTGCCGGCATTGGCGGTGCTGGTGAAGTTCGAGGTGCTGAACAACCTGGTGGGCAGCAGTTTTGAAGATTTGCCCAGCTGGATGGCGCAATGGGCCCGGGTGGACTCCGGCTTGCTGGAAATCTCGGACGTCAATGGGGACCGGGTTTTGCAATTGGGCGAACTCAAGCTGGGTGCCGACATGATCATGCTGGCGACCCCGGAGCTTGGTGGGATGCCTTTTGTGGTTTCGGGTTTGGTGGCTGCGGGTGGGCTGGCCGCAGCGCTGTCGACCGCCGATGGTTTGTTGCTCACCATCAGCAATGCTTTGGTGCATGACATTGGACCGGGCAGGGCGCGCAAACCCAAATCGGCCGAAGGGCGTGTGATCCTGTCCAAATTTGCCTTGCTGGCGGTGGCCATGCTCGCAGCGGTGGTGGCGGCTTTCAAGCCGGCCCAGATTCTCGCCTTGGTTTCGGCCTCGTTTTCTTTGGCAGCAGCGGCGTTCTTTCCAGGCATGGTGCTGGGCATGGCCTGGCAACGGGTGCACCGCAAAGCCGTGGTGGTGGGCATGTTGTCGGGGCTGGCCGTGACGGTTTATTACCTCGTCTCGAATGCCCAGGGCTTGCGCCATACGCTGGGGCTGCACCCTTTGGGGGGCTTGTGGTTCGGGATCCAGCCCTTGTCTGCGGGGGTTTTTGGTGTTCCTGTCGGATTCTTGGCCATGATCCTGGCCACTTGGTTCTTGTCTCCATCAGCGGTTTCCAATGCGCCACAGCCACAGGAGGCAGACCCTGCGTTCGGACGCTATCCGGGGCTGTGAATTTCACGCTATAATTCGAGGCTTCGCCTTGCTGCACCCCGACAGACGCTGGGGGCAGCTTTTCCAACCTTTTGGGTTAACCGCAAGGAGTCTCAATGCGTCATTACGAAATCATTTTGCTGATCCATCCCGATCAGTCCGAACAAGTTCCAGCCATGCTGGAGCGTTACAAAGGCATGATCACTGCCGGCGGTGGCAATATCCACCGTGTTGAAGACTGGGGCCGCCGTCAGCTGGCATACCAGATCAACAAGCTGGGCAAAGCCCACTACCTGTGCGTGAACATCGAAGCCGACCAGGCTGTGATGGCTGAACTGGAGCACGCCTTCAAGTTCAACGATGCTGTTTTGCGTCACCTGACTGTGCAAAAGAAAAAAGCCGACACCGCTCCTTCGTCCATGATGAAGACTGTTGAGCGCGAAGAAGCCCGCAAGTCACAACAAGCCGAATTCGCCGCTTGATACTGACCTGTTGAGGAGTGAACCGTACCGAACTGACCGCCTGTATTGCCGAGCAAGCCGCTTTGCGATACACACCCGCTGGTTTACCTGCTCTGGACGTGATCCTCGAGCACGCCTCTGAAGTTCAAGAGGCAGGGCAAAACCGCAAAGTCCAGTTGAAAAT
>Ga0228700_1001489_pt1 | contig 15026 bp, 16 predicted proteins | sample McNCre317_Aug_MG_FD_178019 | JGI IMG/M metagenome (GOLD analysis project Ga0228700, IMG submission 178019) | Freshwater microbial communities from McNutts Creek, Athens, Georgia, United States - 3-17_Aug_MG | ecosystem: Environmental > Aquatic > Freshwater > Creek | place: USA: Georgia...
GCATTGCCAAAAGACTAAAAAATGCGTTATACTCTTAGTCTTCGCAGGGTACAAGGCTAACGCTAAATATCCTACGTGATGGGACCATAGCTCAGTTGGTAGAGCAGCGGACTTTTAATCCGTTTGTCGTGGGTTCGACCCCCGCTGGTCCCACCAAAAATCTTAATGAAAACAAGGACTTAGAGAAATCTAAGTCCTTTTTTCTTGCCTAAAAGTATAAAAGTGCATAGTTTTATACTTTTGACCTGCTACATTCCCTATAGATTTATCAGATGGGGTGTTTATGGGTGTGTTTAATTGGGAGTGTCCGCATTGCGGTCAACCAGTAACGATGTCTGATTCAGATGTCAAAACAGGTCTCGAGAGCATTGACATCAGAACATCTGCGGATGATGAAAAAATTGGATTGACTTGGAGGGCATACAAATGCCCAAATCCCAAATGTCACCAATTCACTTTTGACGTTGAGGCAGGTTTTGGACTTATGTTTCGTCCTCCAAACGCATATCCACGGGTCAAATTAGAACGAAACACCGATGGAAGTTTGCTGAAACCTGTGGGATCAGGTGCGTTTCGATTCTCTCCACGTGTTGGTAGACCACTCTCAAATTTCGTTACCCCTGTTGCAAAAGCAGACTACGAAGAAGCGTGTTTGATTAAGGATTTAAGTCCAAAAGCAGCGGCAACTTTATGCAGGCGTGCTCTACAAGGAATGATTAGAGATTTTTGGAAAGTTTCGAAACATCATCTTTGGCAGGAGTTGGAGGTAATCAAAGATAAATGTGATGAAGACATATACAAAGCAATGATTTCTTTGAAGGCGATTGGCAACATCGGTGCACATCCCGAAAGAGATATTAATTTAGTTGTGGATGTAGACGAAGGTGAGGTTGATTCACTATTGCATCTCATACAAATGCTTGACAAAGAATGGTATGTCGCAAGAGAAACTAAGGCAGCACGATTGGCAATGGTTGTCTCGATTGCCGAAGCAAAAAAGACATCAAGTACTTAAAACTCTGTATACCGATGCTTTACTGACCTTGAACTCTGCCATCAGGTCAACAATCTTGATTCCTTGATTGCGTTTCTCTCTCAATGCAGTCACTTGGTCATCGGTCAAGGAAAACTTACGTCCGAACTTGGTTCCCTTGCGTTTCGCTAACTCGATACCTTGCATCTGACGGTCTTTACGTAGGTCGTTCTCAAACGTTGCGATGGCACCCAGCATCGTGAACAGCAACATTCCCGTTGGTGTGGACGTGTCTATCTGCTGGTCTAGAACGACCAACTTCACTTGTTTGTCTTCCATGCGTTGCATGATGTTTAGTAGGTCACGGGTTGAACGTGCGAGACGGTCAAGTTTTGTGATGACCAACGAATCACCATCACGCACGTAGTCGAGACACAGTTGGAGTTGTTCTCGTGCGTCTGTTCTTGCAGACTGCTTCTCCTGAAAGACGCGGTCGCAGTGACTCAACTTCTCAAGTTGAACCTCTAGTGACTGACCGTATGAAGAAACTCGTGCGTACCCAATGAATGCCATGTGAAACCAATCTCAAAACGTCTTTAACTTAGTGAGAGTGAATGGTGAACCATGAAATGAGACATGGCAACCAGTGGTATTCAGTTGGTTCCAATCGTGTCTCACAAAGTAAACATTTTTAGATATTGTCAATGAGAGAAGGATTGAGTGAAAAACCTCGTTTTTTGAACCTCTTTCGGTTACACGAATCGTAGAAATTGATGGTTCTCAAATCGTTTACAAAATAAGATAATAACTTGTCAAAAAGGAAAAAAATGTCGAAATTGGGAAGTCTGGGAATGTTGGTTATAGGTGGATTTTTTTGCATCTACTTTGGGTGGAAATTTAAGCAGTCCGAAGGATCAGACCGTCTAAATGACCTGCAACAAGAATTTGGTGGAGGTAGTTTCTTCAACTCCTTAATCAACAAACTCTGGCAACTAATTTTTCTAGTGCTGTGCGTTATATCTGGAGGTGTAGCACTTGTTGGGTTTGCACAATTAGATGGTTCACCAAAAAACGGAACAAGTAAAACATCAGAGAAATCGTCTTATGAGTTCAAAGAACAATCCAACTCTTCGACCGTAAACCAACAACCAACTGTCTCTTCTCAATCATCAAAAGTTGAAGAAAATGCAACTACTGAGAAAGTTTACGATGGGGATGACCCAATCATCAGACAAAGATTAGGTCTTCCTCCTAAAGAGGAAAAATAACTCACCTAATTCCATCTCGAAAAAAACGCAATGCTAAAAGTTTCTATATCAATACTGCTAACAGTGACATTCACAATGCTTGCTGGTTGTTCAACGTTTACAAAACCCGGCATGACGTTTTCAGAGGTTAAAGAGAGTGTTACAGGAACATGTTCGGGACTTCTTGGTCCCCAAAACACTCTGTTCTTTCATTCAACCCATGAAACACTCTCTGACGTAAGAATTTACGGAGTTAAGTATCAAACTAATTTTGATGAAGACTGTCGCAAACTTTACTACTTCAAAAATGATATTTTATTGAGCGACAACGAATTAAAGAAACTTTTACAGGAACGCAGAGAACAAGAGGCGTTCAATGCTCGCCAAGAACAACTACGACTAGAACGAACAAGACAGGAAGAAAGAAATCGGATCAATGCTCTTGTTGAAGTTTCCAATTCGTATATGAGTAAAAACAACGCAAAAATCATTTACAGAGATGGCACTTTCGTAATCGGTCAAAAACTAGATGGAACCATGCTCTATCACAAAGATGGTTCAACCAAAAATCCAAGCGAGGTGCAACAAGAGATTGATGGATACAAAAGATTTCTTGTGTATCAGAAAGAAATGGAAATAATCCGCAAGAAAAATCTATCAAGGAATTGGCATGTAAATGCTGTCGGAAACCGTGGATGTTCTGTTGAGAAAATAACAGAGTCCTACAGAAGTGATGATGGAAGTGCAATATTTAACATAAATTATTCGTGCAGACACTCTAGGTCATCTGGATCAAGTGGACAAACAACAATCGCATGCGGATATAACCAGAGCAACAAAAAAGATTCGACTTCAGTAACCGCATGGTGCAACTGAAGATTTAATCAATCACGGCAATCAGCGTCACAGTTGATTGCCTTTGTTTTTTGCATTCCTGTTCTATCTTCTTGAGGAATGCAGATGCGACAGACTGAATGTTTGATTGATACAGATTGATTTCAGTCCGCATCACGGTGACGGGTGTTTTGCTGAACTCTCTGGCAAGCAGGTCTAGTTCTCTACTCATATCGCACACACTCCATCAAGCACTTGGTCTGCACCAGTGCGTTCAATCTCTGCGATGAACTTCTGGATGGCAATACGTGAGATGGTGGTCTTGTTGATGCGTGTTCTCTTGGCAATACGGTCAAGTTCATCAGCAAGGTCATGTGTCAGTCGTAACGGGAACTGACGGTACGGTGTTGCGTGGATGTGTAGGGGTGTATTCATATTCATCTTTCTATATCGTGGTCACGCACTAAGAGTGACATCAATCCATGTGTTGCGACATGGATGCCGTGGTGAGTGACTGGAAACTAATCTGGTGAAGGTATTTATATGAACTGGTATCGCCAGACAGTTCGGGATGACTCACACAAAGAAAAAGACCTGCACTTGGCAGGTCTTGGTCTACTTACTGAACACTCGCATCGGCAGGCATAGGATCAAGTGCGCCGTCACTCTTGTGTCTTTTGCTCTTCTTAGGAACACGGATGGTTCGGTCTGTCTTCGGTTGGCGTGCTGATAGGGCAGTCTTGATGTGGTCAATTGACAGGTCGTTGTCACGAGCAATCGCAACGATTTGTTTCAGCGCATCACCGTGCATTTGTTGAATCTGTTCTGACTCCTGTTTCTGGAGTGATTGGATCAGTTTACGAAGTTGAATCAGAGAAGAACTGGTGTCGTTCATGTTGCACCTCAAGTGGCAGTTAATGAGGTGGCGGATGGTATTGATTCAGGTCGGAATGGCAAACAAAACCTTGTAATATTAAGAAAAATCGTGGGGAACTTATGCGAAATATCACTTCTCTTATCTTTGTTGTGTTGCTTACAGGGTGTGCAACACATTCAACATTGACTGTCTCATCACAACCGTCTGGTGCGTACATAACAGAAACTGGAACAGGCAAAGCATATGGAGTTGCTCCTGTTGTTGTTAGTTACGATGCCAAAGCATTAGCGACACACAAAGATGCGTCTGGTTGTTATTTGGTTAAAGGATTTAATGCTAGATGGGTTAGTGGTGCAACTACTTCATCCGAATCAACAATCAGATTGTGTGGAAGCAGCACAGGTGCATACACATATCAGTTGAGCAGAGATACATACACGGAAGGTTTAGATAAGGACTTAGATTTTGCGATGAGGCAAAGTTCAGTCAGAGCGCAGCAAGCGCAGGCACAGGCGGCGCAAGATGCAGCAGCAATACAAGCATGGAGTGCAATTCAAGCAGCACAACCTAAACCCGTAACACCAATCTCCTGCAACTCATATGCGATTGGTAATTCAGTGCAAACGAATTGCAGATGATTATTTTCCAATAAGAATCACCAAATTTTTCGCTTAAGGATGAAAGCAATTTACGCAATAAGACAGACAGACAGTGGCAAGTGCTATGTCGGTAGTGCTGTTGTTCTCTCCAGACGTTGGAAGTACCACAAGAACAGACTGAGACGTAACCAGCATCATTCTTCGTACTTCCAGAACGCATGGAATCACCATGGAGAAGATGCATTTGAATGGGTAGTACTGGAGAACTTGGACGATAAATGTGAGCATCTAAGTGAGTCGGATACCTTGTCTCTTATCGCTGAACGGGAGAACTACTGGGTCGAACATTACCGTTCTACGACTGGTGTCTACAACATGCGTGAAGTTGCTCAGTCAAATCTTGGACTCAAGTATTCGGAAGAGTCCAAAAAGAAAATGAGTGAGTGGCAGGTTGGAAAGCAACTGTCCGAAGAAACACGGCAAAGAATCTCTGATTCTCACAAGGGCAAATCTAGTCCTATGAAAGGCAAGACCCTTTCCGAAGAGGTTAGGAAAAAGATGTCTGAGAGTGCGAAGAAGAAGACACTTTCACCTGAACACAAAGCAAAGATAGCGGAGGCAATCAGGGGTAGAAAGTACTCGAAGGAATCGCTAGAAAAGATGTCCAAAGCACAAAAAGGACATGCGGTTTCAGAAGAGACTAAGCGAAAAATCTCTGAGGCACAGAAACTGAGACTGGCAAAGCGGAAGGCAGAACAGGAAAGTTAATTCAATTCCAAACAGACATAAAAAACCCACCTAGGAATTGGTGGTCTTGGTTTAATCTTATTCGCTACGCTCATAAGATGGTGGTTTCTGGTTGGTTTAGAACTTGGTGCTTCTGGATTTGGTTGGTAAGGTAAATCTGAAAGCGGAACACCTTTATTTATAAGAGTGGCATCTTTAATTTCACGCTTATTTGTGGCAATCATGTCGCCAGAGTTACAACTTTTCCGTTCAGAACATAACTAAACCTTGAAATCAGAAAATTTGTCTGTTTTTTTCACGGGTGTGAAACTTGTCACTTTGGATTTTGAGGTTTTAGCGATGGCATTCTTTATGTGCTGACTATCATCTTCTTCACCCCACCGTGCCAATGCATAGTCATATTTGGATGCTTCACTCATTGCAAGTGCGTACCAATTGCTGTAGGACTGGTTCCAAGCGATTTCCCCATCAAGTCCATGGGATAGATACATCTGTTTAATTTCTTCTTCTGTGACGCAACTGGACACATCGAACTCATCTAAATGAAATTTAAGGACAGCGACCTTCTTCTTGAAAGACGATTTTCCATAGGACTTAAGGAGATTGCGTTCCTTCAACTTGGCATCTAGCAATTTGTTGATTTCACGAAGATAGAACTTCTTCGCCTCACGGAAAACAACCTTGGTGATGGTCTTGTAGTATCGGTCTGCATCCTGCGCCAACCTCTTCGGTGCAGACGCTTCGACAAACGTGACCTTGTATTTCGTAAGCAATCCATCCAACTCGGAATGGAATGAGTGATAGTTTTCAACCCACTGGTCTTTTGCAATCTTGAGTGTTCCAAGTTGAATTTGAGATTCCGTGGAGGATGGAATGACACTCTTTTTAGTTTTTGCTGATGCAACTTCTGAACGACTTAGATTTGCCGTAATCGCACCAGACTGTATGCCGTGAACTAATGTCTCTTGGTCATGATGCGTTAGTTCGTAAAGAGTGAAAACACTGGGTGGCAGTTTTGAATGGTGGACTTTGTTCGAAAGCACAGGATCTTCAGAAATCTTGATGTACTTACTTATGTGACCTTTGCTGAACGCCAGTCCATTCTCAAACTTTGACCACAGTTTCGATTTGTTCTTGACGTTCAAACTGTCTTTGTAGTCTCGTGCCTCTTTGAGAAGTCTGCCGATGGCGATGATTGAACCGACTGCAACACCTTGTGCATTGATTTGCTGCTCATGTTTATGCTTAATCTTTGCCCCGTAGTCATCGAAGACATCTTGAAATTCATCAAAAATATTAAAAATACGATTAATCTTATGTAAACTTTTCAAACAGACTCAAAACCACTCAGGAGGAGAAGCGGTTTTGTGTTTGAGAGAAGTTAAGCCGTCGCGTGGCCAGACAAATAGTTGGCGTAGTTGTTCGTCAACTGATCGTAGGCATTGGCAGCGTCACTGAAGAGGTTTTGCTTTTGCAAGAGCCAGCCATAATTGAACCATGCCACGTGCTTACGCTCGTCTTGGCTGTTCTTGAGCCACTGGCGGTAGAGGTCAATCGCTTCTTCATAGCGACCTGACGCTTCCAACATATCGGCAGCTTGGGTCAGTTCATTCAGCGTAAAGGTCGTGAGCTTAGCGCCGGAGAGGTGTTGGTTTGTAGACATGGTGAACTCCTTGAAAAATGAATTTCCTATCACCATGCATAATCTGTGCCAGTTTAAATTGACAGTTGTACTAACAAACATGAAAAGTTACACGCTTGTATTTCTTGGCCTTTTCACGGTGGCCCACGCGGCTGAGCTGGCCCCCTTTGATGAGGTGCGTAAACAGTACCAGTCCTATAAAGACCCAACACGGCTCTCTTATTTGTACAACCGCTGCGCTGCCTTGACCCTGAATGTGTCAGCACTGATGGCTCGAAAAAACGAGAAGCAGGGCGCAAAAGACTTCGAAACCCTTGCCCAGCACTACATGGTCTTGTCAGAAGCCAATGAACGCGAGATCGACAAAAAGCGTGGTCTCAAAAGCAAAGACACCATGAAAACCGTCAGTCGCAACGTGGCCACAGTCTCTGAGGTCTACGGCAAGCGCATGAAAAACAACTATGCCCAGCGTCATGAATACATCATGGGCGATGCCCAACTAGAGACCGAGCTAGCCGAATGCAACCTGCCGGAGGTGTTTAAAAAGAAGGCTTTGGTCGATTGATTCAATTGGAGTTTGTTTTGTCATCTTTTTTGATGCAGAATTGCATCAAGTTAAGAGATGCGAGGTTTTATGAGAACAACTGTCACGATTGATGATGCTCTATATGAGAGGGCGATTGAGGTGGCCGAGCCTATGATGGACAAGACAGACTTGTTTCGGGAAGCTATCAAAACCTTTGTTCGCGTTCAAGCGGGTAAGCGTTTAGCCTCATTAGGTGGGACTGAGCCTCAGATGCAAGACGTGCCTCGTCAACGTGAACCCGCCCTGCAATGAAGGGCGTCCTTGTTGATACATCGGTTTGGGTCGCTCACTTTCGACAGCGCAACGATGCATTAGTGAGGCTGCTTTCGCTCGATTTGGTCATGGTCCACCCTTCCATTTTGGGTGAAATCGCGTGTGGAACGCCGCCGCTTCGCGCTCAGACCTTGGGTGATCTCAATGGGTTACAGCACGTCCAGCAAGCTAGCCTTCAAGAAGTCATGGACTTTATCGACCGTGAGCGGTTGTATGGCTTGGGCTGCGGCTGGATTGATCTTCAATTGCTGGCGTCCACGCTGATTACGCAAGGCGTTGAGCTTTGGAGTATGGATAAAAGGCTCTGTATGTTGGCCGAACGGTTTGGCGTTTTGCACCAAGCCACCTTGCACTGATTTTTGGGGAAACTATGTCTATCAGCCCATTGAAACTAGTTGTATTTGCACTCTTGAGCGTTGGAGCCCATGCCCAAACCATCCCCGATGCTGGGGCTTTGATGCGCCAAACTGAACAAATGACGCGGCAAAATCAATTGCAACAAGCCGCGCAACGACGTGCTGCCTTGCCGCCTGCCGCTGTTTTTAATGAATCCACCTCGGTTCAAGTCGAGCGCTTCAAATTCAGTGGTAACTATCTGCTCAGCCAAGCGCAGTTGCAGAGTGTGGTCGGGCCTTTTGCCAATCGTGCGTTGAACCAGCATGACTTGCAACACCTTACCGATGCTGTCTCTGATGCTTACCGCCAAGCGGGCTGGTTGGTGCAGGTCTATATCCCACGCCAAGATATGACGGCTCCTGAACTCATCATTCAGGTAGTTGAGACCATTCCGTCAAGCAAAACCTTGCGCTGATCTCAAAGAGATCGTTTCGCGGCTTCGCTCCGCGAAATCCTACCAAAACAATAAAATAGTCAGAAAAGCGGCAAGGCACGGAACTTGCATTAGATCAACTCCTATGGTTGATTTAGTTCTCGTTTTGTGAAGATTACTCCGTCGCGAATCATTACTGCGATTGTGTTCCTGTGCCTTTTGGGTGGGGCGCTGGACATCTACGACCCCGTTGTCTCCAAAGACACTGGTGCTGTTTTGCGCACGATCGAGGAAAAAACGAATCTTCCAGTCACCGATTGGGCTGAAGCCATTACCGGTCAGCCGATTGCCAAGCCAGCTAAGCGCCGTGATGTCGTTCAGGCTGCGATGGACAAAGTTATCGAATCACAGGATGTTGAACAAGCAGCCAAAGAGCTAATTACTCTCAAAAATATCAAGTTTCAGGGTGTCACCATTTTGGGTGATATGGAGCTTCATGGCCTGATGGAGCCATTCCTCAATACCCCCATGAATTACGAGCAAATGCTTGAAATTGGCATGGTGGTTGAATCTTATTACCGACAAAATAACTACTTGGCCCGAGCAATTCTGCCGCCCCAAGATCTCACCGAAGGCATCTTGACCGTTGATGTCATTGAGTCCGTTTTCTCCAAAGTCGAGATCGAGCAAGAGCTCTCCGACTTACCCAATACCCAAGCGCACGTCACTGCGATCATTGAAAACCAACAAACAACAGGTGAGCCGCTCAATACCAAGTCTATTGAGCGTGCTTTGGCTCTGGCCAACGATGTACCGGGCATCAGCGTACAAGGCTCTTTGCGCCAAGGCCGAGATGCTGGCGAAACCGAGTTGTTACTTAAGATGTACCAAGGACGGACCCGTCAAACCGAACTCAACATAGACAACGGTGGTTCACGCTCGACTGGTGCTATTCGCTTGATGGCCACACTCAACTGGTTCAACCCCAACGACTTGGCCGACTTGCTCAACATTGTTGCTGTTCACACGCAGGGCAGCGACTACGCGCGTCTAGCTTACAGCGTCCCTGTGGGTACAGATGGCTGGCGTATGGGGGTTAATGCCTCATCAATGAACTACAAAGTGGTCGTTGGTGATCAGGGCATGGTTGGAGCCTTTGGTCAAGCCATCACCAAAGGCTTGGAATGGGTTTACCCACTTTTGCGTGCGGATGACAGCAGCGCTACCGTCACCCTCACGGCTGACACCAAAAAGTTCCAAAATACCTCGGCCCAAGGTCTAGTCATGTCTGACTATGAAGCCAAAGTCATGGCGGCGCAAGTCTCTGGCTTCTTCCGTGACCTTAATCCGGGCGGGGCAACGGGTACTTATTCTCTACAAGTCTCCCATGGCGCCATCAACCTCGATGGCTCTTTGAGTCAGCAAACCGACAGAAACACGGTTCAAACAGAAGGCCAATTCAACAAAATCCGCCTCAACGGCACTTGGCAGCAGCCCATTACCACCCAGACATCAGCTTTTGTTTCGTACACAGGCCAGTTGAGCGACAAAAACCTCGACTCGTCCGAGAAGATGCAGCTTGGCGGCATGAACGGCGTACGCGCCTACCCAACCGGCGAAGGCTCTGGCTCTGACGGTCAAATGATTCAGCTGGAATTGCGAGAGCAGCTAGAAAACGGTATCAACATGGCCGCCTTCTACGACTGGGGCCAAGTCTGGCTGCAGCACGACCCCAACTACCCAGGCGGCCCGCAACATAACCAAAATACCTACAAAGGTATTGGTGCTAGTGTTGGTTATACAACCGAAGAAGGCATCAATATCAAGGCCACATGGGCGAGAAAGGTTGGCACCAACCCCAATCCCAACCCCATCAACGGTAACGATATGGATGGCACACGCGACCGCAACCGCTACTGGTTGCAAGTTACCTTGCCGTTCTAGTGCTTGAGTTTTGCGTTTGAAAAACTCTAAGTTTCACCCCTCAAGAAGCCCGCCCTCATTCCGATTCGGAATCGCTATGTCGCGCTTTGTAGAAACACGCCCCTTGAATTCAGACGTCCGCGCACGTCTGGGTGCTCGACCGCGCGTATCTATTACTGTGCTGGCCAATCTTCTAGGGGCTGTCGGGCTTTTCTCGGTCCCTGTTCTAGCTCAAACCACAGCAACGCCCTTGGTGGCTGCCACCCAGCTGCCCACCGGCGGCCAAGTGGCTGCGGGCCAAGCCAGTATCAGCCAATCGGGCAGCACGCTCAACGTCAACCAAACCAGCCAGCGGGCGGTGGTGGACTGGACCAGCTTCAACCTTGGTCAAAGCGCTACGGTCAACTTTCTGCAACCCAACGCCCAATCCGCCACGCTCAACCGCGTGATGGATACGCAGCCTAGCCAGATTCTGGGCCGCATCACCGCGCCTGGCTCGGTCGTGCTGGTCAACCCGCAAGGTGTGTACTTTGGTAAGACATCCAGTGTGGACGTGGGCGGACTTGTCGCCACTACGCACACCGCCGCCGCCCAAGAGTTCATGGACGGGCAAATCAAACTCACCCGCAACGGCGCCACAGGCAAGGTTGAAAACGAGGGCGAAATCCGCGCCGCGCTGGGCGGCTACGTCGCCATGCTCGCGCCTGAGGTGCGCAACAACGGCGTCATCGTGGCCAACCTCGGCACCGTCGCCATGGCCGCTGGTGAAACCTTTGAGCTCAAATTCGATGGCAACGGGGCTTTGAGCCGCGTGGTTGTCACCGCCGCCGCCATCAACACCTTGGTGGAAAACAAAAGCGCCGTTAAGGCGCCCGGCGGCCTCATCATCCTGTCGGCCCAAGCCGCCAGCCGCTTGCAAACTGGCGTCATCAACAACAGTGGCACCCTCGAAGCCACGGGTTTGGTGCAACGCGCAGGCCGAATCTTGCTGGAAGCCAGCAGCAGCATCTTTAATAGCGGGGCCGTCAAAGCCGATGCCACGGCGGGGGCCAACGGTGGGCCTGCGGGCAGCATCACCCTCAACGCACCTGATGTGCAAAGCTCCGGTACGCTATCAGCCACTAACTTAGCGGCAAATTCTTTCCTCGCTGGCGGCAACGCGGCGGCAGAGTTTGGCCGCATCCAAATCAACGCCGACACCTTCACCCAAACCGACACCGGTTTGCTCGACGTGTCTGCCATCGCCGCGCAAGCGGGCAACATCGACATCGTGGCTGCGCAGGCCATCGCCGTCAGTGGCCGCATTTTTGCCAATGGCGTCGTCACCGACCCCGCGCACATCGTGGCCAACGCCTTGGGCGGCGGCATTCACCTAGAAGCCTCACGCCGTGTGGACCTCACCACTGCCGTGCTCGACGCCTCGGGCGAAGGCGGGGCGGGGCGCATTCATATTCAGGCCGACGGCGTCCCCGCGCCGGTTGACCCCACCAACCAAACCCCAAGCCAACCCCTACAAGGCGCCGTGCTCTTGAGCAGCCGAACTATCTTGCGCGCCAACAGCAACCGCGCCCAAGCCGGCCGCGTGGAAGTGGAGGGCGACGACATCACCCTCGACACCGGCACCCTCATTGAAGCCAAAGGCGCAGCCGGAGGCGGCACCGTGCTCGTGGGCGGCGACTGGCAAGGCAGCGGCACCCTGCGCCAAGCCACCACCGTGACCATGAGCGCCGACAGCACCATTGACGCCAGCGCCACCGACGTGGGTGATGGCGGCAAAGTGGTACTTTGGAGTGACATTCACAACGCCAACTCGCTGACCACGGTCAACGGCATGATCAACGCCAAAGGTGGCGCGAATGGCGGCAATGGGGGACAGGTCGAAACCTCAGGTCATCAGTTGCAGCTGGGTGACAACGTGCTCGTTTCAACCAAAGCCCAAATGGGGCTGGATGGCGAATGGCTGCTGGATCCCTTTAATTTGTACATCAGAGACTCCAGTTGGGATGGCTCTAACTACAGCGGCTCGGGCACTTCAACCTACACAGCGCTAACGCCCGATCCAAACGCGCCCATCTTGGTCTCTGACCCTTATTCCACGGACACCCGCGGTTCTAACTACGCCAACGGTACATCGGTCATCAGAACTGACACCATCATTAGCGGACTGTCATCAGGGAACCTAAAAATCGTGGCAACGGGTTGGATTTCCATGAGTGGGTGGAATAGTCGTTCTTACAACCAAGCCACAGCCTACATCAACACAACCACTACCAATAAACTCACGGTCCAAGCGGGCGACTACCTCTCTATGGGCGGTGCTCAGGTCAATATCCCCAACGGCACACTTGAGTTGCTGGCTGGAACAAGCATCACACAAGACGTGAACGCGCCTTTGTATGCGAATACTTTGATACTAGGCTCGTCCAGTGTTGGCACCCTGACGCCCAGTGTTACCTTGACGGCGGCATCTAACTACGTCACCAACCTTCAAGCTAGCAACATCAGCTCACTGAGTTTGAGCAATGCACAGTCTTTAGCTATTAATTCAAATGGGGTAAGTGCATCGGGTGACTTAACTTTTAACGTCACATCATTGACGGGTGCTACCGCCATCAGCTTGGCGTCTGGCAAAACTTTGACCATCAATCAAAGTGGAAACAGTACCTATACCGGCGCCATCACAGGTACGGGTGCTGCTTTGGTGAAGGCGGGTTCGGGCACCTTGACGCTCACAGGCACCAACAGCTATTCGGGCAACACCACCATCAGCGGCGGCACGTTCCAAATTGGCGGTGCTGGTTCTTTGGGCTCGGGCAGCTATGCAGGCACTATTGCCAATGCAGGTACCTTTTTGTATTCCTCTTCTACCAATCAGACCTTGTCTGGTGCTATCACCGGCGCAGGGGGATTACAAAAAGACACCAGCACAACGTCCACTCTCACGCTCTCGGCCATCAACGGCTACACAGGCGCGACCAACGTCAACGCAGGTACCTTAAAAATCACAGGTGCTATTTACTGTGACACAACGTGCGGTTCGGGCGCTGAGTTTGCGACGACCAGCGCGTCCATCACCACCGTCAACGCAGGCGCCACGTTGGACATCAACAACTGGGCTTGGGGCGGTTCTTTTGGTGAACGTTATTTCGATGCTAACGCACTTGTGATTAACGGCGGCACGTTGCGCTTTTCCGGCACGAGCAACTCCAGCGTTGGTCGTGGTTTCACGGTTGGCAGCACGGGCGCCACACTTGAATCAGCCACAGCAGGGGTGACTTGGGGTTTGCAGGACTCAATCACTTCATCTTACAAACTGGTGGCCAACGGCAATTTGACGTTCACAGGCGTGGGCAACTTTGACTTCGGCCAAGTCATCAGTGGCGCACGTACGGTGACCAAAAACGGCTCTGGCACCCTCACGATGAGCGGTGTCAATACCTATACAGGTGCTACCACCATCAACGGCGGCACGATGACATTCACCGACGCAGGCAAGATTTACTACTCTACGAGCGGCAGTGGCATCCTCACCACGTTGAGTATCAATTCCGGCGCTGTGCTTGATGTCAAAAGTTGGGACTGGTTGGGTAGCCTTGGACACTTAACGTACGACACAAGCAATATCGTCATCAATGGTGGCACGGTGCGCCAATCCGGCAGCTCAGCCAATGCTGGGGTCGGGTCCAACATGAGCTCACGGCAATACACCATTGGGGCGAGTGGTGCCACGTTTGACAGTGGAACTGCGGGTGTTACTTGGACAATTGACCGTGACAACCGTGGAAGCGGCTACCAACTCGCCACCGCAGGCAACGTCACCCTCATGGGGGTGGGCAACATGGTGTTCAACACTTGGTTGTCTGGCACTTACAGCCTGACCAAAACCGGTACTGGCACGGCCACAGTCGGTGGTACCAACACATATACAAATGGCACCAACATCAACGCCGGCACACTCAACGTCAACAGCAGTGGTGCCTTAGGCTCGTCGGGCACTATCAGTTTTGGTGGCGGCACGCTGCAATACAGCGCAAACAACACGACCGACTACTCCGCACGCATCAGCACAGCGGCCAGTCAAGCCTATAACGTTGATACGAATGGCCAAAGCGTGACTTGGGCCAGCAACCTCACCAGCTCGGGCGGTACTTTGACCAAGCTGGGTACCGGCACCTTGACGCTCACAGGCACCAACACCTTCACGGGTGACACCACCATCAACGCAGGCACGTTGCAGTTGGGCAACGGCGGCAGCACGGGTAGCTTGGCTTCGACCAATATCATTGACAACGGCACCTTGGCGTTTTACAGAAGTGTCGATACAACTGCGGCCTACAACATCAGTGGTATGGGTGGTTTGCAAACTACAGGTGCTTCCAACACGTTGTTTAGCAACTTTCTGACAACCAGCGCCCAAACCATTGCCACTAATACCACCGTGGCCGAAGTGTTGTATCGACTATCCGGTGCGCGAGAGAATGGTCAGACGATTAGCGGCGGTGGCACTTATACGGCGGGCGTCTACATCAAGACATTCAACCCTCTTACCAATACAG
>Ga0228700_1001490_pt1 | contig 15016 bp, 13 predicted proteins | sample McNCre317_Aug_MG_FD_178019 | JGI IMG/M metagenome (GOLD analysis project Ga0228700, IMG submission 178019) | Freshwater microbial communities from McNutts Creek, Athens, Georgia, United States - 3-17_Aug_MG | ecosystem: Environmental > Aquatic > Freshwater > Creek | place: USA: Georgia...
GGCCTGCGCGGCCACGATGTCGATGTTGCCCGCTTGCGCGGCGATGGCCGACACGTCGAGCAAACCGGTGTCGGTTTGGGTGAAGGTGTCGGCGTTGATTTGGATGCGGCCAAACTCTGCCGCCGCATTGCCGCCGGCGGGGAAAGAGTTTGCCGCTAAGTTAGTGGCCGATAGCACGCCGGAGCTTTGCACATCTGGCGCGTTGAGGGTGATGGTGCCCGCAGGCCCACCGTTGGCTCCGGCTGTGGCATCGGCTTTGATGGCCCCGCTGTTGAAGATGCTGCTGCTGGCTTCGAGCAAGATGCGGCCTGCGCGCTGCACCAAGCCCGTGGCTTCAAGGGTGCCGCTGTTGTTGATGACGGCTGTTTGCAAGCGGCTGGCGGCTTGGGCCGACAGGATGATGAGGCCACCGGGTGCCTTAACAGCGCTTTTGTTTTCCACCAAGGTATTGATGGCGGCAGCGGTGACGACCACGCGACTCAAAGCCCCGTTGCCATCGAATTTAAGCTCAAAGGTTTCACCAGCGGCCATGGCGACGGTGCCCAAATTGGCCACGATGACGCCGTTGTTGCGCACCTCAGGCGCGAGCATGGCCACGTAGCCGCCCAGCGCAGCGCGGAGTTCGCCTTCGTTTTCGACCTTGCCGGTCGCACCGTTGCGGGCCAGCTTGAGCTGGCCATCCATGAACTCTTGGGCGGCGGCGGTGTGCGTAGTGGCCACAAGCCCGCCCACGTCCACGGTGGATGTCTTGCCAAAGTACACGCCTTGCGGGTTGACCAACACCACCGAGCCCGGCGCGGTGATGCGGCCCAGAATCTGGCTGGGCTGCGTGTCCATCACGCGGTTGAGCGTGGCCGATTGCGCGTTGGGTTGCTGGAAGTTGACCGTGGCGCTTTGGCCGACGTTAAAGCTCGTCCAGTCCACCACGGCGCGTTGGCTGGTTTGGTTGACGTTGAGGGTGCTGCCCGATTGGCTGACACTGGCCTGCCCCGCCGTGACTTGTGCGCCCGTGGGCAACTGGTTGGCCGAGATGGTGGATGCCGTGGTTTGTGGCAACACCGGCATCGAGAACAAGCCCGCCGCCCCTAGAAGCAACGCCAACCTAGCTATATGTACACGCGGCTTGGCGCCCAGACGTTGGGAAACGTCTGTTTCGAAGGGGCGTGTTTGACCAAGGCGCGGCATAGCCATTCCGATTCGGAATGGCGGCGGGTTTCTTGAGAAAGTTTTTTTCACGCGTGAAGCTGCCACGCGTTAGAACGGCAAGGTGACTTGCAACCAGTAGCGGTTACGGTCGCGAGTGCCATCCATGTCGTTGCCATTGACGGGATTGGGATTGGGGTTGTTGCCAATCTTGCGTGCCCATGTGGCTTTGAGGTTCACCCCGTCTTCGGTGGTGTAGCCAATGCTGGCACCGAAGCCTTTGTAGGTGTTGAGGTTGTGTTGAGGCCCGCCTGGGTAGTTGGGGTCGTGCTGCAGCCAGACTTGGCCCCAGTCATAGAAAGCAGACATGTTGATGCCGCTTTCAAGCTGATGGCGTAGTTCAAGTTGAATCAACTGGCCGTCCGAGCCCGAGCCTTCGCCGGTTGGGTAGGCGCGCACGCCGTTCATGCCGCCGAGCTGCATCTTTTCAGAGGAGTCGAGGTTTTTGTCAGACAGCTGACCTGTGTAAGACACAAAAGCCGAGGTTTGGGTCGTGATGGCCTGCTGCCAAGTGCCGTTTAGGCGAATTTTGTTGAAGTCGCCTTCGGTTTGGACGGTGTTTTTGTCGGTTTGTTGGCTAAGTGAGCCATCCAAATTGACATTGCCGTGCGACAACTGGATGGAATACGTTCCTGAACCGCCACCTGGATTGAGGTCGCGATAGAAGCCTGACACCTGCGCCGCCAAGACCTTAGCCGCATAGTCAGACATGACCAAGCCTTGGGCTGAGGTGTTTTGGAATGTTTTGTTGTCTGCGGTGAGGGTCACAGTTGCGCTGCGGTCATCCGCACGCAACAAGGGATAGAGCCACTCCATGCCCTGTGTGACAGCACGGCCCACGGCGCCCACCATGCCTTGATCGCCAATCACCACCTCGTAACTCATGGCCGATGCGTTCACGCCCATGCGCCAACCGTCTGTCCCCACAGGCACGCTGTAGGCTAAACGGGCGTAGTCGCTGCCACGGGTATGAACAGCGACGACGTTGAGCAGATCAGCCATGTCGCCGGGGTTGAACCAGTTGAGTGTGATGAGTGTTCGGATGGCGCCGGTCGAACGCGAGCCACCGTTGTCGATGTTGAGTTCAGCCTGACGGGTGCGGCCTTGGTAGAGCTTGAGCAGCAGCTCGGTTTCGCCCGCGTCGCGACCTTGGCGCAAGGAGCCTTGGGCGCTCATGCCGGGAATGTCGTTGGCCAAGGCCAAAGCACGGTCAAGCGACTTGGTGTTCAAAGGCTCCCCCGTTTTTTGCTGCGCTTCAATGAGCGCCGTGACGTGGCCTTGCGTGTTGGGCAGGTCTTCGAGCTCTTGCTCGATTTCAACTTTGGAGAAAACGGATTCAATGACTTCGACCGTCAAAAGCCCGTCGGTCATGTCTTGCGGGGGCAGAATGGCGCGTGCGAGGTAGTTGTTTTTACGGTAATAGTTCTCCACCACCATGCCGATTTCGAGCATTTGCTCGTAAGTCATGGGGGTGTTCAGGAAGGGCTCAACAATGCCTTTGAGCTCCATATCGCCCAAGATGGTGACACCTTCAAACTGAATGTGCTTGAGGGTAATGAGCGCGGTGGCGGCTTGTTCGACCTGCTTGTTCTCAAGTACTTTTTCCATCGCCGCATCGACCAAACCGCGTGCTTGAGCGGGTTTGGCCACGGGTTGACCGGTGATGGCCTCAGCCCAATCGGTGACGGGTAGCTGGGTTTTCTCTTCTATCGCGCGCAGGATGGGGCCTGCGACTTTGGGCAACACAGGGTCGTAGATATCCAACGACCCAGCCAAAAGGCACAGGAACGCAATCGCAGCAATGATTCGCGACCGTGTTAATTTCACAAAACGAGCAATAAAACAACCATAGGGGTTGTCTTAATGCAAGTTCCGTGCCTTGCCGTTTTTTGACGGTTTTGTAGGGGTTTGTAGGCTTTATCGTCCGCTAGACGGCATATTCTCGAGAATCTGAATATTCAACTCAGATTGATAAATGTCTTGCTGAGGGATGTAGACCCGCACCAGCCATCCTGCACGGCGGTAGGTTTGTGTGATGGCCTCGGTGAGGTGTTCCAACTCATGCGCATTGAGTTCACGGCCCACATAGGGCTGCGCCACGGCTTGCAATTGGTCATTACTCAGGAGCTTGGCTCCAGAAAACTTGATGCTGGCCGGGGTGACCGCCGTGCTCTCCGTCAACCGCATGGCTGGTGGAAAAGACTCGCGTCGCTGCGCGTTTCGCTGCATTTGTTCAAACCGCAAGGTTTGCTCGGTTTGGCGCATCAAAGCCCCTGCGTCAGGGACGGTTTGAGCTTGGGCTTGGAGAGTTAACAGCACCATCCATGTACCTAAAACAGGTTTGATTGAGCTCATAAATTCTCCTGAAAACGATAAAACCCTAGATGCCTGAAGCATAGCGCCCCCGTGGGTCAATCCGCCAAAGCCTTCTTCTTAAAGGCATCCGGTAGGTTGCATTCAGCCAGCTCGGCCTCTAGCTGGGCGTCGCCAATGATGTATTCGCGGCGCTGGGCGTAGTTGTTTTTCATGCGTTTGCTGTAAACCTCGGACACGTTGGCCACATTGCGGCTGACGGTTTTCATGGTTTCTTTGCTTTTGAGGCCCCGCCTTTTGTCGATCTCGCGCTCATTGGCTTCGGACAACACCATGTAATGCTGGGCTAATGCCTCAAAGTCTTGGGCTCCTTTTTTTTGCCCTTTTCGCTCCAAAAGCGCTGCGACGTTGAGCTGCAACGCCGCGCAGCGATTGAACAAATATGACAAACGGGTGGGATCTTTGTAGGCTTGGTATTTGGCGCGCACCTCATCAAAAGGTGGCAATTCGGCGGCTTGGGTGTGCATCGACCCCGACAGCAAGGCCCACAAAACCAGTGTGTAACTCTTCATATTTGTTAGTAGCAGTGTCGACTTTTAGATTGGCACAGATTATGCATAACGTATGGAAATTGTTTTTTAGGAGCACACCATGTCATCAAATCATCACCTCTCTGGCGCAAAACTCACCAGCTTCACACTCAACGAACTGACCCAAGCAGCTGATCTGCTGGAAGCATCGGGCCGTTATGAAGAAGCGATTGACTTGTATCGTCAATGGCTCAAACACAGCCAAGACGAGCGCAAGCACGTGGCTTGGTTCAATTATGGCTGGTTGCTGCAAAAGCAAAACCTGTTCAGCGATGCAGCCAATGCCTACGACCAGTTGACCAACAACTACTCCAACTATTTGTCGGGTCATACCGCTGCGGCTTAACCCGCCCTCACGTCAAAACCACCGCTCCTCCTAGGTGGTTTTGCGTTTGGATTTTATATTTACATAAGATTAATCGTATTTCTACTGTTTTTGATGATTTTATGATTGGCAGCCAATTTAGATTCGGAAATAAAAAAAGGACTTAGATTTCTCTAAGTCCTTTTTAAGATTTTTGGTGGGACCAGCGGGGGTCGAACCCACGACAAACGGATTAAAAGTCCGCTGCTCTACCAACTGAGCTATGGTCCCATCACGTAGGGTATTTAGCGTTTGCTTCGTACCCTGCGAAGACTAAAAGTATAACGCATTTTTCAGCCTTTTGGCAAGGCGCGCGAAGAAATTTGATCAAACACCCAACCCGCTGCGCATTGACCAAAGGTCGCGGTCACGCTGACCACAGAGCCGTAGCCGCTGCAGTTCAAAGAGCCATCGCCTTGCCTATCGTTTGAGAGATTGCAGCTGGCATCTGGCGGCGCGACAGCCTCACGGCTGAACACACAGGCCACGCCCATTTTTTTACCATCACGCGCAGCGCCATGCTCGCGACGTAAGTTGTAGCGCAGCTTGGCGAGCAAGGGGTCGTGGCTGGTGTTGGACAAATCGTCGATGTCCACTTTGTGCGCATGGCGCTTGCCCCCCGCCGCACCAACGCTGATGAACAACACCCGATGTTTGAGCGCCCAAGCGGCCATGGCTGTTTTGGCTTTGACTTGATCGCACGCATCCACCACCGCATCAACCTCGGTACCGTTCAAAAGCTGGGGCCAGTTGCTGGGCTCTACAAAGTCGTCAATGCACGTGACCAGGCAATCGGGGTTGATGTGGGCAATGCGTTGGCGCATGGCCTCGACTTTGGCCATGCCCACGGTGTCATCGAGGGCGTGAATTTGGCGGTTGATGTTGGATTCGGCAATGTGGTCGAGGTCAATCAAGGTCAAGCGCCCCACCCCGCTGCGGGCCAAGGCTTCGACCGTCCACGAACCTACGCCGCCTATGCCCACCACCACCACATGCGCCGCACGAATACGGGCGGCACCGTCCACACCATACAAGCGGGTCAAGCCACCAAAGCGGCGGTCGTCGACGATGGACGGTACGGGTATGTGGGTATCAGGCACAAGCAGTGCTGCGCTCTAAGCGCGCAATTTGGTGACGCAAGGACAACACGGCCCCCAACACAATGCCTGCCAAGGCCAATACCGCATTGAGACTCAAGGTTGACATGCCACTCAAGCCTTGGCCAATCGTGCAGCCCATGGCGGTGACGCCGCCCACGCCCATCAACAAGCTGCCGATCAGGTGTAGGCCTAGGTCACCCGGGTTGGCAAAGCCTTCCCAACGAAAAGTTTGGGTCTGAACTGCCGACATTGCGGAGCCGATGATCACCCCTGCCACAGACACAACGCCCGTACTGAGGACTTTGGTGGTGTCGCTGTAGAACATCAACCAATCCAAGGCGTAGGCCACGGGCGCCACAAAGTTTAAGGCTTCGATACGGCCCGAGCTGGTGCCTAAGTACACCGCATTCAAGGTTTCGGGATGCTCGGGCACAAAGCCCAAATGCCCACTCACCCACCACATGGCAACCACCAAGCCGCCGATGCCCAAGCCGGCAAGCAAGCTATCGAACGTCCAAAAGTCTTTGTGACGCAAGGCCCCAAACAACAAGGCTGCGCCCACGACATAGCCCAAGCCGGGCACGCCGAAGATGTTGAGGTTCGAGCCCGAGGGCATGCTGACAAACACCGTGTCGACTGTACTGACACGCAACACAGCGGTGATGCCTTTGAGCGTGGCGAAAGCGCTGACGCCCATGACCACCAGCACCACCAACGATTTGAGGTTGCCCCCGCCCACGCGCACCAAGGCTTTGTTGCCGCAGCCCGACGCGATGACCATGCCGTAGCCAAACATGAACCCGCCCACCAAGGTGGAGAGCCACATGAGCCGATCACTCGCGTACAAGGTTTTGCTGGGGTCAAGCCAGCCGAGGTCGCACAGCGCTGCAAAGCCGATCATGGCAACGCCTATCGCGCACGCCCATTGACGGGCACGGGTCCAGTCGCCGAGGTTGACGACATCCGAGATCGCGCCCATGGTGCAAAAGTGCGTGCGTTGGCTGATGAAACCCAACAGAAGTCCACCAACAAAAAAGGCCCCAAGGACCTCTTTGGTGAGCGTGGCTAACTCGTTCACTTGAGTTTGGCCAAGCGCTCGCTGGCAGCAGAAGCAGCTTCGGTGTGCGGATAGGTTTTCACCACATCGCCCAAGGTTTTACGGGCTGCCTTGATGTCTTTCAAATCCAATTGGCAGTTGGCCACGGACAACATGGCGTCTGCGGCGCGCATGTGATTGGGTGCTTTGCTCAACAGGGTGTTGAAGTTTTTGATGGCGTTGTTGTAGTCGCGGTTGGCGTATTGGGCGTTGCCCAGCCAAAACAGCGACGGCACAACGTAGCCGCTTTTGGGGTTGCGCTTGATAAAGTCGTTAAAGGCACTGCTGGCAGCACCAAACTCACCCTTGCGGAAAACAGCCAAGGCCTCTTCGTAGGCTTTGGTTTCCGCGGGGTCAGCCACAAACTCCACGCCATCGACCTTGACTTTGGTGGGCTCAAACTTTTTCAAGCGGTCGTCCACGCCCTGCGACAGCTCTTGGGCGCGGCGCAACTCTTGGGTCAACTCTTCTTTTTCGCCGCGTAAGCGGGCGGTTTCTTCGCGCAGGGCTTCAAACTGGTTTTGCTGCTCAAGCAAGCTGCGTTGGAAGTTTTGAATTTCCTCGCCTTGGCGCTCCACGCGCTCACGCAATTCAAGAATGGCGCGGCGTGCTTCGGTGTCTTCAAACAGCGCCGCACTGGCGTTCAGGCTCAACAACACGCCTGCGGCCACAGCCACAGCGCGGAGCGAAAAAGAAGTGTTCAATGTCATTGGTAGTTCAGCGCCGCACGGCGGTTTTGTGAATAAGCAGACTCGTCAGAGCCTTGGGCCACTGGCTTTTCTTTGCCAAAGCTCACCGATTCCATTTGCGCTTCAGGCACGCCCAAGGCGCTCAAAGCGCGGCGCACGGCGTCTGAACGCTTTTGGCCCAAGGCCAAGTTGTACTCGCTGCCACCACGCGCGTCGGTGTGGCCTTCGATGTTGACACGGCGGTTGCGATCAGCGCGCAAGTAGCGTGAGTGAGCTTCGAGCACGCTTTGGTATTCGCCCTTGACGGTATAGCTGTCGAGGTCAAAGTAAATTATGTGCTCCACACCCACGGGGCCTTGCTTGATGCCTTCCATCGCACCGAGGTTGCGAGAGTTCAGGCCATTGACGCCGTTTTGACCAGCGATGCCGCCGGAGCGGTCGTCCACTTGCACATCGTCGAGCTTGACACCAGAGGCGCAGCCCGCCAAGACAGCGGCCATAGAGACGAGTAACAGAAGTTTTTTCATAAGATTGGATTCAAAAAAGAAGAAAAGAGTTATGGCAAGATTTTGCTGAACGGACCCCAGTTGGGCTCACGCAAGTCGCCGCCCTGTCCCGACAAACGGGCTTTGATGCGGCCATCCAAGGTGGTGGTCATCAGGGCTTCGCGGCCATCTTGCACGGTGGCGTACACGATCAGGCGGCTGTTGGGCGCAAAGCTGGGACGCTCGTCGCGGCTGCTGTCAGTGATGGCCGCCACGTTGCCACTGGCAATGTCCATGACGTGCAGTTTGAAAGCCCCGCCAATGCGCGAGATGTAGGCCAACCAACGGCCATCGGGGCTGATGGAAGGCGAAATGTTGTACGTGCCGTTGAAGGTCACGCGGTTGGCTGGCCCACCAGAGGCTGGCATGCGATAAATCTGGGGCGCACCGCCACGGTCACTCACAAAGTAAATGGCAGAGCCATCGGGCGCGAAAACTGGCTCAGTGTCAATCGCTGCCGATTGGGTCAAACGGCGCGGCTCGCCACCGTGGGCGTCGATGGCAAACAACTGCGAGCCGCCATCGCGGCTGAGCGTGACGGCCAAGGTGCGGCCGTCGGGCGACCAGCTGGGCGCACTGTTGGAGCCACGGAAATTGGCAATCACACGGCGCTTGCCGGTAGACACATCGTGCACGTACACCACCGGCTTGCGCGATTCAAACGACACATAGGCCAATTGCCCGCCGGACGGCGACCAACTGGGCGAAATGATGGGCTCAGGGCTAGCCAAGGCAGATTGGGCGTTTTCGCCGTCGGAGTCAGCCACCCACAGGTTGTAGCGGGCACCGGCCTTGGTCACATAGGCGATGCGGGTGGAGAACACGCCTTTGTCGCCCGTGAGTTTTTCGTACACAAAGTCTGAAATGCGGTGCGACGCCAAGCGCAAATCGCCCGTCACCACCACATAACTCATGGCGCCCAGGTCTTGGCCGCGCACCACATCCCACAAGCGCACGCGCACGTCATAACGGCCATCGCCCATGCGGCTGATGCTGCCTGTGAGCAAGGCGTCAGCGCCTTTTTGGCGCATGGCGTTCACGTCTGGGCGCTGCGTCTCATCGGTCACCACGCCGGCAGACACGCCTTTGAATTGGCCGCTACGCTCAAGGTCGGCTTGCACGATGGTGGAGATTTTTTGTGGTGAGGTCTCTTCGCCACGCAAGGGCGCAAACGCAATGGGCACTTGGGTCAAGCCGACCCCCGACACTTCCACGCGGAACTGGGCCGAAGCTGGCAAGGCCAACAAACCAGCGGTCAAAAGCCCAAAAGCGAAGCGAAAAAGTTGACGTGTCATAGTGAGAGCGTGAGCCAAATGAATCCTCTGATTTTAGGGGGGAACGAGTGGCGATAATGTGACGCATTGCGTTTCTTGCGACCCTCTCAACTATGACCACCACTGCCCCATCCCCTGTGTCTGATTCTTTGCTTCAAAGACTCAAACGCGTGGCACCTTGGTTCGCGGGCCACCCCGGCGCATTGGCCTTGGGGATTGTGGGCATTTTGATTGGCTCGGCCACTGAGCCCGCCATCCCCGCCTTGATGAAGCCGCTGCTTGACTCGGGTTTTGACCGCGGCACGCTAGAACTTTGGAAGATTCCTGCGGTTTTGCTGCTTCTCTTTGGCGTGCGTGGCTTTGCTGGGTTTATTGCAGCGTATTGCTTGGCCCGCGTCACCAACTACTCGATGGAGCGCATGCGCCAACGGCTGTTTGAAAAGCTCTTACGCGCCGATCCGCAGCTGTTTGCCGACAAACACACCAGCGGGCTGACCAACACCATGGTCTACGAAGTCAACAACGGAGCCAGCTTGCTGGTCTCGACTCTGTTGTCGTTTGCCAAAGACTTGGTCACCTTGCTCGCCCTCCTCGGTTACTTGCTGGTGCTCAATTGGAAACTGACCCTGATTGTGTTTGCCATCTTTCCGCCCATTGCGTGGGTCGTTAAAAACCTATCCCGCCGCTTGGACAACGTGACCCGAGCCAGCCAAGACGCCACCGACGAGCTGGCGTATGTGGTGGAAGAAAACGTGTTGGCCTACCGCATGGTGCGCTTGCACAACGCGCAAAGCAGCCAAACTGACAAGTTCGGCACCGCCAACCACAAGCTACGCCAGTTGGCGCTCAAAGCGGTGGTGGCCAACTCGGTGATGACCCCCCTCATTCAAATGCTGGCCGCGTTGGCCTTGTCGGGCGTGATCACCGTGGCCTTGTGGCAAAGCAGCGGCGACAGCACCACGCCTGGCGTGACCGTTGGCTCATTTGCGGCCTTCATCACCGGCATGTTGATGCTGATTTCGCCCATCAAACACTTGTCGGAAGTCGCGGGCACGCTCACCCGCGGCGTGACATCACTGGAGCGAGGCTTGAACTTGCTCGACCTCGCCCCCGATGAAACCCAAGGCACGCACACCCGCGACCATGCCAAAGGCGAAATTTGCTTTGACCACGTCACACTGCAATACCCATCGGCCACCTCGCCAGCACTCAACGGCGTGAGCCTGACCATTCAGCCCGGCCAGACCGTGGCCTTGGTTGGCCCTTCGGGCTCTGGCAAAACCACTTTGGCCAATTTGCTGCCCCGCTTTCTTGACCCTACATCTGGCCAAGTTCGCTTAGACGGCGTGTCGCTCAAAGACTGGTCACTGCCGAGCCTGCGCAAGCAACTGGCGTTTGTGAGCCAAGACGTGGTCATGTTCAACGACACCGTGGCAAGCAACATCGCCTTGGGCGAAACCATCGACACCGCCCGTGTGTGGAAAGCCTTAGAAGCCGCCAACTTGGGCGACTTTGTGCGCGGCTTGCCCGCCCAAGAAAACACGCTGGTGGGCCACAACGCCACCCAGCTCTCAGGCGGGCAACGCCAGCGCTTGGCCATTGCACGCGCAATTTACAAAGACGCACCTATTCTGATCTTGGACGAAGCCACCTCAGCCTTGGACACCGCCTCTGAGCAAGCCGTCAAAGACGCGCTGAATGTGCTCATGCAAGGACGCACCTCATTGGTCATTGCCCACCGTTTGTCAACCATTGAACATGCAGACCTGATTGTGGTCATGCAGGCGGGGGGCGTTGTGGAGATGGGCACGCACAGCGAGCTCATGGCCAAAGGCGGTGCGTATGCCGCACTGCACTCATCGGCAGCGTATCAGCAGGACCTTGTGGCTTAAACCTCTCCTCGACCAATCGCGTAGTAGGCAAAGCCTCGCTCTTTCATTGCCTTGGGGTCAAACAAATTGCGTCCATCCACAATAACTGGGGCTTTGAGTGATTGTTTGAGCAACTCAAAATCGGGCGTTTTAAACGCACGCCACTCAGTCACTATCACGAGCACATCGGCATCCTGCAAGGCAGCTTCTTTTGTGCCTGCGAGTACCAGATTGGGCGTTTGACCATAGATACGTTGCGTTTCTTCCATCGCAACAGGGTCGAACGCCTGCACTTTAGCGCCTGCAGCCCACAGCGCCTCCATCAGCACGCGGCTTGGCGCATCGCGCATATCGTCAGTGTTGGGCTTGAACGACAAGCCCCACAGCGCAATCGTTTTGCCCTTGAGTTGCCCCGCAAAATGCTTGTGAAGTTTTTCAAACAACACATGTTTTTGCGCCTGATTTCGAGCTTCAACCGCATTGAGGATCTTGGGCTCAAACCCAAGCCCCGCAGAAATGTGAATCAGCGCACTCACATCCTTCGGGAAACAGCTTCCACCGTAACCTGCGCCGGGATAAATGAAGTGATAACCAATACGAGGGTCACTGCCAATACCAAGACGCACAGACTCCACATCCGCGCCTACGCGTTCAGCGATGTTGGCGATTTCGTTCATGAAACTAATCTTGGTTGCCAGCATACAGTTGGCGGCGTACTTAGTGAGTTCGGCACTTCGCACATCCATCACCATCACACGGTCATGGTTTCGGTTAAAAGTTTCATACAGCTCACGCAACAAAGCCTCCGCACGCTTGCTGCTGGTACCAATGATGATGCGGTCAGGACGCTGGCAATCTGCAACAGCAGCACCTTCTTTCAAAAATTCGGGGTTGGAAACCACGTCAAACTCAAGCGCTAAGTTGCGTTGGGTCAAGGCGGTTTGTACTGTTTCAGTCACACGGTCAGCGGTACCAACGGGGACAGTCGACTTGTCAACAATCACCTTGTAGGTATTCATGCGGTCTGCAATCGTCTTTGCAACGGTCAGCACGTGCTTCAAATCAGCACTGCCATCCTCATTCGGAGGCGTTCCCACAGCAATAAAAATCACGACACCATGTTCAACAGCCTCTGCCGCGTCTGCCGTAAAACGCAACCGACCATCAGCAACCGTGTCTTTCACAATGGGCTCAAGACCTGGCTCATAGATCGGCAAAATGCCTTGACGAAGACGTGCCAACTTGCCCTCGTCAATGTCCACACACATCACCTGATGGCCGGCATCAGCCAAAATTGCGCCTTGAACGAGGCCAACGTATCCGGTTCCGAAGACTGTGATTTTCATTATTAAATTTAACTCTTTTCCCGAGAGGATTTTATTATAATCAAACAAAAACCAAAAACCTTAGCTAATTATGCCCTCGCCAAAAATCATACACACCATAGGTTTCGGCTCTATTCTTACGCCATCTACGCGATATAGACTCTTGCAATTTATTCCTCATCTAATATCTAGCGGCTATTCTGTAAAATTCACAGAGGCAAAGAATGTTTCAAACCTTTTCAAATTCACCCTCTTTCTAGCAAAAAGCCGTTTTTATAGAGCTACAATTTTCATTCAAAAAAAGTTATTTCCGATTAGCTATATATTTTTACTATCTCGAAGTCAAAAAATTATTTTTGACTTTGATGATTCAATCTGGACATCAGAAAAACCACGCTCTTCATTCACAAGTTGGAGAGTGCAAACAAAATTAAATTACACATTACGAAAATCTAGCGCCGTAATTGTTGGAAATGAATTTTTGGCAAATTATGCGAAAAAATACAATAAAAACATAACAATTATTCCAACAGTCATAAATCCAGATGAATACCCAAAGAAAATTCATGCATATAAAAAATCAATAACACTTGGATGGATTGGTCAATCTGTAAACTTCCAATATCTATCAGAACTACATCAACAATTTCTGGAAATAAGGAGGAGCATAGATTTCGAACTTTTGGTTATTTCAGACAAAGATTTTAAAATGGAAGGCATTGAGGTTACGAATGAGCGATGGTCAATCAAAACTGAACTACAAAGCATTCTTAAGATGGATATTGGATTAATGCCACTAAAGGAAAACGAATGGACCAATGGGAAATGCTCGTTCAAAGCAATTCAATATATGGCATCAGGAATACCGACAATTGCAAGTGATGTTGGAAGCAATAAAAATTTAATTACAAATGGAGTAAACGGATTTCTAGCAAAAACACCAAATGATTGGGCTGATTATATTAAAGCTTTACAATCAGATCACTTGCTTAGAATAAAAATAGGAAAAGAATCAATTAAGACAATTGAGCAAAAATTTTCACAAAAATTCGCATTCCAAATGCTACTCAAATGCATACAAACGATCAATGACACACCAAAAAAATAATTACGCCGCTATATTTGCTTAATGTGTAATTTATTTCTCCTGCACACTCCAACTTGTGAATGAAGAGCGTGATTTTTCGGATGTCCAAATTGAATCATCGAAGTTAAAAATAATTTTTTAACTTCGAGATAGTAAGAATATATAGCCAATCGGAAATTGCTTTTTTAAATGAACATTTAAGATCTATAAAAGGCTTCTTGCTCACTTGAATTTTCAAAATTATCAAATGTAAATATTTTTAAATTCATTCATGAATGCATTTAAGAAATATTTAACTTGCTAAAAAAATTTACAACCTCGCTTTGAAAATTAGCCTTTTCCCCCTCAACCTGCTTTACAAGTGAAGCCATTTTTAAAAAATGATTATCAGAATTAGCAAACATATTGGATATCAATTCAAAGGTTTTATCTGAATAAACCTCAGAAATATTTATTTTGTATTCAGAAGAAATATCAAAATCCTCCGAAGAACTTGCTCCTGCCACATTTAAAACCAGCACGGAAGTTCCAAGTAATATCGCCTCTCTAGCCATCCTATCCTTGCCGGGAAAATTCCCAAAATCAATATAAATTTTTGAAGATGCAAGACTTTTATAGACATCATCACGAGAAAGCCCTTGCATTCTAATAAAAATAACTTCCGGTATGCGCTTTCGTATTTCCCCCTCAATGACATCTAAGTCGAATATAACTTTTTTTCCAGCATTAATACAAATTAAAGGCCCCTTAGATTTCTTCTCCAAATTAAGTGGAACAGTCGTAAAATCACTTAGACGGACAGATTGAATATTCAAAGAATGTAAAAATCTAGATGCATATTCAGATTGTGTTGCATGAAAGATGTTAGGCAAGCGTAATTTGTTAAGATTAATCGATGACATCGCATTTAAAGCATTGTCAACACTTAACCACCATATTAAAGATTTAGAATTTGGAAAAAAATCGATCATCCACGCGTATTTTTCAGCGAATACATAAATATTTTTATCATCAAAATCACCATCAAAAACAGGAGCTTGGTAGTCTTTGTACTCAGGGAATATATGCATATCAGATGTTATTTTTCTCGAAAAGAAACGCAGAAAAATATTGGCACGTAAATAATCCGAAATTGTTAATTGCTTTTTTATTTTGCGCTTAATCAACTTAACATCTTTATTTTTAATCAACCAAATACACGCCTTAAAATTAGACTGATTAAGCTGATCCACCAATTGAAAGCTGGCTTCAGGACCGCCAGTGCGTGAACCGGCGGTACAAACAACAACAATTTTTGACATACAAATCTCTTCCATATTTATTGCAAATTCATTTTGAAAAATTATTCATCGCCGATGGTAGATCTTATACCATTTAATAAAATTAGTCAACCCTAGGATTAATGGTGTTGAAGGTTTAAAATTTGTAACCGATTCAATCAACTCTGTATCTGCATAAGTCGACAAAACATCCCCCGCTTGCATAGGAGCAAGGTTGATAATGGCGGGTACGCCTGCAACTGCTTCCATCGTTTTAACATACTCGGTTAACTGCACAGG
>Ga0228700_1001491_pt1 | contig 15014 bp, 13 predicted proteins | sample McNCre317_Aug_MG_FD_178019 | JGI IMG/M metagenome (GOLD analysis project Ga0228700, IMG submission 178019) | Freshwater microbial communities from McNutts Creek, Athens, Georgia, United States - 3-17_Aug_MG | ecosystem: Environmental > Aquatic > Freshwater > Creek | place: USA: Georgia...
TGCTGGTCGCGCGGCGCGTCTTCTTCGGCGTAGATGGCGTTGACCGGGCACTCGGGAATGCACACAGCGCAGTCGATGCACTCATCGGGGTCGATGGTGAGGAAATTGGGGCCTTCGCGGAAGCAGTCCACAGGGCAGACATCGACGCAGTCGGTGTATTTGCACTTGATACAGGCTTCGGTGACGATGTGGGTCATTTTGGTCTTCGAACAAAAGTTGGAAAGGGCGGGCGCTCAAAAAACGCCAAGCCCCCGATTTTATTGGTAAAAGCGATCATCCCTGCCAACCGGGTCGGCAGGGATGTTAATCAGGCGGGATCGCCTTAGTTGATCAGCAGGGCGCCTGAGGTCTTGTGGCTGGCGGTGTCCACCAGAATCAGCGAACCCAGCACGCGCGAGGTCTGGTAGGGCACGGCGGCAATGGCTTCCTGCAGGGCGATCTCGATATGGCCGATCGCATTGGGCAGGATCTGCGTGGCATCGTGCTCTTCCAGGGTGTTGATGTCCAGGCTGTGCACGATGCGCTTGACCCGTGCCTTGATCCAGCGGTGGCCGTGCAGCGCCCAGTAGACGCGGCCTGCCACCAGGGGTTCATCGTCCATCCAGGCCACGGTGGCGCTGATTTCGCGGGTGGGCTCGAAATGCTTGGGCGCATCCACCGCAGCCAGCAGCCAGTCGCCGCGCGACACGTCCACTTCGCGGTCCAGGATGATGCCGGCACCGTGCCCAGCACCCACGTTCTTGGGCACACGCGCATGGTTGAGCACCTGGGCCACGGTAGCGGTCTGGCCGCTGGGCAGAATGGAAATCTGCTGGCCGGGCTGCACCGAACCGGTGGCCACACGGCCCCAGAACAAGCGCCGGCCCTGGCTGGTGTCGCTGCTCGAGTGGAACTTCTCCACCCATTGCACCGGAAAGGCGAACGGCACCTCGGTCTCAGGCGCGGTCACTGGCAGGTGCTCGAGGATGCTCAGCAGGCTGGCTCCGGTGTAGCCGCACCAGCCCTGGCTGGCATGCACCACGTTGTCGCCCTTCAGCGCCGAGATCGGCACGATGGCGGTGACTGCAATCTCGGCATGTTCGGCAAATTGCTGCAGCGCCTCGCGGATGCGGGCGAAGGCCTTGGCCGCGTTGCCCGCGGTCTCGGGCTTGTCGGCCGACTCCAGGGCGTCGAGCTTGTTGACGGCAAACACGATGCCGGGCACACGCAGCAGGTTCACCAGGAGCGAGTGGCGGCGGGTCTGGGGCAGCAGCTCCAGCCTGCCTTCGGCCTGCCATTTCAGCTTGGTGGCATCGACCAGCACCACGGCGGCGTGGGCGCTGCTGGCGGCGGTGACCATGTTGCGGGTGTACTGCTCATGGCCGGGCGCGTCACCAATGATGAACTTGCGCGCTGGCGTGGCGAAGTAGCGGTAGGCCACGTCGATGGTGATGCCTTGCTCGCGCTCGGCCGAGAGGCCATCGGTAAACAGCGCCAGATCGGCTTCGCCACTCTTGGAGACATTGGCCAGCTGGTCCATCAGCACCGAGCGGCTGTCCACCAGCAGGCGCCCGATCAGCGTGCTCTTGCCGTCATCCACCGAACCGCAGGTGATGAAACGCAGCGCGGAAGAAACATCGCCTTGGGCAGATGCTGCCGACGAGTCCAATGTAGTTGTTGCAGTTGTCATAAAAAAATCTCAGTAAGCAATATTTCCCAGCGCCAGAAGTGCCTTCAAACCAGGGACACCGCAGAACCGGCTTCGCCGGGCTGCTGGTGTCGCCCCCTGCAAGGGGGAAAGCGGCCACACGCAGTGGGCAAGCCGGGGGGTGTATCAAAAATACCCGTCTTTTTTTCGTTTTTCCATGGAGGCTTCGGACGTCTTGTCATCCATGCGCGTGGCACCGCGCTCGCTCACCTCGGCAGACAGGGTCTCGATCACGATGTCGGCGGCACTGGCGGCCAGGCTTTCCACCGGGCAGGTGCAGGTGATGTCACCCACGGTGCGAAAACGCACATCGCGCGACTCGATCACTTCGCCATCTTTAGCCGGGGTCAGCTCGGTCACCGGCACCAAAAGGCCCTTGCGTTCCACCACATCGCGCTTGTGCGTGTAGTAGAGCGAGGGCAGGGCGATCTGCTCGCGCTCGATGTACTGCCACACATCCAGCTCGGTCCAGTTGGAGATGGGGAACACGCGGAAATGCTCGCCGGGCTGCAGCCGGGTGTTGAACAGGGTCCACAGCTCCGGGCGCTGGGCCTTGGGCTGCCATTGGCCGAAGCTGTCGCGGTGGCTGAAGATGCGTTCCTTGGCGCGGGCCTTTTCCTCGTCGCGGCGGGCACCGCCGATCAGCGCATCAAAGCGGAACTCTTCAATGGCTTCCAGGAGCGTCACCGACTGGTGCACATTGCGGCTCTCGCCCGGATGGGCCAGGCGCACGGTGCCGCGCTTCATGGAATCTTCCACGCTGCGCACGATCAGCTCGGCGCCCAGTTCCTTGGCGCGGAAATCGCGGAAGTCGGTGACTTCATGGAAGTTGTGGCCGGTGTCGATCATCAACAGCGGGTAGGGAATGCGGCCGACGCCAAAGGCCTTCTCGGCGCACTTGAGCATTACCAGCGAGTCCTTGCCGCCGGAGAACAGCAGGGTGGGGCGCTCAAAGGCGGCTGCGACTTCACGCAGCACAAAAATGGTTTCTTCTTCCAGCGCATCCAGGTGCTGGTTGGACAGGCGCTCGAAGTGGTGTTGGTCAGTCATGGCGTTCATAGATTGTCTTTAGCGAGTCGGCAGCGCGGAAACGGCGCCAGCCAGTTCGGTGGCGGAGGCCTGCTTCACGTGCAGGCCGCATTCCTTGGCGGCTTCGTCTTCCCACCACCAGCGACCTGAGCGGAAGTCTTCACCCAGGCTGATGGCACGGGTGCAGGGCTCGCAGCCGATGCTGGGGAAGAAGGCGTCGTGCAAGGGGTTGTAGGCCACCTTGTTTTCCTTGATGTAGTGCCAGACATCGCCCCAGGTCCAGTTGGCCAGCGGGTTGATCTTGGTGCGCTTCTCCGAGCTGTCCACCAGGGGCACCTCGGCGCGGGCGCCGCTTTGCTCACGGCGCAGGCCGGTGATCCAGGCTTCGCGGCCTTTGAGGGCGCGCTCCAGCGGCTCCATCTTGCGGATGCCGCAGCAGGCCTTGCGCAGCTCGATGCTCTTGTACATGGCGTCCATGCCTTCCTTGGCCACGAACTGCAGTACCGACTCCTGCACCGGCGTGTAGACGGTGACCGGCGCGCGCGAGCTGGCCTTGAACTGATCCAGCAGCGCCAGGGTTTCCTTGTGCAGGCGACCCGTCTCCAGCACGAAGATGCCGATATCGAGCTGCATGCTGTTGATGATGTGGCTGATCACCACGTCCTCAGCGCCCAGGCTGGAGGCCTGGGTGATGCGCTCAGGGCCGCCTTCAACGCGGGCATATTGGGCGGCGGCCTGGGCCAGCACGCCTTGCGCTTCCTGGATGTGCAGGCTGAAGTCACGCGAGGGGCGTGCGTTCATTTCAATGGCGCTCATGCGGCGGCTCCTTCGCGGCTGAAGACGGGCTTGGCGGTGACGGCATCGCCCTGGTAGAAGGCCTTGTAGCGGTCGAACTGGGCTTGGGCGAAGTCCAGCTTCTGGTCGGCGCGCAGCACGGCTTCGCTGAAGCCCTGGCGCTCCATCTGCACCAGCTGGTCGATCAGCACGTCGCCGGTGGCGCGGATGGTGCCAGTGAAGCCCATTCGGCGGCGCAGGTAAAAGGCCTGGGAGTAGGCGCGGCCATCGGTGAACTTGGGAAAGTGCAGGTCGATGCGGGCCACACCGTCCAGCGACAGGGTGCGCACATCATCGGTGTTGGCCACGGTCAGGGTGCCGGCGGCGGCTTCCTGGGTGCTGGCGTCAGCGGCAGAGAGCAGTTTCATGTTGGCTTGGGTCATAGTTCTTGTGCGTGCAGCGGGCTCAGGCTTCCTGGGCGTCGCGGGCATAGCCGGGCGTCTTGGGCAGCTGGTTGCGCTCGGCATGCGGGTCGTTCAGGCGGGCCGAGTTGGCAGCAGTCTTGAACGCTTCAAAGCCGACGCGGCGCAGGGTGTCGATGAAGGTTTCGCGGCCTTGGCGTTCACGGCGGTAGGTGTCCAGCACGGCTTCAATCACGCCCGGCACTTCGGTGGCCACAAACGAGGGCCCCACCACCTTGCCGGGAATGGCCGGGCCGCTGAGCACCGAGCCGTCCGAGCCACCCAGGGAAACCTGGTACCACTCCTTGCCATCCTTGTCCACGCCCAGAATGCCGATATGGCCGCTATGGTGGTGGCCGCAGGAGTTGATGCAGCCGCTGATGTGCAAGTCAATCTCGCCCAGGTCATGCAGCTCGTCCATGTCCTGGTAGCGCTCGGTGATGGCCGCGGCAATCGGGATGGAGCGGGCATTGGCCAGGGCGCAGAAGTCGCCTCCGGGGCAGGCAATCATGTCGGTCAGGAGGCGCACATTGGAGCGGGCCAGGCCGGCGTGGCTGGCGGCAATCCACAGGGCCGGCAGGTCTTGCTCGCGCACCCAGGGCAGCAGCAGGTTCTGGTCGTGGGTGACGCGCACCTCACCGGCGCTGAACTGGTCGGCCAGGTCGGCGGCGGTGTCTAGTTGGTCGGCATCGGCGTCGCCCGGGGCCTGGCCCAGGCGCTTGTAGGACAGGGTCACGGCGCGCAGGGCCGGGTTCTTGTGTGCTGCCACGTTCTGCTGCAGCCAGCGCTGGTAGTCGGCCTGGCGCTCGGGGGCAATGGCAGGTGCTGCGGCAGCGGGCCTGGCCAGGTCGAGGGCCGGGGGCACAAAGCAGGCGGTCACGCGGTCGAGTTCGGCCTGGGTGATGGTGTGGGGAGCGCCGTCACGGGTGATGATGTCCTGGTATTCGGCCTCCACCTCGTCGATGTAGCGCTGGCCTTCGGCCTTCACCAGGATCTTGATGCGGGCCTTGTACAGGTTGTCGCGGCGGCCCCAGCGGTTGTAGACGCGCACCACGGCTTCCAGGTAGCTCATGATCTGGTTCCAGGGCAGGAACGCGCGAATCTCGGTGCCGGTAATCGGCGTGCGGCCCATGCCGCCGCCCACCAGCACGCGGAATCCCAGCTCGCCGGCTTCGTTCTTGATCAGGTGCAGGCCCACGTCATGCCAGTAGGTGGCCGCGCGGTCAGCAGTTGCGCCGGTGATGGCGATCTTGAACTTGCGCGGCAGAAAGGCGAACTCGGGGTGCAGCGTGCTCCACTGGCGCATGATTTCGGCAAAGGGACGCGGGTCGGCAATCTCGTCGGGCGCCACACCGGCCAGTTCGTCACTGGTGATGTTGCGGATGCAGTTGCCGCTGGTCTGTATGCCGTGCATGTCCACCGTGGCCAGCAGGTCCATCACGTCTGCGCTCTTGGTCAGCGGGATCCAGTTGAACTGCACGTTCTGGCGCGTGGTGAAGTGGCCGTAGCCCACCGGCAGGTGCGTGGTGCCCCAGGTCGCCTGGGTGCCGATGGCCTTGTCAAACACTTCCTTGGAGGGGTGGTCGTACTCGCGGGCAATGCGGGCCAGCACGCGCAGCTGGCGGCTGGCCAGCTCGCCATAGGGCACGGCCACCCGAAGCATGGGGGCGTAGCGCTGGATGTACCACCCGTTTTGCAGGCGCAGGGGGCGGAAGTCGTCGTCGCTGAGGGTGCCTGCTAGGTTGCGCTCCAGCTGGTCGCGGTGCTGGGCGGCACGGGCGCGTATGAACTGGCGGTCAAAGTCGGTGTATTGGTACATGGTTCAAGAGGCTGCGCGGGGCGCAGCAATTACAGGGCGATGAGTTTCAGGCCGGCGTAGGCCAGCAAAAAAGAAAGCAGCGAGCGTATCAGGCGTTCGGGTGCCTTGGGCGTGAGGTGCGATCCGACCCAGATACCAGGCAGGGATCCCGCCAGCAGGGCCGCCAGCATATGCCAGTCAACCGAGCCGATGGAGGCATGGCCCAGGCCGGCCACCAGGGTCAGGGGCACGGCATAGGCGATGTCGGCCGCAATGATGCGGGGCAGGGGCAGCAGTGGGTAGAGCAGCATGAGCACCGTCACGCCGATGGCACCGGCTCCCACCGAGGTGAGTGTCACCAGCGTGCCGATCAGGGCGCCAAACAGCAGGGGCAGGGCAGGGTGCAGGGGGCGGGCCGCAGCGGCTTCCTGGCCTGGCGCAATGGACTTGGGGCCGGCCTTGCCGCGCATGGCCTTGTACAGGGTGGCTGCGGCCGTCAGCAGCAGGGCGCCGCCCAGGGTGGTGGTCATGATGGACTGCACCTTGGGGTCGGCCGGGCCCAGGGTATGCAGCACGTACAGGGTGATGAGGGCGGCCGGTATGCTGCCAGCAGAGAGGTTGGCCACCACGGCCCAGTCGATGCGCCGTGCACGTGCCAGCTTGATGGTGCCGCCCATCTTGGTGAAGGCGGCAAACAGCAGGTCGGTACCCACGGCCAGATACGGCTTGATGCCAAAGACAAAGATCAATATGGGGGTCATGAGCGAGCCACCACCCACGCCGGTCAGGCCGACGATGGCACCCACTACAAAGCCCGCTACAACAAACGCGATTTCATGCATGCCGGCTAATGTAGTCAGGCCGGCTTAGATTGAAAACGATATTTTGGCTATACCTATATGCGGGCTTTGAATAAGCTTCTGCGCTATTTGATGCAACAGCCAGGCCTCAATAGCCGCCGCGCAGCTCGCGCATGCGCTCGTCAAAGTAGCTGCCTACGGTGTAACGCTCAGACAGCACCACGGCGCGCTGGGGGTGCAAAAAGAGCGGCAAGGCAATGCGCGATTTCTTTGCCGCCTCGCCCGTGGGGTTGAGCACCCGGTGCACGGTGGAGGGGTAATAGTGGCCCGAGGCCTCGGCCAGCATGTCGCCGATGTTGACGATCAAAAGCCCAAAGTCACAGGGCACGTCGTGCCAGGCGTTGTCTTTGCCCAGCACCTGCAGGCCGGGTTCGGTGGCTGCCGGCAGGATGGTCAGCAGGTTGATGTCGCCGTGGGCCGCGGCGCGCAGGGCGCCCGGGTCTTCCTGGCCGGTCAGCGGCGGGTAGTGCAGCACCCGCAGCAGGGTGTGGTCGCTGCCATCCAGCATGCGTGACAGTGGCATGGAATATCTCGCCTTGACCTCGGCGGGCGAGTGGTCGTCCACCCAGCCCAGGAGGGTGCGCGCCAGGTTGTTGGCAGCGTCGTAGTAGCGCCTGGCGGCATCCGACACCTCGGCCGGGTAGCGGCCCCAGGGGTAGATGTGGAAGAACTCTTTCACATCCTTCTTGGTGTGGTTCTTGGCGGTCTCCGACACCTGGGGTGAGAAGTAGCCGTCGTGCTGCTTGGGGTCATGCGGGTAGGCATGCTTGGCCTCGCTCTTGAAAAAAGCCAGCCATTCGTCGTAAATGCCCTGCACCAAAGTCTGGTCCAGCGGGTGGTTCTTCAGCACGCCAAAGCCGGTGCTGTGCAGGCTCTGGCAAAAGTCTTCAGCGGCGCTGGGGCTGGTGAAGTCGACGACGGGTAAATGCATGGGGGTCTCCTGGGGGCTGCGGCTTCAGCGGCGCAGCCAGTTGCGCATGAGGGTGTCTTCCAGCACCTGGCTGGCGGCGCTGGCGTTGAGCCGCATGCAGGCCTGGCTGATGGGGCGGCTGTCTTCCCAGCCGGCCTGGGGGTAGGGTATGGCCCTGCGGCGCAGCATGGTCTGGCCCTGGGCGAGGCCGTCCACGGCGACCCGCACCTGGCCCGCTTCCACGCCAAAGAGCGCGGGGTTGGTGAGATAGATGAAGGCCAGCACATCGTGGCCGAAGCAGCCATGCACCGCCGCCACATGGGGATACAGATTGCTGTAGAAGTTGGCATAAAAGCGCACGGCATGCAGCAAGGTGTCGGTGGCCATGTGTTGCTGCCTGGCCGCGATGCGCTCGAACAGCGTGCACGGCAGGATCAGCTGGTGCGTCACATCCAGGCCCACCATGGTGAGCTTCCAGCCGGCGGTGAACACCAGGTCGGCCGCGTGCGGGTCGTTCCAGATGTTGGCCTCGGCCACCGGCGACACATTGCCGGGCTCCAGCACGGTGCCGCCCATCAGGATGACTTCTTGCACCAGCCCGGGCAGCTCCGGTGCCAGCTTGAGGGCCGTGGCCAGATTGCCCAGCGGGCCGACCGCCACCAGGGTGATCTCACCGGGGTGGGCGCGCGCCATGTCCACGATGAACTGGGCCGAAGAGCGCGGGTCCAGCACCTGTTGGTGGCTTTGGCGCTGCGGCAGATTGCCCAGGCCGTCGGCCCCGTGAATGAAGGCGGGGGGCGCCTCGCCCGGCTTGACCCAGGGGTTGGCCACGCCCTGGGTGACCGGTGGCGAGAAGCCGGCCAGGGCGCACAGATAGAGCGCATTGGTGGCGGCCTGCTCCACCGTCACGTTGCCGAAGGTGGTGGTGATGCCCACCACATCAATGCCCTCATGGGCCAGGGCGTAGTACAGGGCCATGGCGTCGTCCACGCCAGGGTCGGTGTCGTAAATGACTTTGCGGGGTGCAGTGGCAGACATGCAGGCTTTCAGGTCAGGCCGCACAGGCTGCGCAGTGCAGCCTGTTCAGAAGGAGTGGGAAGGGTGGCCGTCTGCAGCAAGGTCTGTACCTCAGCGGCTTCGGGAATGCTGGACTGCGCACCCAGACGGGTGCAGGCCAGGGCACCTGCGGCGCTGGCGTAACGCAGGGCGTTGGACAGGCTTTGGCCCCGGCTCAATGCGGCACACAGGCTGCCGCAAAAGGTGTCGCCAGCCCCGGTGGTGTCTACCGGTGTGACGGCAAAGGCCGGCTGCAGATGCCACTGCCCTTGCTGGCGGGCGCAGCAGCCCTGGGAGCCCAGGGTCACCACCACGGTGGGCACCGGCAGGCGGTCCAGGCACTGGCCGATGCTGCCGCCATGTTGGGCCACGGTGGCAAGCTCACCTTCGTTCACCACCAGGATGTCGACCAGCTGCAGCAGCTCAGCCGGCAGCACCTGGGCCGGTGCGGCATTGAGCACCACGCATACGCCGGCGGCGCGGGCAGCCTGGGCATAGGCGGTGACGGTAGGCAATGGAGTTTCCAGCTGCAAAAGCAGGTGGGTGAAGCCGGTGAGCGCGGGCAGGTGCTTGGGGCGCAGCATGGCGTTGGCGCCAGGTGCCACGGTAATGGCGTTCTCGCCCGCTTCCGACACGCAGATGAATGCGGTGCCGGTGGGTTCCCCCGGCTCGCGCACCGTGTGCATGTGTACGCCTGCACCCTGCAGCGAGGCCTCTAGGGGCTGGGCAAAGGCATCAGCACCCAGGGCCAGCAGAATGTGGGTTGCCACGCCGCCGGCACGTGCACAGGCCACTGCCTGGTTGGCGCCCTTGCCACCGGGAAAGGTCTTGAAATCACGCCCCAGCACGGTTTCGCCGGGCGCGGGAATGTGGTCGGCCCGGACCACGAAGTCCAGGTTGGCAGAGCCGGCTACCAGAATCATGGCTTACCTCGCAGTGGCATCGTGCATGTGCCCTTCCAGCATTGCTATAAATGCGGTGTATTGTGCCGTCTAATTCCGTCATGCCCCATGTAAGCGGCCCTGCTGCTGCCCCTCCTTTTGTCGCCCTGGTCGGCGGCGCCAACCTGGATATTTCAGCCCTGGCCCATGGCCAGCCGCTCAAGGGCGATTCCAACCCCGGGCGCATTCTGTGCAGCCCCGGCGGCGTGGCCCGCAACGTGGCGGAAAACCTGCTGCGCCTGGGGCTGGACGCACGCCTGTTCAGCGTGCTGGGCGACGATGCCTTTGCCGCCGTGCTGCGCCAGTCGGCCGCGCAGCTGGGGCTGGACCTGTCGGGCTGCACCACCGTGCTGGGGCAGCGCACCGCCACCTATTTGTCGCTGCATGGGGAAGACGGCGAGATGGATGTTGCTGTGAACGACATGGCCATCCTGGAGCAGCTCACCCCCGAGCTGCTGGCCTGGCACAAGGCCACACTGCAGCAGGCCGCCTGCCTGGTGGTGGACTGCAATGTGCGCCCTGATGTGCTGCAGTGGGTGGCTCAGGATCTGGCCCACCCGGTGCTCATGGCCGAGGCCGTGTCGGTGGCCAAGTGCGCCAAGCTGCTGCCGGTGTTGGGCCGCCTGCACACCCTCAAGGCCAACCGCATGGAGGCGCAGTCTTTAAGCGGCCTGCCCATTGTCGATGGTGCTTCGGCGCAGCAGGCCGCACGGGCCTTGCACCAGCGCGGCGCAGGCCGGGTGGTGATCAGCCTGGGTGCCCAGGGCGTGGCCTGGTGTGACGCCCGTGGCCATGCGGGCCACAGGGCAGGGCGCAGCGTGGCCATGGTGAGTGCCACCGGCGCCGGAGACGCTCTGCTTGGCGGCCTGGTCTACGGGCACTTGCAGGGCTGGGAACTGGAGCCCTCGGTTTGTTTTGCAATGGCCTGCGCCGAGCTCACCTTATCCAGTACATTGGCCAACTCGCCCACGCTTTGCGTTGAGGCGGTGCAGGCCCAGCTCACACTCTCTTCACCATGAACGTACACGCCTATCTGGATATCGCACCCGAAGTGCAGCAGGCCCTGGATGCCGGCCGCCCTGTGGTGGCGCTCGAATCCACCATCATCTCGCACGGCATGCCCTATCCCCAGAATGTGGCAACGGCCCTGCAGGTGGAAGCCATGGTGCGCCAGCATGGTGCGGTGCCAGCCACCGTGGCCATTGTGGGCGGGCGCCTCAAGGCCGGCCTCTCGCGGTCCGAGATCGAGCAGCTGGGCCAGGCCGGTCATGCAGTGACCAAGGTCAGCCGGCGCGATATGCCTTTTGTGGTTGCCAGCGGTGCGCTGGGCGCCACCACCGTGGCCGCCACCATGCTGGTTGCTGCCATGGCTGGCATCCGGGTATTTGCCACCGGCGGCATTGGCGGCGTGCACCGCGGTGGCGAGCACAGTTTTGATATTTCGGCCGACCTGCAGGAGTTGGCGCAAACCCCGGTGGCGGTGGTCTGCGCCGGTGCCAAGTCGATTCTGGACCTGCGCCTGACGCTGGAGTACCTGGAGACCCACGGCGTGGCCGTGGTGGGCTACCAGACCGACACCTTGCCCGCCTTCTTCACCCGCGACAGCGCGCACAAGGTGGACTACCGGCTGGACACGCCCGAGGCCATTGCCGCCGTGCTCCAGGCCAAATGGGCGCTGGGCCTTGCCGGTGGCATGGTTGTTGCAAACCCCATTCCACAGGAATTTGCCATGCCGCGTGCCGCCATCGACCAAGCCATAGAGCAGGCCTTGCAGGAGGCCCAGCAGCAGGGCATTGCGGGCAAGCAGTCCACGCCTTTCCTGCTGGCGCGGGTCTGTGAGCTGACCGGGGGTGACAGCCTGGCTTCCAACATCCAGCTGGTGCTGAACAACGCGCGCCTGGCCGCTGGCATTGCCACGGCTTATTGCGCCTTGCAACCTCGCTAAGATGCCAGCCGCTGTGCAGACCCAAAAAATCATCATCGACACCGACCCGGGGCAGGACGACGCGGTCGCCATCCTGCTGGCCCTGGCCTCCCCGGAACTGGAAGTGCTGGGCATTACGGTGGTGGCCGGCAATGTGCCGCTGCGCCTGACCCAGAAGAATGCGCTGCAGATTTGCGAACTGGCCGGCAAGCCCCATGTCCCGGTGTATGCCGGTGCCAGCCGGCCGCTGGTGCGTGGCCTGGTCACGGCCGAGCATGTGCATGGCCGCACCGGGCTGGACGGCCCCGCGCTGCCCGAGCCCACCATGCAGGTGCAGCCCCAGCATGCGGTGGACTTCATCATCGAGCAGGTCCGCCAGCAGCCTGCCGGCAGCGTCACCCTGTGCACGCTGGGGCCGCTGACCAATGTGGCGCTGGCCTTGCAGCGCGCTCCCGACATTGCGCTGCGGGTACAGCAGATTGTGATGATGGGCGGCGGTTTTTCCGAAGGCGGCAACATCACACCGGCGGCCGAGTTCAACATTTATGTGGATCCGCATGCGGCCCATGGGGTGTTCGAGAGCGGCATACCGCTGGTGATGATGCCGCTGGATGTCACCCACCAGGTGCTCACCACCAAGAAGCGCCTGGAGGCCATTGCGGCCCTGGACACGCCGGTGGCACGTGCCACCGTGCAGATGCTGGAGTTTTTTGAGCGCTATGACGAGCAGAAATACGGCAGTGACGGCGGCCCGCTGCACGACCCCTGCGTGATCGCCTATTTGCTCAAGCCCGCGTTGTTTCAGGGTCGTGACTGCAATGTGACCATTGAATGCGGCTCCGAGCTGACCATGGGCATGACGGTGGTGGACTGGTGGGGCGTCACCAACCGGCCCATCAATGCCACCGTCATGCGCCAGGTGGATGCCAAAGGATTCTTCAAGCTGCTCACCCAGCGGCTGAAAACCCTATGAACACCTTGGCGCTTTAGTCTGTAACATCGATTTTTTCAACCTGCAACCAACGGAGATTCCTTCATGCAAATTGTGAGCAATGTGAAACTGGGAGTGCTGGCCGCATCCATGGCCGTGAGTTTTGCAGCGATGGCAGAGCCGGCCATCATCTATGACCTGGGTGGCAAGTTTGACAAGTCCTTCAACGAAGCGGCTTACAACGGCATGGAGAAGTGGAAGAAGGACACCGGCAAGAAGTACCTGGAGTTTGAGGTGACCAATGAGTCGCAGCGCGAGCAGTCGGTGCGCCGCATGGCCGAGAAGGGTGCCAGCCCCATCATCAGCGTGGGCTTCTCCCAGGCTTCTGCCGTGGAGAAAGTGGCCAAGGAATTTCCCAAGCTGACCTTCGCCATTGTGGACATGGTGGTGGACCTGCCCAATGTGCAGTCGGTGGTGTTCAAGGAGCAGGAAGGCAGCTTCCTGGTGGGCACCATGGCAGCCATGGCCAGCAAGACCGGCAAGGTCGGCTTTGTGGGCGGCATGGACATCCCCCTCATTCGCCGTTTCGAGTGCGGCTATGAGCAGGGTGCCAAGTTTGCCAATGCCAAGGCCGAGGTGTTCCAGAACATGACCGGCACCACCGGCGCGGCCTGGAACGACCCGGCCCGCGGCGGTGAGCTGGCCAAGGCCCAGTTTGCCAAGGGCGCCGACGTGGTGTTTGCCGCGGCTGGCGGCACCGGCACCGGCGTCTACCAGGCTGCCAAGGACAGCGGCAAACTGGCCATCGGTGTGGACAGCAACCAGAACCACCTGCAGCCCGGCACCATGCTCACCTCCATGCTCAAGCGCGTGGACGTGGCCGTCTACAACGTCTCCAAAGAGTTCAAGCCCGGCATCACCGTGCTGGGCCTGAAGGAAGGCGGCGTGGACTACGCCATGGACGAGCACAACGCCAAGCTGGTCACCGCCGACATGAAGAAGAAGGTGGAGGCCGCCAAGGCCGACATCATCAGCGGCAAGATCAAGGTCTCTGACTACATGGCCGACAACGCCTGCAAGTACTGATACCACCTTGGATTCCGCCCAACGAGCCGACGCCGCCGTGAGCGAAGCGCCGCTGGCCGTGCACATGCGCGGCATCAGCAAGCGCTTCGGCGCGGTGCTGGCCAACCAGGAGGTCTCCCTGGGCGTGCGTGAGGGCACGGTGCACGGCCTGGTCGGTGAAAACGGGGCGGGCAAGAGCACCCTGATGTCGGTGCTCTACGGCTTCTACCGGGCCGACGCGGGCAGCATTGAGGTGTTCGGCCAGCCGGCCGACATCCACAACGCCGACGACGCCATCGCCCTGGGTGTGGGCATGGTCCACCAGCACTTCATGCTGGTGGACACTTTGAGCGCCCTGGAAAACGTGATGCTGGGGGCCGAGCCGCATTGGCAGCTGCAGCGTGCCACGGCGGTGGTGCGCCGCACGCTGGAGGCCCTGATGCAGGCCACCGGACTGCATGTCGATCTGGATGCCCTGGTGGCCGACCTGGCCGTGGGGGACCGCCAGCGCCTGGAAATTCTCAAGGCCCTGTACCGGGGCGCACGGGTGCTGATCCTGGACGAGCCCACTGCGGTGCTCACGCCCCAGGAAACCCTGCAGCTCTTTGACGTGCTGCGCGCCCTGCGCGAGCAGGGCACCACCATTATTTTGATTACCCACAAGCTCAAGGAAGTCATGGGCCTGTGCGACTTCGTCACGGTCATGCGTGCCGGCCAGGTGGTGCAGGAGCTGCCCATTGCAGAGGCCACCATTGCCGGCCTCGCCGAGGCCATGGTGGGCCGCAAGGTCAACATGGGCCGCGATGACAGCCTGCCGCGCAAGCGCGGTGAGGTGCTGCTGCAGGTACGCGCCTTGCAGCTGAAAGATGCCATGCAGGTACAGCGCCTGGCCGATATCGACCTGGAGCTGCATGCCGGTGAAATCGTGGGCGTGGCCGGTGTTTCGGGCAATGGCCAGAGCGAATTGCTGGATGTGCTCAGCGGCCTGCAGGTGCCCAGCCATGGAAGCCTGGAGTTGTGTGGCAAGAACTTTGGCCATACACATTGGCTCAACCCGCAGGATGCGCGCCGGCTGGGCCTGGCCCATGTGCCGGAAGACCGCCATGCCCGTGCGCTGGTGATGGACTTTTGCGCTTGGGAATCCGCCGTGCTGGGCTACGAAGACCAGCCCGCATACAGCCGCGGCCCCTGGATGCGCCCCGATGGCATGCGCGGCGCCACCGCCGCCATGATGGAGCGCTTTGATGTGCGCCCGCGCAACCCCGAGCTGCGTTGCAGCAAGTTCTCGGGCGGCAACCAGCAAAAGCTGGTGCTGGCACGTGAGCTGGGCCGCGCGCCCAAGGTGCTGCTGGTGGGCCAGCCCACGCGCGGTGTGGACATTGGCGCCATTGAGTTCATCTACACCCAGCTGCGCGCCATGCGCGACGCTGGCTGCGCGGTGCTGGTGGTCTCCAGCGAGCTCGATGAAATTCTGGCCCTGTCCGACCGGGTGGTGGTGATGAACCAGGGCCGCATCACCGGCGAGCTGGCCATTGCCGATTGCACCGAGGCGGGCCTGGGCCTGTTGATGACCGGAGG
>Ga0228700_1001493_pt1 | contig 14979 bp, 13 predicted proteins | sample McNCre317_Aug_MG_FD_178019 | JGI IMG/M metagenome (GOLD analysis project Ga0228700, IMG submission 178019) | Freshwater microbial communities from McNutts Creek, Athens, Georgia, United States - 3-17_Aug_MG | ecosystem: Environmental > Aquatic > Freshwater > Creek | place: USA: Georgia...
CCCGCGCCCAGATCCTGCAGCAGGCCGGCAACGCGATGGTGGCCCAGGCCAACCAGATGCCGCAGCAGGTGCTCAAGCTGTTGGGCGGTTGATCCGCGAACAGCCTCAAGTCGAGCCGGTATTGGTCGACAACCAGATGTCCGGTCTTGGCCGGACATTGGCATTTGACGCGTCGCAACCGTTCGCGAACTGACGAGGATCCGCACCATGGCCAGCACCTCCACGATCACCTCACTGGGCGTAGGCAGCGGCCTGGACGCCGAAAGCATCGTGACCAAGCTGGTCACGCTGGAGCGGCTGCCCATCACGCAGTTGCAGACGCAGGCCGACAAGATCCAGGCCAAGATCTCGGCGTTTGGCCAGATCCAGTCTGCGGTGTCGACCTTCCGCGATGCGGCACGCAAGCTCGCCAACCCCGACATCTGGGGCACCGTGGCGGCCACATCGGCCAACGCATCGGCGGTCAGCTTCTCCACGTCGACCGGCGCTGCCACTGGCAACTATGCGGTCACCGTGAGCTCACTGGCCAAGGCCCAGTCAACCGCGATGCGCACCGCGGTCAGCGCCACCGACACGCTGGGGTCGGGCACGCTCACGTTCAACACCGGGGTGATGGGCACAGGTGGCATCGCCACGCCGACCAAGACCACGCAGGTCACCATCGCGGCCACTGACACGCTCGACAACATCAAGGACAAGGTGAACGCTGCGGGCGCGGGCGTGCGCGCCTCGGTGGTGAGCGACGCCAACGGCTCACGCCTGGTGTTCACCTCGACGGATGCGGGCAAGGCCAACGCGTTCACGGTCTCTGCCGACACGACTGGCGGCGCAGCCGGTACAGCGGCAGTGGGCCTGGCCGCACTCGCTTACAGCGGCACGGACAACAGCGCCGAGGCCGAGCGCACGCAAGAAGCCACCAACGCCATCGCCAAGGTCAACGGCGTGCAAGTGGAATCGGCCACCAACACGTTCAGCGGCGCCCTCACCGGCATCACCTTCACCGTGGGCCAGACCACGGCAGCCGATGCACCGGTCAACGTGACCGTGTCGCAAGACACCGACACCATCGCCAAGGCCATCAATGATTTCGCCACCTCGTACACCTCAATGGTGAACCTGCTGCGCGACAACACCAAGTACGACGATTCAACCAAGACCGCTGGCACCTTGCAGGGCGACGGCACCGCGCTGAACCTGCTCAACCAGTTCCGCTCGCTGGCCGGCAGCAGCACCACGGCCTCCAGCACCTACGGCACCTTGTCGTCGGTGGGGGTGTCGATCCAGGAGGGTGGCGGCCTGACGGTGGACAGCACCAAGCTCAAGAATGCGCTGGGCAATCTGGCAGAAGTGAAAAAGCTGTTTTCGTTCGCCGACACCAGCAACAGCGGCAAGGATGGTGTGGCCACCAAGTTGCGCACGCTGGCAGACAACATGCTGGCTTTCGATGGCGCCTTGGCCAACCGGACCAGCGGCTTGCGCTCCGCCGTGACCCGCAACCAAAAGCAGCAGGACACGCTCGATGCCCGCGCTGCGCTCTATGAAAAGCGGCTGCGCGCGCAGTACACCTCGCTGGACACCACGATGGCCACGCTGAACACCGCCAGCAACTACGTGACCCAAATGATCAACGCCTATAACAAGGGTTGAGCAAGTCGGAAAGCCCGAAACAGCGGGCATTTTCTACACTTGTTCACAAGATCCCACTCAAGAACCTCAGTGATCAGCCGAATTCGCGAACAGGGCAAAGTCAAAAGGTGACGGTATTGCGGTCACCAGGCGAGTCCCGAGCGAGTGTTGCCAGAGGTATTGAGCATGTTCCCCCTGACGTCCGCCATCACCCAGGAGACCGCAGGTCCCTTGGGATCGGCCGCGTCCGCGCCGGAGCGAAGCCGCCCCCCCACCACCAACAGTGACAGCACGGCGGCCCAGGCAGCCCAAGGTGCCGTGGCCATCCAGACCAGTGGACAAGGCGCCATGCGCCTGGCCTTGGCCGAACTGGGTGATGCGGCCAGCAACCTCAGCCAATCCGACACCTGGCGGCGCACCCAGGTTGCACCGAGCAGCACACCTGCGATGGCCGTCTCTGCGCCAGCGGGCAAGGCTGGCGTCTACAGCGTGGCGATCGACCGCATCGCCACCGGGCAGCAAGTCAGCAGCGCGACCTTCTCGTCCTTCTCGACCGTTGTGGGCATTGGCACGCTGGACATCCAGATGGGATCGTGGAATGGCTCGATGAGCACGTTCGCCACCAACCCCAACTGGCCCAAGGCCAGCGTGGTGCTGGGCCCCAAAGACACCAGCCTCGACGTGATCCGCGACCGCATCAACGCGGCCGGCGTGGGCGTGGTGGCCACCGTGGTGAGCGATGCCACCGGGTCGCGCCTGGTGTTGCGCTCGACAGGCACAGGCGCCGCCAACGGCTTCAAGGTCGAAGGCGTGGCGGATCCAGCGGCCGACCCGCGCATGGCCGAGGTCATGGCCGCCCTGAATTTCAATCCGGCCGGCGGCCAGGTGGGCATGGCCCTGCAACAAGCCGCGCAGGATGGCCAACTGCGTGTTGACGACCGCACCATCCAGACACCGAGCAACCTCGTGTCTGACCCGGTCTCCGGGCTTGACATCACGATGATGTCTCCCACCGCGACGCCCCAGGTGCTGGCGGTGCAGCCCGACATGGAGGCCGTGAGTCGCAACGTGTCGACGCTGGTCGACCGCTTCAACCAGGTCACCGGCGGGCTCAACACGCCGGTGGCTGCGCCCACCCTGCGCAACCTGCAAGAGCAGGTCCGCATCCAGCAGCCCGAGCTGGCGGCGCAAGGCATTGCCATCGACGCCCGCGGGCAACTCCAGGTCAATGGGGACCAGCTGCGCCAAGCCCTGCTGACGGCGCCCCAAGCGGCCGAGCAGGTGCTGGGTGAATCGGGGCTGGGCGGCGCGTTCAAGCGCGCACTCAATGCGAATGACGATGCACCCAAGCGCCCGCGCTTGATGCAGGAGTACTTGCCCGCAACCGGCTCAGTCGTCTCAATAGAAGCCTGAACACACGCCATCTTTTCGATTCAGCAACAGGCGGGTGCTTCAAGCTAGCAGGGTGGGTGCCGATAAATCAGCTAACGCTGACACAGCACTACCCGACAGAGCAAAGAGATGTACGCCACTGCCACTGGATCGATCGCAAGCATGTTCAAAGCTCGCAACATGAGCAATGTGTACCGCCAGATTGGTGTCGAGACCGGCATCGAAGGCGCGTCTTCACACCAGCTCGTCACCATGCTGTTCAATGGCGCCATCGACGCCATTGCACAAGGCAAGGGTGCGATGCAAGACCGCCGCATCGAGGCCAAGTGCGAAGCACTGACCAAAGCCGTTCGCATCGTCGACGAGGGCCTCAAAGCGGGCCTGGATCGCGACCGTGGTGGCGAACTCGCGCTCAACCTGTTCGACCTCTACGCCTACATCACCATGCGCCTGACGCAAGGCAACCTGCGCAACGACCCCGCCGCGCTCGACGAATGCACCCTGCTGCTCAACACCATCCGGGAAGCCTGGGTGGCCATTGCGCCGGCATCCAACGCCCCGACCACCCCGACGGAGATCCACGCATGAGCAGCCCTGAAGTACTGCCCCCCATCGAGCTGCTGAGCGCCCAAGAGGAATCTCTCCTGGCAGGCAGCCTGCTCACCTACTACGAAGCCATCGAACACGCGAGCCACGACATGCTGGCCGCTGCCCGCTCTGGCGACTGGGACACCGTCGTGAAGCTGGAAGGCGCCTGCGCGGTGCTGATCGCCCAACTCAAACACGCGGCCGAGGACCACCCTCTCGCGCCCGACGAGCTGGCGCTCAAGACCCGCATCATGCAGCGCATCCTGGTCAACGATGCCGAGATCCGCAACCTGGCGGAGCCGTGGATCAATGACCTCAGCAAGATGATGGGGACGACCAGCGATCCCCAGAAGATGCACTGAGCACAACCAGCAGGCACGAGGCGGGCGATGGCAGGTGACGGCAAGCGCGGCATGGACCTCGATGAGTTCCGCATCACCTCGCCCACTGAAATCGCCAGCCTGATGATCAGGCTGGAAGCCGAGCGTTGCCTGCTGTCGCTCAGTGGTCCGCAAGGTGATGTGTTCACCACCTTGCTGCAGGAAGTCGACCCCACCCACCGACGCCTGCAATTGAGTGCCGAAGACAGCAACGACCGTCTGGACGCGATGCTGGAGCAAGGCGAGGTGACCGCCGTGGCCTACCTGGACCGCATCAAGCTCCAGTTCGACCTCGATGGCCTCCACGCCGTGCGTGGCGAGCGCGGCCGGCAACTGCGTGCAGCCTGGCCCGAGGTGCTGTTCCGCTTCCAACGCCGCGACACCTTCCGTGTGCAGCCTTTGGGACAAAAGGCGCCGATGATCCACTTCCGCCACCCGGAGCGCAGTGGACTGGAACTCCACTTGCGCGTGCTGGACCTCAGCCTGGGCGGCTTGGGCGTGTTCTTGCCCGACGGCGTGCCCCCGCTGCCCACTGGGGTCAAGATCAGCCCTTGCCGACTGGATTTGGACGATCAGACCAGCCTGACGGTGGAGATGGTGATCCACCACGTCACCTCGATCCACCCTCAGACCCAGGGCTCCAAGCTGGGCTGCGAGCTGCTCCATGTCGAGCGGATCGACCGTGCGCTGGGCGACTACATCAACCAGACGCAAAAGCGCCGCGCGGCCCTCTCGCTGGAGCGCCGCTGAGGCGCTGGCTCGCCCCTGGAGCGAACGCCAGGCGCCGCAGCCACGGGCATCCCTGAAGCCCCTGTGCAGCCCCTCGCTGGTAGCATCGCGGCCATGCAAGTCTCCAGCGCCCCCTCTTCCCGCCTGATCATCGCCACGCGCGAAAGCCGCCTGGCCCTGTGGCAGGCCCACCATGTGCAAGCCCTGCTGCGCCCGCTCACCGGTGGCGACGTCGACCTGCTGGGCATGACGACCCAGGGCGACCAAATCCTGGACCGCGCGCTGTCCAAGGTGGGCGGCAAGGGCCTGTTCGTCAAGGAGCTGGAAGTGGCCCTGGCCGAAGGCCGCGCCGACCTGGCCGTGCACTCGCTCAAAGACGTGCCCATGGAGCTGCCCGATGGCTTCGTGCTGGCGGCCGTGATGGCGCGCGAAGACCCGCGTGACGCGCTGGTCAGCCCCCGCTTCGACAGCATCGACGCCTTGCCCCAGGGTGCCGTGGTGGGCACGTCCAGCCTGCGCCGCCTGGTGCAACTCAAGGCCCTGCGCCCTGACCTGCGCATCGAGCCGCTGCGCGGCAACCTCGACACCCGCCTGCGCAAGCTCGACGAAGGTCAGTACGACGCCATCGTGCTGGCGGCTGCGGGCCTCAAGCGCCTCGGGCTGGGTGACCGCATCCGCGCCCACATCGCTCCAGAGCAGATGCTGCCGGCAGCCGGCCAAGGTGCCCTGGGCCTTGAGATCCGGGCCAACGATGCACACTTGAGCCAAACGCTGCAAGCCCTGGCTCACCTGCCCACCTGGCTGGCCTGCACGGCGGAGCGCGCGGTCTCGCGGGCCCTGGGCGGCAGCTGCTCCATGCCCCTGGCTGCGCACGCCCTCCCGACCGCCCTGCCTTCGGGCGGCCACCGCCTGCAGCTCAAAGCACTGCTGGGCCACGCCGAGCAGCCCGGTCTGCTGCGTGCCGAAGCCACGGCCGACGTCCACACGCTGGCCGATGCCGATGCCCTCGGCTTGCAAGTTGCCCAGGCCCTGAAAGACCAGGCGTCCCCTGGCTGGCTGCCGTCCTGCTGACCGCTGGGGTCGGCGCGCACAGCCATGCTGCCCACCGTCTTGGTCACCCGACCTGAGCCCCAGGCCAGCGCCTGGGCGCGACAGCTGTGCGCGGCGGGCATCACCGCGCAGGCGCTGCCCCTGATGGCCACCGAAGCCGCAGCAGACGCCACGGCCGTCCATGCGCTGTGGCATGCCCTGGCCGCCGATGCCGCCACCCACGCCCACACGCCAGCCTGGCGGGCACTGATGTTCGTCAGCCCGGCTGCGGTGCAATGGTTCTTCCTGCAGCGCCCCGCCGACCTCCCTCGCGCCCCGTGGCCGGCATCCACCTGGTTGGCCTGTCCGGGGCTGGGCACCGCCCAGGCCCTGCACGCCGCCTTGGCCGCGCTGCCCGCAGGCCACGTGCCCCCAACGGTGCTGCACCCTCCGGCCGACGCGGCGCAATTCGATTCGGAGCACCTCTGGCCGGTGCTGGCCGAACGTGCGTGGCAAGGCCAGCCCGTGGCCATCATCAGCGGGGGCGACGCGGAGCAGGCCAAAGGCCGGCGCTGGCTGACCGAGCACTGGCAAGGCGCTGGCGCCCAGGTGCACACCGTGCTCACCTACCAGCGGGGCGCAGCCCGATGGACGCCCGCACAGGCCGAGGCCGCACGCCTGGCCTGGCAATGCCCCGACGGGCACCTGTGGCTGGCCAGCAGCTCCGATGCCCTGCGCATGCTCCATGACACCCACCTGCCCGCCCTGCTCGGTTTGCCGCCAGGCGAGCGGATCTTGGCCACCCCCAGCCACCGGCTGCTGGCCACTCACCCCCGCATCTCGGAGCAAGCCCAGGCGCTGGGCTGGCACGATGTGCAAACCTGCTCGCCCACCCTGGCGGGCGTGACCGAGGCCATCCGCCCAACCCAGCAGGCGTGACCACAAGGTCACAGCCGCACCCCAGCGTGGCGGACTGTCATCCCTGCGTCGATACAATGGTCCGCACTGTGAGCGACACCACCGAACACCCCTCCTCACCGGCGCCCACCTTGGATGCCGGCAGCGTCAGCCCCGACCTCAGCAGCGGGGAGCTGCCGCCCCAATGGCTCAAATGGTCGCTGCTGATCCTCAGCGCGATCGCCGCCGGCAGTGGCTGGATGGCCTGGAACACCGACAAGCGCCTCAAGGCCCTGGAGCAGGAGCTGGTGCGACGTCAGCAGACCAGCATCAGCACCGTGGCCGAGGCCAAGGTGCTGTCCAACCGCGCCGATGAGCAATCCCGTGAGGCCGTGGCCCGGGCCACCCTGGTCGAGACCCGCCTCAACGAGGTCGCCCTGCAGCGCACGCAGGTCGAAGACCTCATCAAAAACCTCAGCCTGTCGCGCGATGAAAACCTGGTGGCCGACCTGGAAACCAGCCTGCGCGTGGCCATGCAGCAAAGCGCGCTGACCGGCAGTGCCGAGCCGCTGGTCATCGCCATGCAAACCGCCGACGACCGCCTGGCCCGCGCCAAGCAGGCCCGGCTCGACAACGTGCGCCGCGCCCTGGCCCGCGACCTTGACCGCCTCAAGAACACCCGCGTGGCGGACGTCAACAACCTCAGCATCCGCCTGGACGAGGCCGTGCGCCTGGTTGACGACGTGCCCCTGATCAACCAGCCCGAGGCCACCGTCAATGCGCCCGCCAATGCGCTGCGCAACCGCGCCAGCAAGGCCATGGGCAAGCCTGCGGTGGCAGGGGCCGCGAGCAGCCCCGAGGCCGCAGCCTCGGCGATCGGTGGCTGGAGCGACCGCCTGATGAACTGGTCGGGCGCAGCCGCACAAACCGTGTGGAGCGAGGCCCGTTCGCTGGTGCGCATCAGCCAGGTCCGCCAGCCGGAAGGCATGCTGCTCACGCCTGATCAATCCTTCTTCCTGCGGGAGAACGTCAAGCTGCGCCTGCTCAATGCGCGCCTGGCCCTGCTCAGCCGCCAGACGGCCATCGTGCAGGCCGACCTCAAGGTGGTGCGCGACCTGCTGCCGCGCTACTTCAATGGCGAATCGAACAAGACGCAACTGCTGGGCTCGATGATCGACGACGTGGCCGCCCAGAGCCGCCTGACCTCCATCCCCCGACCGGACGACACCCTGGCTGCCCTGGCCACGCTGTCGGGCGGCCGCTGACCGGACGCCACCGCCCATGCGCACGATCGTCTGGTTCTTGTTGTTGGCCGTGGTGGCCGTGGTGGGCGCCACCGCGCTGGGGGCCAACGATGGCCTGGTCACCCTGTATTGGCACGGCTGGCGCGCCGACCTCTCGCTCAACCTGTTCGTCCTCAGTGGCGTGGTGATCTTCCTGGCCGTGTACACCCTGGTGCGTGGCCTGGATTCGCTGCTGGCCTTGCCCGAGCGCGCCAAGCGCTGGCGCGTCAGCCAACGCGATCGGGTGGCCCAGGCTGCGCTCAGAGAAGGCCTGGCGCTGTACATGGCCGGCCGCTACACGCGGGCCCACAAGGCGTGCCAGAAGGCAGTCAGCATTGCCGCCGACACGCCCGAATTGGCCATGGACCCCGAATTCGCGGCGCTGGCGCACATGCTTTCTGCGGGCGGCCTGCACCGCCTGCAAGACCGCCGCCGCCGCGACGAGCACCTGGCCAAGGCGCTGGAGTTGGCCCGCATGACGCCCAAGCCCCGCGCCGCCGAAGAAGGCGTGCGCCTGCTGGCCGCCGAATGCGCCTTGGAAGACCGCGATGCGCAGCGCGCCCTGCGTGACCTGGCCGAGCTGCCCCCGGGCGTGGCCCGCCGCACCCAGGCCCTGCGCCTGAAGCTGCAGGCGACCCAGTTGGCCCGCCAGCCGCTGGAAGCGCTCAAGACTGCGCGCATGCTGGCCAAGCACCAAGGCTTCACCGAGGGTGCGGCCGAAGGGCTGCTGCGCAAGCTGGCGATCGAGTCGCTGTCGTCGGCGCGTGATGCCGACCAGATGCGCGGCCTGTGGGCCGGCCTCGACGCCCGCGACCGGCGCGACGCCATCGTCGTGGGCCACGCCGCGCGCCGCATGGCCGATCTGGGCGCCCCCGACGAAGCCCGCCAATGGCTGGCACCGCTGTGGGACCGCATCAAGGAGCTCGCCCCCGAAGGCGTGGACGCCATGGCCAAGGCTTTGGTGCACTGCCTGAACGGCTTGGAGCCCGAGTGGCTGCCCCGCATCGATGCGGCCGCGCAACCCGCATTGCGCCACCCTGGCCTGGCCTTGGCCGTGGGACTGGCCTTGGCCGAGCGTCAGCTGTGGGGCAAGGCCCGCGGCATGCTGATGTCGGCGGCCAACGACGTGTCGCTGGAGTTGGAACACCGCCGCCTGGCCTGGGCCCGCCTGGGCCTGATGGCCGAGCGCGAGCAAAGGACCGACGAGGCCGCGCGCTTCTTCCGCTTGGCCGCCTTGCCCGAGCAGCGCTGAGCCTCCCCGCTGGGCAGGCTCACGCCACAAATGTGGTCGTTTTTTGACGCCTGGGTGAAAACCATGCTATAGTCTCACTTCTTCGGCGGCTGTAGCTCAGTTGGATAGAGTACTTGGCTACGAACCAAGGGGTCGTGGGTTCGAATCCTGCCAGCCGCACCAAGGTTTGAAGGGGTGGTTTCTTCGGAAGCCACCCCCTCCCAAACCGAAGATGTGTGCAAACACCGAAGACTGTCGTGTCTCCTGACACATGCGGCTGTAGCTCAGTTGGATAGAGTACTTGGCTACGAACCAAGGGGTCGTGGGTTCGAATCCTGCCAGCCGCACCAGACATCCGAACGGGATGGTTGTTCAAGCAACCATCCCGTTTTTCTTTGGGCATCTTGCCCTGCGGGTGTGACCAGCTGCACAGACACCGCCCGGCGCTGTGGGCCACTGGCTCAATCCACCAGCGCCGGCGCCGAAAACTCCCCATGGCTGCCTGTCTGTGAGCCCGCTCGCGTTGAGCCTCGCGCAGACCCGCAGCCCGTGATGGAGCTCCGCCATGCGCGCCTGCGGCCACCAGACCACCCCACGGTCACCGCACCCCAACCCTGGACCCTGTGCAGCCAAGCTGTTTGGGCACCGCCTTGCCCGTCGCTGGGCTTGGGGCTTCTTGCTGGTCTTGGGCGGCCCACACGCTCACGGAGGCCAATTGGTGCCGCTGGACGAGCCGGCACTGGCTGCCGTCCACGGTGCGGGCATCGACGGCCCGCTGGTGGCACTCGCCAAGGCCAACCAGCCCGCCCGACCCGCACGGCCTGCCGCTGCGCACAACGAGCGCACCTTGGCCGACGCGATGAATGACGCCCTGGCCCTGCACACGCGGCAGGCGCCGCAGCTCGCCACCACGGCCGCCAGCCTCGTGGCCTCAGCAGCCCTGAGCACCGCACCCGTGCTGCTGAGCGCCCCGGTGGGCATCGTCAACCTGGGCCTGCCGCTGTTGGGCTTGGCCCCGCATCTGCCCAAGCAAAAAGACCAGTGAGGCGGCCTGCCCTTCAGCGGGCAGCCCCTCAGCGGACAGCCCTCAAGGCAGGCTCACGGTGACCCTGAGTTCATCGGCCTGGCGCAGGTCGAGCGTGCCCGTAGCCGGCTGCCAGCGCAGCACGCCCTGGGGGCTGCGCACCCGCCACTGCAAGCGGTAGACGCTGCCGCCGGTGTCGGCGCTGGCCTGGCGCACCGGCAAAGCCCAGCGCTGCACGCTGGCGAGCCAGCTGGCATCCACCACGCGCACCTCGCGCACGCCCTGGACATCACACAGCGCCAGTTCAGCCACCTCACCCGCTTGCAGGCTGCGTCCTTGCATCTGGATCACCAAGGCCCCAGGCTGAGGCGCAGTGGCACTCGCCACTGCAGTGAGCACTGCGCGCTGATGCGGGTCGAGCCACACGGCTTGCGCGGGCGCTGCGGTGTCGCCCGGCCAGCCCAGGTTGTGCAGGCTGAAGGTGTTCACGCCCTCTTGCGGCGTGGTGGCTTGCCAAGCCAGCGGCTCGCCTCGGGTGACACCCGCAGCGGTGCTGGCCGTCACGAAGGTGGCCACCTGCACTGGCTGGGGCGGCAGGCGCACGGCGGCCATGCCGTCGGACCACTGGCCAGTCCATGGGGACACGGGCGTGCTCAGCCACTCGTGCGGCACCCCATCGCCCGACACACTTTGCCCCCAGTACAAGCGGGTGGCGGCAGGGGCCAGGCCCGCGCTCCAACCCGCGCCCAAGGCCACTTCGGTGTCGGCCCCGGCATCGAGCGTCAAGGTCAGCGGTGCGTCGTCGCCCAACACGGTCCAGGCGAAATCCGCCGTCGCGTCAAACGGGGTGACGGGCACCTCACGGATCACCAGCGGCCGCATGTGGCGCCCCGTGACCACCACATCGAAGCGCGCGCCCACCGGCAAGGGGTACAGCGCGAAGCCACCACTGGCGTCCACGCGTGCGCGCCTCACCGCTTCGCGGCGCAGGCCATCGGCAGCCAATTGCTGGGCGCTGACCACCACGTCTTGGGCGCAGGCTGGGGTAGCCGAGGCGCCGCTGCCGCCACACAGTTGCTCGGGCGCCAAGTGCCCAATGATGGCGCCACTGCGGGCCATGTCGAAGCTGCGCAGGTGCGCTTGCAGCAATACGCCGTCGACGGCGGCTTCGCCCAGCAGCCCTTGCGACAGGTCGATCTGCACCACCTGGTAGCTGGCCTGGGCGGCGCCCAGCGCCCAGGGGCCCGTCACGCGCCAGCCCCAATCGGGCGTGGCCAGCACAAGTGGCCGGTGCCGGGCCTGGCCTTGCGCATCCAGGTCATCCACCTGGGCGTTGTGCAGCAGGCCGTGGGTGCGGGCCACATCGCTCAGGCTGGCCTGCGCGTCCAGGGCAAAGAGCCGCATCTGGGCATAGGTGCCTGCAGGCAAGCGCAAGGCCGTGGCCACGCGGGTGACGTCGCTTTGCGCGCCACTGCCCGTGGCCGCCAGGTCCACCAGCACGGGCGCAGCGAAGTTCACCACCACCCAGCTGGTGTCGTCGGCGCGCCAGGGGCGCGTGGCTTCGGTGTGCCAGGCCAGCCGCGTGAGCTGCACCCACACGTGCTGCGCAGGGCTCACACCGCCGCCTGTGAGGCCCAGGGTGAGCCCCGCGTGGGTGGCGTCAGGGCCCTGGCCGGTCACGGCGGCACCGCTGTTGCCAGATTGGCCACCGGTGCCCGCACCCGTGCCCCCACCCGAGCCGCTGCCCCCACCGCCGCAGCCCGCCAACGCGAGCAACAAGCCCAGCAGCAGGCCCAGTGCGATCCAAGGCAGGCCGCGTCGGCTGTGCGCCAGCCAGCGCACCATCAGCGGCAGTTGGCAGCGGCGCACCATCATTGGCCCACCGTGGCCGCACGCAACTTGGTGCCCACCGCTGCCGTCATCTGCTTGAGCAGGGGGTCGATCTGCGCCTTGCACTGGGCCGCCACCTGCTCGCCCAGGGCCCGCTCCATGCGGGGCAAGAACTGCTCGAACTTCTTTTTCACGGGCGACTCCAGCAAGGCCACCACCTGCTGCAGCTCTTCAGCGCTGAAGCTTTGCACCAGCATGGGCAGCACGGTGTGCTGCAGCTGCTGCCGCGCGCTGTCGCGGGCCAGCGGCGTGGCCTGGTCGATGTACTGCTGCACGTCACTGGCCATGTCCTTCAAGGCGGCATCGCGGCGCTCGGCGGTCACGCGGCCCTGCAGGGCGATGCGGGCCTGCTGCAGCGCATCCACGGCCGGGCGCTGCACCATCACCACCACCACGTCTTCGGGATGCCACAGCTGCACGATGCGCTCAGCCAGGGCCTCACGCGGATCGCTCTGCGGGCTGGCCTGCGCCCAGGCCGCGCCGCTCAAGCCCACACAAGCTGCCCACAGGCTCCAGGCCAGCAAGGCGCGGCCGCCGTGGGCGCGAGCATGGTGGGCATGGGTGAGGTGGGCGCAAAGGGGCGGTCGGTGCGTCATGGCAAGCGTGCGGATGAAAGTGGAGGGAGGTGGATGGGACTGGCAACCGCACCGTTCAAAACGGCTTGGTGATCGTCACCCCCGCATAACGCACGGTCATGCTGCCCGACAGGTCGAGCCCGGCGTAGGGGTTGTAGATGACGTTGAAGAAGTTGCTGCAGTTGGCGTTGCAGCTGGTGTCAGCCGGGATGTCGAAGTGGCCCTTGGCGTAACTCACGGTGGCATCCACCTTGAGGCCGCTGCTGGCGGTGTAGCCCAGGCCCACGCTCTTGACGGTCATGGTGGGCAGCGGCGCGATCAGATCGAAGGCCGACTCTGGCACCGATGATTTGCGCGGCTCGTAGCCCAAACGCAGCTTGAGCGCTGGGGTCAGGCCCAACTCCAGCCCGAAGCCATAGTGGATGGGGGCGGTGTAATGGCGCGGGATCACCAGCTTCGAGGGGTCGGCCTGCCCGAACACGCGGGCCATCTCCAACAGCGCGATCTGCTGATCGAACTGGAACTCCAGCCGATCCCAACGGCGCCAATCGGTGTAGTTCACGTCCATGTTGAACTGCACGCGCTCGTGCGGCTTGAGCTTGAAGCCCAGCTGCCAGTGTGCTGGAAATGGCAGCTTGAGCGTGGCGTTGCCGCTTTGCACCTCGGGGATGCTGGTGGGAAAGCCAAACATGGCTGCAGCCACCGGGCCCAGCAGGCTGCTGTACATGCCCTGCACGAACTTGCGGAACATGGGCGTGGCCTCGAAGCTGTAGCGTCCCGTCAGCGTGGTGCGCGTGCCCGACTGGTAGACCAGACCCGCGCCAAACCAGTCGCTGGGCTCCCACAGGGCGCCGATGTTGTAGGTGGGATCGACCGGCGCGGTGAGGTCGAACTTCATCGCGCCCGCGGTGCCAAAGGGCCGCAAGCGGCCTTCTTGCCCACCACCACACAGGCCAAATCCAAAGGTGTCGAGTGGGTTGCCGCCGTCGCCACACCAGGCGTCTTGCAGCTTGCCGATCACGCCCAACAGCTTGTTGGGAAAGCGCAGGTCGGTGTCGAGCGCGAAGGCCTGGTGCGCAATGGGCACCGACAGGCCCACGCTGAAGGTCTTGGACACCTTGTAGGCCACCGATGGCGACAGGTAGACCAGCCGCTGCAAGATCACGGTGCGGCCCTGGTAGCGGCCCGGGTCATCCACGTTGCCGGTGCGGTCCATCCCCACCGCTTGCGGCGCGTACACGGCGGTGGCAAAGGTCCAGGGTGAGCCGGGCGTGTTGAAGCTGAAGCCCAAACCCGCCGCTGCGGCGCCCGGCAAGCCAAAGTGCGAAGGACCAACCCCGGGGATGTAGATCTTCTGGCGCACCGGGCCCGTGGCGCGCCCGTTGAGCGGGTCGTCGGTCCAACCACCGATGTCAAAGCCAGCCGGCTGCCGCAAGGTGGATTCGACGCGCAATGAGGCCCCGAAAACGCTGTCTTGCTTGATGCGGCCCTCCAGGTGCGTGAGGCCCGCCGGGTTGAAGTGGATGGCATCGATGCCCGGCGGATCGGCCGTGACCGCGTTGCCCATGGACATGGCCTTGACGCTGGTGCCCAGGTTGTCGGTGAGCGCAGCCTGGGCGGTGCCCAGGCCCGCCACGCTGCAGGCCAACAGCCACCGTGCGGCTGCCCAGCGCGCCTGCGCTCGCCGCTGCTGTGCCATGTCCTGCGCCATGCCGTGCCCCACGCTGGCCTCAGAAGTTGAGCGGCAGGTTCACGCCCAGCGTGAAGTCCGGCGAGTCGCTGGTCAGGCCGATGCCCAGCGTCAGGTTGTAGGTGGTCTGCGGCGAGGTGCGCACGCCCAGGCCGATGTTGAACATCGCCGAGGCCTGCACGCTGGTGCGGTTGCGGGTGCCATCGCCCAGCACCAGGGTGGTCGGCAGCGACACCGACTCCTGCAGCGACATGGTGGTCGACACGTCGTACGACAGTGCGTAAGCGAAGCCCACGCCAAAGCCCACGCTGGGCCCCGGGTGCACCTCTTTGAGCACCACGCCATCGCGCACTTGCGACAGGTGCCGGGCAGGCATGCTCAGGCCCACATTGAGTGAGCCGAACAGGGCGATGGGGTCGATGATGCGCGAGGTGTTGGCGCCCAGCGTGAGGCCTGCCGTGCCTGAGCCTGTGGCCAGGTTCTGGCCGTCCATCACCTTGAACGGGCTGCGGCCGGTGGGCAGTCGCAAGCCGGCGCTGGTGGTGAAGCTGGCCGTGTTGCGCTTGGACTCGAAGGGCTGCCAGCGCAGACCCGCCTGCAGGTCACCCCAGCTGTGCGAGGTGCCACTGAAACTCGACGATTCGG
>Ga0228700_1001495_pt1 | contig 14958 bp, 23 predicted proteins | sample McNCre317_Aug_MG_FD_178019 | JGI IMG/M metagenome (GOLD analysis project Ga0228700, IMG submission 178019) | Freshwater microbial communities from McNutts Creek, Athens, Georgia, United States - 3-17_Aug_MG | ecosystem: Environmental > Aquatic > Freshwater > Creek | place: USA: Georgia...
ACGAGTACCAGTCCGAGGCACGTCTGTTCGCAGTCAACGATGACCTCATGCACTTCACCTTCGGCCTCCTTGAGGAAGCTGGTGAAGCTGCAGGTGTACTGAAGCGGTTTCATCGTGGAGACGAGGGCTACTATGCTTTCACCCCGTCAGCGGACAATCCCCGCGACCTTTCCTACAACGCCCGTGACAAGCTCATCATGGAACTGGGTGACATCCTCTGGCACGTAGCACTCATCGCTGACAACCTTGGCTACTCGCTTGCAGCGGTGGCTGAACTGAACCTCGACAAGCTCCAGTCCCGCAAGCAGCGTGACATGATCAAGGGGTCTGGCGATGACCGTTGAGCTAATCCCACTGGCCCTTATCGCCATCGGCTTGTCAGGGTGCATTTACATCCTGACTGACATCTTTGGCACTGACTAACCTAACACAATCGGAAACAGTATGCAGACTCACGACCACGAAGGCTCTGTCTTTCTGAGGCACGAAGCCTGCGACAACTGCGGATCAAAGGACAACAAAGGTGTTTATTCAGATGGCCACACATTCTGTTTTGGATGCGGACACCGCACGGGACGTTCAGGTGAAGCTGGCGCTGGCAGCGGAACTGAGGAGCCAAGGGAAGACAGTCGCAGCGGCCGAATGGCTGGAGGCAGCCCAAAGGTCGCTGGCCGAGTTCAAGGCATCCCAAACCGCCGCCTAGACGAAGCGACCTGTGCCCTGTGGGGCTATGAGATTGGCGAGTATAACGGCAAGCCCTGTCACATCGCCAACTACAAGGACCCACAGGGTAAGCCCGTAGCCCAGAAGATTCGGATGGCCAACAAGGAGTTCACCTTCGTTGGCACCACCAAGGACGTAGGGTTCTACGGTGAGTGGCTGTGGTCGAAGGGGAAGCGCATCGTCATCACTGAAGGTGAGATAGATGCCCTCTCAATGTCCCAGTGCATGGGCAACAAGTGGCCTGTGGTCTCCGTCCCCAATGGGGCACAGGGTGCCTCCAAGACCATCAAGAAGCGCTACGACTACCTTGAGAACTTCGAGGAGATCATCCTCATGTTCGATATGGACGAGCCGGGACGCAAGGCTGCTGCCGAGTGTGCCGAACTCCTCCAGGTGGGGAAGGCCAAGATAGCCTCCCTGCCACTCAAGGACGCCAATGAGATGCTGGTGGCTGGCAGGACCGAGGAGCTTATGCGTGCCTTCTGGGACGCCAAACCCTACCGTCCTGACGGTCTGCTTGTCTCCAAGGACCTCAAGGAAGCTATCCTCGTCGCAGATGACAAGGGCCTCAGCTTCCCGTTCTCTGGTCTCAACGACAAGCTCCACGGCATCTTCCCTGCAGCCCTCTACACGGTCACCTCAGGCTCTGGCTTGGGGAAGACTACCTTCATGCGGGAGTTGGCCTACCACCTCCACGTCACCCACCAGAAGAAGGTGGGAATGCTCATGCTGGAAGAGACCACCAAGCGCACCGTTAGGTCCTTGGTGGGTCTCCACCTCAACAAGCTGATCGACACTGACCTGTCCAACACCTCGCCTGAGGAGATGGCTGGAGCATTCGATGAACTCTTCAGTGAGCGTGACATCGCACTCTACGACCACTTCGGGTCTACCGAGGTGGACAACATCCTAGCCCGCATCCGGTACATGGCGCGGGCCATGGACTGCACCCATGTCATCCTAGACCACCTCAGCATCCTCATATCTGGCCTCCAGATGGATGACGAACGCCGCATGATCGACGTGGCGATGACCAAACTGCGTACGCTGGTCCAAGAGACAGGCATCACGCTGTTCCTTGTGTCCCACTTGAAGCGTCCCTCAGGGGACAAGGGACATGAGGACGGCGCGGTGGTGGCCCTGGGTCAGCTTAGAGGCTCCCACGCCATCGCCCAGTTGTCTGACGCCGTCATAGGCCTCCAGAAGCCCTCTGATGACCCAATGGGAGATGCCACGGAACTGGTGGTCCTGAAGAACAGGTTCACCGGGGAGCGTGGGTCTGCGGGTGTGCTGCATTACTCAAGAGAAACCGGACGCCTCACTGAGAGCGTCTTCTAATCAGTTACGGGAAAATAATGGATACCCACGACATCGAAGATCAGGTCATCGCAGACCTGAAGAAGAATGCTTTTACCATCCTGACTGTACTCGACCAAGATACCGTCCGCGCCCTCAAGGGGGACGCGGAGGCCATCAGTGCCATCAACGTGAACTTCCGGGTACTGGCGGCCCTCAATGAGGTCCTGCTGTACTACGGTGACGTTGGCTGCTTCGCTGACGAGAAGATGCTTTGACGCGGTACATCTTCGACATTGAGTGCAATGGGTTCCTCGACACTGTGACGAAGCTGCACTCGCTGGTGCTGTTGGATGTAGACACAAGCGAGATGCTGTCGTTTACCTTCAATGACGCACGGCTGGAATATGGCTTGGAGGCGCTGGCCAAGGCTGATGAAATCATGGGCCACAACGTCATTGCCTTCGACATCCCTGTCATCCAGAAGCTCTACCCGTGGTTTAAGCCCAAGGGAAAGGTCACCGACACCCTCGTTCTCTCCCGCCTCATCCACAGCGACCTGAAGGCCGAAGACGCCCCACGCCTCACTGCCAAGTCCATCACGCCAAAGCTCTATGGCTCCCACTCGCTGGAAGCCTGGGGCGAACGTCTGGGTCTACACAAGGGCAACTACGAAGGAGGGTTCGACACTTGGAACCCTGAGATGCAGGCGTACTGCGAACAGGACGTAAGGGTGACCCAAGCCCTCTATCGTTACCTCAAGCCCGAGACGTACTCCCAGCAGGCCATCCAGCTTGAGCATGACATGATGACGCTATGCGCCGCCATGGAGCGCGATGGGTGGCCGTTTGATGTACGGGGTGCACTGGAACTCTATAGCCATCTCTCAGCCCGCAGGGAGGCCATCAAGACTGAGTTGCTCACCCTGTTCCCACCTTGGGAAGTGGTGGATCGGGTGGTTACCTACAAGCGTCCTAATAAGACCAAGGGCATCAAGGCTGGTGATACGGTCACACACATGAAGACGGTGTACTTCAATCCGTCCTCACGTCAGCACATCGCCTACTGCCTGCAGGCTAAGTATGGCTGGAAGCCGAAGGAGTTCACTGAGAATGGGCAAGCTAAGATCGATGACGAAGTCCTCGCTTCCCTTGGGTTTCCAGAAGCTAAGTCTCTCGCTGAGTATTTCCTTATCGAAAAGAGAATTGGACAGCTTGCTGAGGGCGATAACGCCTGGCTTAAGCTGGAGCGCAAAGGAGCCATCCACGGACGATATAATCCGAATGGCACAGTCACTGGCAGAGCTACACACCAGCAACCCAACATTGCTCAAGTCCCTTCGGTTAGAAAAGGCAAGGCTGGAATTCTGAAGGGTCTGGAGGGGGGCTACGGCTACGAATGCCGCAGTCTCTTCAAGGCACCTCCCGGTTTCACCATGGTTGGTGCTGACATGTCTGGACTGGAGCTTCGCTGCCTCGCCCACTACATGGCCAAGCACGACGATGGGGACTACGTGAAGGCTGTCACTGAAGGTGATGTCCACACCACGAACATGGAGGCTGCCGGTCTCACCAACCGTGACCAAGCCAAGCGCTTCATCTACGCCTACCTCTACGGCGCGGCACCGAAGAAGATCAGCGAAGTCCTTGGGTCCACCGAGCGTGAGGCCCGCAGTGTCATGGAGCGCTTCAGCAAGGGACTACCCGCCCTCGCCAAGCTCAAGGAACAGGTAAGCGGCTTTGCCAAGCAAGGCTACGTACCGTCCATTGACAAGCGCAGGGTCCCCGTAAGGTCTCCACATAGCGCACTTAACAGTCTCCTCCAGTCATCTGGCAGCGTCCTGTGCAAGGCGTGGCTGCTGGCCATCAACGAAGACCTCCAGTCTCAAGGCCTCACATGGGGCAAGGACTATCAGTTCCTGGGCTGGATTCACGACGAGGTACAAATTGCAGTACGACAAGGTCTCGAAGAAAAGGTCGGCCAAACAGCCGTCCTCATGGCACCCAAAGTTGGGGAAGCCTTCAAGTTCCGTTGCCCCCTCGCAGCCGAGTACCGTCAAGGTACAAGCTGGGCAGAAACCCATTGAGAAGAACGTCTGTCTCGTCCTCACTGAGGCATGGCAGAAGGGGTTCACCACCAAGTCTGACTTCTCCCGTGAGTTCGCTGACTATGTGGGTATCGCTGCCTGCATGGGGTGGATCACTACCCGTATCTTCCCCCCTGATGTGTGGGGCAGCACTTGGCAGATAACCAGTAAAGGCCTTCTGGCCCTTGAGGAACTCTATGGCATCGACACCGAAGAAGAAGAAGACAACGAAGAAGACGTTTGTACGAGTCGCTGAGGGCGAACTGGTACTGGTCACATGGTATGACGCTTGCGCCACCGTGGGCTGGGAGGATCACCGCGCAGCCGTCCTAAAGCCTGCCCATTGTCGTTCAGTCGGCTGGGTGGGAAAGGCTGCTGACCCTGAGTCCATGCTGATCCTCTACGCTGACAGGGCGCATGAGGACAAGGATGACCATGACTCTAACCGCCGTATCGCAATCCCTACTGGGTGGATTACTAGCATCAAGAAGGTGAAGGCATGATTGACGCCAAGATGATACCGCCCGAGGTGGTGGAGGCGGCTGCGAAGGCTGCTTATGAAATGGACGCCGGATCGCCTTCCGACACATGGCAACAGGCAGCAAAGCTGGCAAAGGTGATCTACCGTGGACAAGCCCGCGCCGCCATCGCAGCCGCGCTCAACGCATGGCCGGGGGCTGAACCCCATCAGGTTCTATCTGTCAGGGACAATGGAGAAGGTTACGATCTAAAAACCATTGGCCTCATCCTCCCCCTCCCCGCACAGGAGGCCAGTGATGAGTGACATTGTACCGCCGTGCGACTGCGCCGAACAGGTGGATGGAAGGTGGACTTCCCAATGCTACTGTTCAAACCGCGATGACGGGGAGAGGACTGCCGCTTGGTGCGTAGAGGCCAACAACGCCGACACCATCACCACCCTCCGCGCCACCAACGAGCGGCTGGTGGCTGAACTTTGCTGGATCAAGTCCAAGTGTGATGATGTCATGGCAGAAGACGCGGGAACACCGCCCGAAGAACTGACTGGTTATTCAAGGGGCGCGCACTTCATGGCTCGTTGCATTGAGGAACACGCCCGCGCAGCACTCGCAGAGGAGAAGAAGTGATGATTGACACAAAGCCAAACCCCGGCAGCCAAGAGGCCCGAGACAAGGGCTGCACCTGTGCCGTAATGGATAACGGCTATGGCAAGGGTGCCTATATGGATGACAAGGGTCGCCCGCTGTTCTGGGTGTCCGGTGATTGCCCGATGCACGGACAGAAGGAGCCGCCCCATGACCGCTGACCGCCGCGCCGCGCTGGTGGAGAGGGTGGCCGAGATTATGTGCTGCGAAAGCCCCTGCCAACATCCTGACGGAGATACATGCTGTGCAGCGGGATACCATGCTCAAGCCACCACCGCCATCGACCTCATCCGCAACGAGACGCTGGAGGAAGCGGCGAGCAGGGTTGAAGGCTTGTCCATGATTGTCGGCATTCCGGGGCTTCCGTATGAGCGCCATAGAAACAGCCATGAGTACGCCGCCGCCATCCGTGCGCTGAAAGGCGATACATAATGGAAATGCTTGTGTGGTTGACACCAATAAGCCTGTGCGTCCTGATACTGACTATATTGTTGCATGGAGGAACATGACAACCTTACTAATCGACGGGGACATCGTCCTCTATACGTCCTCAGTCGCCACGGAGTACGCATGTGACTGGGGTGGAGACAACTGGGTACTGAGTGCCAACTTGGAGCAATCCAAAGAGCTTGCTAAGAAGTACGTCGAGGAGCTTGCAGACCGCTTCTCGCCAGAGCAAATAATCATCTGCCTGTCAGGACCGAAGAACTTCAGGTATGGCCTAAATCCCTCATACAAGTCCAGCCGAAAGGATACGCGGAAGCCTATCGTCTACTCCCCGCTTAAGGAGTGGATTATGGATAGCTTTGACTTCCAGATCGAAGAGGAACTGGAGGCCGATGACCTCCTTGGAATTCTGGCCACAAGCATGTCCAAGTCCATCGTCGTGTCCCCCGATAAAGACCTCCAGACAGTCCCCTGCACCCTGTATCGACAGGGGGAAATTAAAGTCATCACGCTGGAGGAGGCTAACCGCTTCCACATGTACCAGACGCTGACTGGTGATCCGACTGATGGGTATCCGGGGTGTCCGGGGGTGGGACCTAAGACGGCTGAGAAGCTGCTGCAGGGTAACCCTGAGAACCACTGGGGTGTCGTGGTGCAGGCCTATGAGAAGGCGGGTCTGACTGAAGCAGATGCGCTGATGAATGCACGGATGGCCTACATCCTGCGAAGTGAAAACTGGATTGATAATGAGGTGAAGCTTTGGGAACCCCCGCAGGCATGACGGATGCCCCTATGACCAACGATGACTACTATGAGCCAGCGTGTCCTTCACACGACAGGGCTGCTGATGCGGTCAACTCCCCGCTCCATTACAACTACGGCAAGGTCGAAACCATCGACTACATCATGCAAGTGTGCGCGCTGTATCCGGGACATCAGGCTGCATTGGTGGCAAATGTCATCAAGTATGTAAGCAGGGCTCCCCTGAAGGGTGACAAGGACAAGGACCTGAAGAAGGCCCAGTGGTGCTTGAACAAGCTCATTGAGGTGCTGTGATGTACTACATCTCAATCTCCTTCGACCTCTATTCATTCTTGGCCGGTTTCGCCGCGGCTGTGATTGGCATGACAATGCTGGGCATCCTGACGAGCTGATCGTCCTCAAACAGTAAGAGTCTACATGAAGGTACTCATCGCCTGCGAATACAGCGGGGCGGTGAGAGATGCGTTTCTGGCGAATGGTCATCAGGCAATGTCCTGTGACCTTCTGCCTACCGACAAGGCTGGCCCCCATTATCAGGGTGATGTCAGGGATATTCTGAATGACGGGTGGGACCTCATGGTTGCCCATCCCCCTTGTACCTATCTGTGTTCCTCAGGTCTCCACTGGAACAAGCGAGTTCCTGGCCGCGCTGACCTGACTACTGAAGCCCTCGACTTCGTGAGGTTGCTTCTCGACGCTCCCATTGAGCGCATAGCCCTAGAGAACCCGATAGGCTGCATCTCCACCCAAATCCGCAAATACGACCAACTCATCCAGCCATGGCAGTTTGGACATGACGCCTCCAAGTCAACCTGCCTGTGGCTAAAGAACCTACCGCCCCTGCAGTTTACTGACCGATCCATCGTGCCTCCCAAGGGCTGGCAGATGGTGCGCTCGTCTGGCTTCATGGAAGACTGCGAAGACTGCGGGGAACCATACTGTGTTCTCCACGACAAGCACTACGCCGACTGCGAGTGCCTTGGGCCTACTGAAGACGACGCGACTTACAAAGCCATCCACGGGGTCATGTTTGGGACCCGTCTTGAGCCACCACCGAAGCCTGTGTGGGGCAATCAGACACCCTCCGGTCAGAACAAGCTTGGTCCCTCTGAGGACCGCTGGAAGATCCGGAGTGAGACATACACAGGGATAGCCACGGCCATGGCCGAGCAATGGGGCACCCTCAAATCATAACAAGAAGACTATTGGGAAATCTGAATGGCATTCAAATCCAACCGTAACCCTCAGTTCCGCTCCAAGATGGCTGAGGACATCTTCAATCACAAGTACGCCCATGAAGGCGCTGAGACTTGGTCAGCGCTGGCACATACTCTGGTGGACGATGTGTGCAGCGATGCGATGACCCGCGGGGACATGGTGCAGCTTGCACAGTACATCGATGAGATGAAGTTCATCCCCGGTGGTCGCTACCTCTACTACGCTGGCCGTCCCAACAAGTTCTTCAACAACTGCTTCCTGCTCAAGGCTGAAGAAGACACCCGTGAGGACTGGGCAGACCTCTCATGGAAGTCCGAGTCCTGCCTGATGACAGGCGGTGGAATAGGTGTGGACTACAGTGTCTACCGCGCCAAGGGGTTTCGCCTCTCACGCACTGGCGGTACTGCCTCAGGTACAATCCCCAAGATGGAGATGATCAATGAGATCGGCCGCAAGGTGATGCAGGGGGGCTCTCGTCGCTCTGCCATCTATGCCAGCCTCAACTGGCAGCATGGAGACATTAAGGACTTCCTGAAGGCCAAGGACTGGCACTCTATGCTGGTCCCCGGCACTGGCGTCTCGCTTGCTGAGGTCAAGGAGAAGGACTTCAACTGGCCTGCCCCTCTCGACATGACCAACATCTCGGTAAACTACGACACCCAATGGTACAGCCAGATTCAGGCCACCCGAGAGATGGGCGATGTGTTCATCCAGAATGTCCGTCAGGCCCTCCAGACTGGTGAGCCTGGGTTCTCGTTCAACTTCTTCGACAAGCACAATGAGACCCTTCGCAACGCATGCACCGAAGTCACCTCAGAGGATGACTCGGATGTGTGCAACCTCGGCAGCCTGAACTTCGGGCGCATCGAATCCCTTCAGGAACTCACGGATGTCATCAGACTCGCAGTACAGTTTCTCATTTGTGGAACCCTCAAGGCCCAACTCCCCTACGATAAGGTATATCTCGTTCGAGAGAAGAACAGACGGCTGGGCCTTGGTGTCATGGGGCTTCACGAATGGCTCCTTAAGCGAGGTGACCGCTTCGAAGTTACCCCCGAACTCCATCAGTGGCTTACCATCTACCAGTCAGTATCTGATCGAGAATCTGCTGCTTTCGCCAGCCGTCTCTCAGTCTCTAAGCCGCTTGCTAACAGGGCCATCGCTCCAACGGGTACTATCGGCCTACTGGCAGGAACCACTCAGGGGATCGAACCCCTTTATGCCGTTGCCTACAAGCGCCGATACCTGAAGAATGGCACTGAGTGGCACTATCAATATGAGGTAGACCACACAGCCAATGAGTTGGTTGAGCGCTATGGTGTAGACCCTGACAGCATTGAGACAGCGGCTGATCTGGCCCGCGACTACACTAGGCGCATGAGGTTTCAAGCTGACGTTCAGGACTACGTGGACATGTCCATCTCCAGCACCATCAACCTGCCAGCTTGGGGCAGCGACCTGAACAATGAGGACACAGTAATCCCATTCGCCAAAGCCCTCGCCTTATATGCTCCGAGGCTCCGTGGCTTCACCTGTTACCCTGATGGGGCGCGGGGTGGCCAGCCGATTACTCAGGTCAGCTATAAGGAGGCCATGCAGCACCAAGGCACCGAGTTCAAGGAGGTGTTCCATGATGCCTGCTCCGGGGGCGTCTGCGGTATCTAGCCTGATCAATCAGAAAATCTGAATGCCTAGAATCAAATAGAAAATCTGAATGCCAACATGCTCCTACTGCGGAGCGCTGGCAGACACCAAGGACCATGTAGTCCCCGTCTCTTACAACAAGCTAGTAGATCGCCGAACGCGAAAAGGTGTGTCCTATCGAAACACCGTCGATTGCTGCCAGTTGTGCAATTCCCTTTTGGGTAATGTTCTCATAGATCACATAGCAGGTCGTGCGGCGTATCTCGCACATAGATATAAAGCAAGATACCGAACGCTGCTAAATTCCCCTGCATGGGAACCTGCAGACCTGGCGGAGCTAGGCCCGCGTTTGCGCCAGAAAATCATTGACGACATACAGCAACAAAAAGAGATGCAGGAACGCATAGCTTACCTTGAAGCACGCGCATCCGCTTAACAAACACAGCGCCGATCTAGTCATCTCAAAGCTAGATCGGTGTTTTTCAGTGTCAGCAAAATAATCCACAAAAGGAAACTGTTGCCATAATTGCGCCATGATGCACGGGCAAACTTACATCATCGAAAGGAGACCTGAGACCATGACCACCCTACGCATCCACTCAACCCCCCTGATCTACAGCCCGGGCATGTTTCGGTGGCTTGAGGTAGTCATGAAGGACAACGACACTAACCGCGTGTCACCTGAGCTTAAGCTGGAGTTGCTTGCAGCCATGGGCATTCCTGAGGAGTTTCACCTTGCTACGATTGGTGGGGAGTATATGAGCAGAACTGAGGGCGAGACGCTAGTGCTTACGTTTGACGTGATGTAACACAACTGAGGAGAGTTTACTATGTCAGCATATAAGCCCGAAATCTTGGTAAATGGTACATGGTCCCGCAATGGGTGCACGTTCCAGACCTATGAAGAGGCATTAGCTAGCGCCAAGCACATCTATTCCCGTTGGATGCTGGCAGAAGATTTCCGCGCGGCGGAGAGCGATGAAACGCCTAACTATGAGTGGACTGATAGTGGCTTGAAGCTGCTTAAGCCTGCCAACACGTAACACAACTGGAGACTATCCACCATGTACCAAGTCAGCCTAACACTTAAGAGCCGCAACGCTAAGACAGGCCCAATCCCTGTCAGCACCACAACTAGCACCACATGCCCTGAGGCCTGTCCGTTCAACCGTAAGAACGCCGGGGGATGCTATGCAGACGGAGGCCCGCTTCGCATTCAATGGGACAAGGTATCTCGAGGTGAGGTGGGTTACACATGGGATGCATTCTTGTCTCAGGTCCAGGCATTGCCGGTAGACATCCTATGGCGACATAACCAAGCTGGCGACTTGCCCGGCATTGGAGACACCATAGACGGAAAGGCGCTTTATGGACTGGTGGCAGCAAACACAGGCAAAAGGGGCTTCACGTATACCCACAAGCCTATGGCCAGCATTGAGAACAGGGAAGCTATAGCCCATGCCAATGCTTCAGGCTTCACAATCAACCTATCAGCCAACAATCTCGAGCATGCAGACGAGCTTGCAGACTTTGGGATTGGCCCGGTGGTTGCGGTGTTGCCGATCAATCAGAAGGACAACACAACGACACCTAAAGGGCGCAAGGTTGTCGTGTGCCCTGCAACGCAACGTGATGACGTGTCATGTATGACGTGTGGGCTTTGTGCCAGGCTTAGAGACGCCATTGTGGGCTTCCCGGCTCATGGCAATGGAGCGAGGAAGGCTAACGCCATTGCTATGACTAGATCATCCTCAAATGTAAACAATCTGGAGGCTGCATAATGTGCTACCACCAATTCATAGACGAGCTTGGCAATGCTTACGGCTCATTCGTGCTGGAGTTCATCGCGGCTGATCCGTACCTTGAGCCGGGCTGGTATTGGACAGCATGCTTTCCAGGTTGCCTCAACGATAGTGATCCGCAAGGACCGTTTGAGACCATGGAACAGGCAATGAGGGATGCACAGCATGTGTAGCAAGCTGGACCTGTTAGTCTATGGTCATAACCTCGCCCGGTTAATAACCAAGCATGGTGGATGGCTGGACGATAACGACAAGGAGATTGTGAGGTTTCCAACGCCTCATGCGATGGCGCAATTCAACAAGGAGCTAGACGAGCAAAGGAGACGAGATGGACGGTAAGTTACTTGGAGACCTGATAGCGCTCCCAATACTGATAGCGCTGTATGAGTTAGTAAGACTAATCGAATGGATTATGTAACAACAGGCGGGATCAGCAATGGTCTCGCTTTTCTTTTAAACCCGAAATAATACCCCAATAATACAGACGCGATAGTAGCAAGTGCTAATACACGTAACGCGATAGCTACACCCGGGCAATCCCTCAGGCCAAATGTCCCCAATGCTACCCCTTAGTCTCTAGTATCCTGTGGTATATTAGAGATATCAACAGGTTAGCACGAACGTGGGGGATACTGTGGGGGACTGAACGCCTACACGCAGCAAGCGAGCGAGGCTTAGGGACTCCAGCCGCCCATTTCGCCCCATTTGAATGAATGAATGGCGTTTCAAAAATGCCGTTAAAGGTGTTGTTGTTGTTGTTTGACTCGCTGCAGTAGTGAAAGCCTCCAGAAATTTGGGTCCCATCTGGCCAAATGAGCCTCTTTTGGAGGGGGGTGCGACATGTTGTACCTTATTTGGGTCTATCTACTTGATATTCCCAGACAAAAGGCAAAAAGAGACCCCTTAGCATGACACTTAGAGAAGATGGGGACCAAGATGTCCCCCAATTACCCACTCACAGCAACCCAAGGAAACCCAGAGATGGCCAAGAAGCCCAGCAAGCCCATGAAGCCCAAGCCGCGTCCCGGCTGCTGATCGTAAACCCCTAGCCCCTTGACGCCTCCCTTCGGGGGAGGAGGTGTCAAATGGGGGGTAGGGGGGGTTCTACTCTAAGTAACCTAAAGTCTGGCTCTAAGCCTGTCTCCAAGCTTACTTCCCGCTTGGGACTAGGAGTAATACCTACTAGGTAAAACCTTAAGACCAAGTCAGACCTTAAGTTACTTAAAGTCCACCCTAATCCGCCCCTTCCTTGTGTCTCACCTGTTGAGTCTCCCTCTAGGTCCACACCCAAGCACTACTCCAAGTCAAACCTTCCGTACGCCTTAAGTGGGCGTCTCCCGACCATGTGTTGACATGGCGTTACCATAGGACACCCCATGCCCCTCGAAACAGCGACCTACATCGCGGACCTTGACTCGGCCAATCCTGTTGGCACTGACACCCTCGACAAGGCTGATGATCACCTCAGGATGATCAAGGCTACCCTGAAGGCCACTCTCCCGTCCGTATCGGGTCCCACCCTAGCCACCAACAGTGGTGGTGCGGTGACCCCCGGTCTGCAGATCGTTGGCCTCACAGACGCCAACAGCGCCCAAGGCCTCTATCGCTACTCTGCCAATACCTCCCCGTCTCGCCTTGTGCTGTCCAAGTCACGGGGGGCCACTGCAGGTGCCCACACTGTCGTGGTGGCTGGAGATGGCATTGGTAACCTATCGTTTGCAGGGTCTGACGGTACAAACTTCATTGAAGCTGCCCGTATTGAGTCTGACGTAGACGGGACTCCGGGTACTAACGATATGCCTGGCAGGCTGATCTTCAGCACTACTGCTGATGGTGCATCCAGTCCGACTGAACGCTTCCGTATTGATAACACTGGTGCCCTCATTGTGGGGTCTGGTGAAGCTTCTGCTACACCTGTGGGCAACATCGTGAAGGCTCCTGCTGCTGCTGGTACGAATATCGCTGGCGCTAACCTGACGATTGACGCTGGCAACGGCACTGGCACGGGTGGCTCTGGCTACCTTGCGTTCCGCACGGCGTCTGTCGGGTCTTCTGGCTCCACGGCGAATACGCTGACTGAGCGTGTTCGTATCGACAATGTCGGCAACGTAGGTATCGGCACCTCACCCATTTCAAATGTCAGACTTGCCGCCTATGCCTCGTCTGGGAATGTTGCGCTAACGGCGGGAACATCAACGAGCGGAAATTTCTCTGCGACTGTGTTTGACAGCGCCGGAATGTATTGGCTGGCAACCACGGCTGGGGCCAGTCCCGCTACAAGCGTTGGCCTTGGCGCTGCTTCCAACATTCCGGTGGCGTTCTTTGTCAACAATGCTGAAAAGGCAAAGCTCGACACCAGCGGTAACTTCCTAATCACTTCCTCCGGTGGCATCGGTTACGGCACTGGCTCCGGTGGTACGGTTACGCAGCTTACGTCCAAGTCCACGGGCGTCACGCTGAACAAGGCGAATGGTCTGATTACCTTGAACGCGGCTTCTCTTGCGGCGAATACAACGGTGTCCTTCACCCTAACAAATTCCGTCATCACCACTTCTGATATTCTTCTTTTGGCTACTTCAGGCGGTGCAAGCAGCGCCTCGTATAACTTCTGGACCTCAAATGGTCTGAGCGGAAGTTCTGTCATCTATGTTCGAAACATAACGGGCGGCGCTCTTGCGGAAGCAATCACGATCAGCTTTGCCGTCATCAAATCCGTGACCGCATAAGGAGGCACCATGTCTATTATCACTGTCTGGGCTTCCGCTGACAGCGTTCGCCTTCACCAGCTTTCCGACGATCCGGAAGACGGAACGGCTCAGGAGCAGATCGCGCATCTTGCAACGCTGTCCTTCCTTGAGGGGTTCACTTGCGTGTCGACTGACTATCAGGGCGCTGTGCCGGATGCAAACGCATCGCTATGGCGCTGGGACGGTTCTGCCATCACTGCCGTCGAACCTGTGCCTGAGAGCATCACGCCGCGCCAGTGCCGCCTAGTCCTTGATGCCCAGGGTCTTCTCGACAAGGTCGAGGCGATGGTGAAGACCCAGCCCCGCTCCGTGCAGCTGTCATGGGAATGGGCGTCGGAGTTCAAGCGAAACGATCCTCTGCTTGAACAGTTGGCGACGAACCTGGGCATCACCGTCCAAGAGCTGGACACGTTCTTCATCGCGGCAGCCGCGCTGTGACCTGCCCATTCCCCCGATACTGGATGTGTCATGCGGTGATTACGCTGCTAATCTCCGCAACACTCTGGCCTCTCGTTTCCCTTGAGGCTGGTCTCTGTGCTGGTGCTTTCTTCTACGTAGGCAGGGAGTACACCCAGTGGGAGCAGGGCGGTGGCCATGGTCTACCCTTCGACTGGCTAGGCGTCCTCGCACCACTTTCAGTCACAATCATTGGTCTTCTGGCCCTACACCTTCTCTAGCCGCGCAGGCGGCGCTATAGCTTTGTGAGTCAACAAGATGCCCCCCTCAGATTCTATCGACACTGCCGAGCGTCTTGTAAGACTCGAAACCAAACTGGACATGGTCATCAAGCAGCTTGAGAACCCCGCGCCCAACAAGGCGCAGGAGGAACGCATCACTGCTCTTGAGAAGTTCGTGAACAGGGCGCTTGGCGCTGCCATAGCAATCAACATCATCATCACGTTGTTTGCCTACAAGCTGAAAGGCTTCATCTGATGGTCATTCCAAAGAAGCCTCTCGCTGTATCGCGTGCCAAGAAGAAGCTTCCACTCGAAATCGACTGGGGCCAAGGTATTCCCAAGGACCGCTTGCGGTATATCAATGCCCACGAAGAGGCCCTGATCAAGGCTGCACGCCACACGAAGGCCAAGCGCACCCACAACGGCGTCGTG
>Ga0228700_1001496_pt1 | contig 14938 bp, 16 predicted proteins | sample McNCre317_Aug_MG_FD_178019 | JGI IMG/M metagenome (GOLD analysis project Ga0228700, IMG submission 178019) | Freshwater microbial communities from McNutts Creek, Athens, Georgia, United States - 3-17_Aug_MG | ecosystem: Environmental > Aquatic > Freshwater > Creek | place: USA: Georgia...
CTCTAGGCCGCCTTCCGGTTATGCATGAAAGGTACTGATTTACAGAGACTGACGCAGCAGCAAGCGGCGTTCCTGTTGTCGGTGGCCCCCAGAACGCTCAGGGACTGGCCTGACGCCCCCCGGAATGAGGATGGCACGTACCCGGGGGCTGCGCTAGTGGCCTATTACCTGAACAAGTCGGGCGGGGACATGGAGTTTGCAGACCAGCGGCAGAGGCTGGCGGCGGCTCAGGCTGAAAAGACGGAAACGGAAAACGCTGTAAGGCGTGGGGAGCTTCGGATTGCTTCCCACGTTGACCGGGTGTGGTCGGACCACATAGCGGCGGCGCGGGCAAAGCTGTTGTCCATGCCATCGAAGCTGGCCCCGCAGATCACTGACATACATGAACCCCAACTTATCGCAGCAGCCATCCGGGCAGAGGTCACGGCAGCCCTCGCGGAGCTTGCCGAATATGAACCAGACGAAGTGGCAAGCGTTCAAGACGTGGAAGCCACCTCCGACACTGACGGTGAGCCAGTGGGCGGACAAAGAAAGAAGGCTCAGTAGCGAATCGAGCGCGGAGCCGGGTGTATGGCTTACCTCGCGGGCTGAATACCAGCGGGGGATCATGGACGCCTTGGCGGATGAAACTATCCGCGAGGTGGTGTTCATGAAGTCCGCCCAGGTTGGGTGGACTGAGATTCTGAACAACGTAATCGGGTTCCACGTGGATCAGGACGCCTCTCCGGTGTTGCTGATGCAGCCCACGCTGGAAATGGCCGAAGCATGGTCTAAGGACCGGCTGGCCCCGATGCTTCGGGATACGCCTGTTCTCAGGGACAAGATTGCAGATCCGAAGTCGCGGGACTCGGGCAATACGCTTTTGCACAAGCGATTCCCCGGTGGGCATCTGACCATCGTGGGTGCTAACTCGCCTTCGGGGTTGGCATCGCGTCCTATCAGGGTGCTGTTGTGCGATGAGGTGGACAGGTTTCCGGCTTCGGCTGGTGCTGAAGGTGACCCGATTGACCTTGCCCGGAAGCGCACGACGACCTTCTGGAATCGAAAGATCATGATGGGGTCAACGCCAACGGTTAAGGGCGCAAGCCGAATAGAGGCGGCGTTCCAGCAGTCGGACCAGAGGTATTACTTTGTTCCCTGTCCCCATTGCGAGGAATTCCAGAGACTCCTGTGGTCGCAGGTTCGGTGGGATGACGGCAAGCCGGAGACGGCTCGTTATGTGTGCGCGTCCTGCGGGACCATGCTGGATGACCGGGACAAGATTGCCATGCTTCGGCGCGGTGAATGGCGCGGAACTAAGCCGTTTGACGGTGTGGCTGGTTTTCATATTTCGGAGCTTTACTCCCCGTGGGTGACTTGGCCGGAAATGGCGGAGTCATTCCTTCGGGCGCGGGTTCTTCCTGAAACCCTCAAGACGTGGATCAACACGGCACTGGGGGAGACGTGGGAAGAAGATGGCTCGACCATTGAGCCAAGTTCTCTTCTAGCACGTAAGGAGCCTTACGGGCCGGATCAGATCCCTTCCGGGGTTCTGATGCTGACCATAGGCGGCGACGTTCAGAAAGACCGCGTAGAGCTTCAGCTGCAAGGCTGGGGCGCTGGCGAAGAAAACTGGGTTATCGAACAGGCGGTGTTCCGGGGCGACCCCGATAAACCGGACCTGTGGAAAGACGTAGACGAATACCTGTTGCGTAGGTACGTCACTGAGGACGGACGCACGCTGACTTGTGAAGCGGCTGCGATTGACTCCGGTGGTCTTTCTACGCAGTCTGTTTATGAGTTCGTGAAGTCCCGCTTTCGCCGCAGGGTGTGGGCTATCAAGGGCATGGCCGGGGCTGGAAAGCTGGCGTGGCCTAAGAAGGCTTCACGCACAGCGAAGTCCCGCGCAATGGTTTTTATCCTTGGCGTGGACACGATCAAAAGCCTGCTTTATGGGCGCATCGCTAAGGTTCAGGAACCTGGCCCGGGGTATATCCACCTCCCGGCGAGTGCGGACGAAGCGTTCTGCACCCAGTTGACCAGTGAAAAAGCCATCACGAAATACGTGAGGGGCAGGCCCTCGGTTGTATGGGAACCCCGGTCTAAGGGTATCGCGCAGGAAGCGCAAGACTGCTGGGTTTACGGATATGCGGCGATGTTAGGCCGCAGTGGTCCGGGGATTCTGAAAGTACGGGCGAAGCGGCCTATCTCGACCACTGTAGTTGTTGAGGAAAAGCTGGCTCCGGTTGTTGAACCCCCCGTATTCAACAGGGCAAGGCAAATGCCTATCCGTCGCGGCGGGTGGGTCAAATCATGGTAAGGATTAATGAGCACGCCTGAAAACGTCCCTTCGGATCTGGTGTTAGGTGACACATGGGTATGGACCCGTGACCTGACCGACTACCCGGCAACGACCTACACGGCTGTCTGGTATCTGGAGAACAAAGACGGCGTTATTTCGGTAACTCCTTCGGCTTCTGGCTCCACTTTTAGCGCGACCGTCGCTGCTGCTACTACTGCAACTTATGCGGCCGGTGAATATCGCTGGCGGCTGGTTGTTACGAAGATTTCCGACTCTACGCGAACCAGCGTTGAGTCGGGTTGGGTCAGCGTACTGGCTAACCCTGCGGCTGCTGGTAAGTACGATTGGCGCTCCCATGCCCGCAGAACCCTTGACGCCATCGAGGCTGTCATTGAGGGCAGGGCATCCAGCGACCAGGAATCCATGTCCATTGCTGGCCGTTCGTTGAGCCGCATTCCAATTGCTGAACTGCTCAAGTTCCGCGACTACTACAAGCAGGAAGTGGGCAGCGAAAAGGCCGCCGAAGCTGTAGCCGCAGGACTCGGCAACCCCAAGCGCATATTTGTGAGGTTCGGGCGTGTTTGAACAATTCCGCAGCAAGCTAGCGCGAATTATCGCGCCTACGCGCAGTGTTCGCATGTACCAGGCCGCGCGTCCGTCGCGCCTGACTTCTGGATGGGGTTCAGATAACAGTTCGGCAGACGGCGAACTTAGCTCAAGCCTTCGCACGCTTCGCACCCGCTCCCGTGCGCTGATCCGTGATGCGGCTTATGCCAAGCGTGCCCGCGATATCGTGGTCAACAACGTGGTCGGCTCCGGTGTCGGAATGCAGGCGGGCGTAATGACGACCCGCACGGATATGAACACCCGCGTCAATGACGGCATAGAGGCCGCATGGTGCGAGTGGTCCTGTGCCAGTTCCTGCCATACCGGCGGGGCAATGCACTTTGCCGATATGGAACGGATGATCATGGCGCAGGTCTTTGAGGCCGGCGAGGTGTTCATCCGCAAGCATATCCGGCAGTTCGGGGATTCTAAGATTCCCTTTGCGCTGGAGGTTATCGAGGCTGAACGGCTAGCCGATGACCTGTATGCGCCAGTACCTGCTGACCCTTCCAATATCGTCCGCATGGGCGTGGAGTGCGATCCACTTGGGCGTCCTGTTGCCTATTGGATTCGGGACCGTCACCCCGGGGAACTGCAATACAGCCGTGACACTTCGGTCAAGCTGACCCGCGTTCCCGCTTCGGAGGTTTATCACCTTCGATTGATTACCCGCTGGCCCCAGACCCGTGGCGAGCCGTGGCTTCACAACGTCGCCCGAAAGCTCAACGACATGGACGGCTATTCGGAAGCCGAGATTGTTGCCGCTCGCGGTGCTGCCAATTACATGGCGACCATCGAAACCACGGAGGACGCGGACGATGGGCGTGGTGAATTGCAGTCTGATGGGACGTATCAGACTGAACTGTCCCCAGGAATTATCGAGCGGTTGAAGCCTGGCGAGAAACTGAGTTTCGTTTCACCCAACCGCCCAAATTCCGCGATGGACCCGTTTATGCGGATGATGCTGCGTGAAGTCGCGGCGGGCGTTGGCGTGTCTTACGAAAGCCTGTCACGCGATTACAGCCAGTCGAATTACTCGAGTTCCCGACTGGCGCTGCTGGATGACCGCGACCTGTGGAAAGCCTTGCAGCAGTGGTACATCCGCTCTTTCCGTGAACCGCTCCACAAGGAATGGCTCCGCATGGCCGTGATGGCTGGGGCTATTCCAGAAGTCCCCGTGAAGCAATACGCGGCGGATATGGCGAAGTTCTCTGCTGTCGCGTTCAAGCCTCGCGGATGGTCATGGGTTGACCCGACGAAGGAAGTGGAAGCCTACAAAGAAGCCATTAAGGCCGGCTTCACGACTCGCGCTGACGTCATTTCCCAGACTGGGAACGGCATGGATATCGAGGACGTTGACCAGCAGCGCCGCAGGGAACTGGATTCCGCTGACGCTTTGGATCTGGACTACGACACGGACCCCGAAGTCTACACAGCAGACGCGGAAGCAAAGATGGCGCAGGCAGAGAACCCGCCACCCGGTACGCCACCCCCGCAAGACGCGGGAACAGATTCCGAAACAGACCCTCCCCGGAGGGTCTTTTCTTTTGCGAGGAAATAAATGGAAACCATCAAGGTATCCCGGCTCACCCGTGAGCTTGACGTTTCAGGCTTGGAGGTACGAAAGGACGGCGAACTAACCCGGCTGTCTTTCGCTGCCTCTAGCGAACGTCCGGTTGAGCGTGTGTTCGGAAATGAAGTCCTTTCGCACGACCCCAGTGCGATCCGCATGGAGCGGATGCAGGGCGGCGCAATGCCGCTGCTGTTTAACCACGACATGAACGACCCCATTGGAATGATTGATTCCGGTTCCATCCGGGGCGGTCGCCTGATGGTGGACGCTCACCTGTTCGCCACTGCCCGCGCCAATGAAGTGCGGGCGATGGTGGAAGGTGGTTTGCGGAACGTGTCCATCGGCTACCGCCTGAACGAAGTGAAGCAGGAAGGCAAGTCCGACACCTACCGCGCAACGGACTGGGAACCTTTCGAGGTTTCCATTGTGACGGTCCCCGCTGACCCCTCGGTCGGCATTGGTCGGGCAGCGCCCGGCAACGAATTTGACGTTCGGATTTCCCGGACGTTGCAAACCCCGGCGAGTCCCGCCGTAACGGAGAAAGCCAAAATGGCTGATGAGCAGAACGCTGCGGCGGGCGTAAGCGCCGATGTGAAGATCGAAACCCGCGACCTCGGCCCCTCGGCCCGGGAAATCGAAGCGGCCCGCGTGACCAGCATCAAGAACCTGGCTTCGGCCACGAACATGGATGACGGTCTGGTTTCGCGTTGGATCACCAGCGGCGCGGCGGTGGACAAGGTGTCTGAGGACATCATGAACATCATGCAGGCCCGCCAGAAGAGCCAGAAGCCGGCGACGGAACTGGGTCTGTCGGACAAGGAAATCAAGAATTTCTCCATCACCCGGGCCATCCGAGCTTGCGCGGAGCAGAACTGGGGCGATGCCGGCATGGAAGCGGAGGCTTCGCGTGAGATTGCCAAGCGCATGGGCAAGGTGTCGGACAAGAACAAGTTCTATGTCCCCGCTGAAATCCAGCGCCGCGACCTGACCGTTGCCACGGCTTCGGGCGGTGGCTATCTGGTCGGCACCAACAACCAGTCCTTCATCGACCTGCTGCGTAACCGTTCGGTTGCGTATCGCATGGGCGTGACGAGCCTGTCTGGCCTTCAGGGTTCGGTGACGATCCCGAAGTTGACCGGCGCTGCGACGGCTGGCTGGCTCTCGACGGAATCCACGGCGATCACTGAGACGACGCAGACCTTTGGCCAGCTCGCGCTGTCGCCCAAGACGGTCGGCGCGTACAGCGAAATCAGCCGGCAGCTGCTGCTCCAGTCCTCGCCTTCGGCGGACGCTCTGGTGCAGTCGGATCTGGCGCAGGTTGTGTCGCTGGCCGTTGATACGGCTGTTCTGTCGGGTTCTGGCGCTTCTGGCCAGCCGCAGGGCATCATCGGTTCGGCTGGTGTGGGTTCGGTCACGGGCACTTCGATTGCCTACGCGGGCATTGTGGAGTTCCAGACCGACACGGCGAGCGGCAATGCGCTGTTTGATTCCTCGGGCTACGTCACGACTCCGGCGGTTGCCGGCCTGCTCAAGCAGCGCGTGAAGTTCACCAGCACGGCTAGCCCGATCTGGGAAGGCAAGCTGCTTGAAGGCACCGTGGACGGATACCGAGCCATGGCTTCGCTCCAGATCCCCACCGCGAACATCCTGTTCGGTGACTTCTCGAAAGTGGTTCTGGCCGAGTGGGGCGTGCTGGAGGTCGAGGTGAATCCGTTTGCCAACTTCCAGGCCGGCATCATCGGCGTCCGTGCGATGTACTCCATCGACGTGGGCGTGCGTTACGGCGCTGCGTTCTCCCTCGCCACCTCGGTTACCTAAGGAGACTGGCGGCCATGCTCACAGCACAAGGTAGCCCTTTGGTTGCGGGCATGGCTGCCAATACAACTATGGCAAGCAAAAAGCTCAAGGTCCTGCGCCCGTTCTACATGGGAACGGTTGTGCAGAAGGTCGGGGCGGTCATCGAAACGCATCCCCAGTTGGCTGCGGAACTGGTGAACGCCTACAAGGCTGAATACGTCAAGGAAGCGGAAGCTCCCAAGGCAAAGGTGAAGGAATGAACATTCACAGCGCACTACAGGCGCTGACGACGGTTCAGCTGGTCGCGTCGCAGTCCGCTGCGAACACGGCTGCTGCGTCCTCGTCAACGACCTATGTGGACGTTCGGGATTACGAGGGGGATATCCTCATCGTGATTAACCCGGGCGCTATCACCGGCTCCGTGACTCCTGACATTCAGGACGCAACGGATACCTCGGGAACGGGCACTGCCTCGATTGCGGCTAACGAAGGCGCTTACACCGCCCTCGCTGCCAACACCGTGCGCAAGTACACCATCAATTCGAGCGCGACCCGTGGCTTCATTCGCGTTATCAACACGGTGGTCACTGGCCCCGCGCTGATCAGCGTAACGATGCACGCAAGGCCGAAGTCGGTTTGATGGATACGGAGGCTGACCGCCGCGCAATGCTTCAGGCGTTGGGCGGGAAACTTTACCCCACGGCGGTCGGTCCTCTTTTGGCCATCTTCGACAATGACTTCCTAGAGTCCACCGGGACCGAAACCCGTATGCCAGTACTGACATGCACGACTGAAGATGCAGGGCAGGTAACGGCGGACCGGAAGGGCACTCCGATCACGATTAACGGGAAAACCTACCGGATTCGCAGGCATGAGCCTGACGGCACCGGAATGTCCCGTATTCCGCTGGAAGGCTGATGCACCGCGCAGAGCAAATCATCCAGGCCGCTACTACGGCAATCGCTGGACAGTCTGACGTTGCTGCGGGCGTGTTCGCGCACCGTACACTTTCGGTTAGCGCGGACGATCAGGAACTGCCTGCAATCTGCGTCAATGACGGAACGGACCAGCCTTTAGCCGAGAGTGGCTACAGCAATCTGGCCTATGTGGACTCAAACCTGCGGCTGGATATCTCTATCTATGCCCAAGGTGAGACGCAGCAGCAGGTAGCCGATGAGCTTTACCGGCTGCGAAGCGTTGTGCATCGCGCATTGCTTGCCGATCCCCGGACGTTTGGCCTGTCGTTTGTGATGGGCATTGGATACGGCGGGGTGGACAAACCTGATTACTCGACCGATGGCGCACCGCTGTCGGGAGCGATGGACGTGACTTACTCGGTCATGTACCGCATGGATCTTACTAGCCCGGAATAGGGCAACTGCATTTCATGGAGCATTAAATGGGCAATCTTCGGATTTCCAACGAGGTCATTCTCGCCAAGATCGAGACGACCTATAACACGGACCCCACTCCGGTCGCCGGCACTAACGCGGTGCTGGTGCAGAACCTCTCGGCACAGCCGGAAGGTCTGCGAATGAATGACCGGCCTGCGGTTCGTGCCAACATTGGCAAGCTCCAGCAGGTTTTCGGCGGCAAGCTGTACCGCTTGAGTTTTGACGTTGAGGTCAAGGGATCAGGCGCGGCAGGAACTGCTCCAGAATTTGGCCCGCTGCTGCGTGCGTGCGCAATGGGCGAAACTGTGGTGGCTTCTACTTCGGTAACTTACAAGCCGATTAGCACCACGCATGAATCCATCACCCTGTACTGGTACGAAGGCGGCAGGAAGCTGCACAAGCTCACTGGCGCTCGAGGTACGTGTTCCGTTCGCCTGACTGCCGGAGGTCTGGCCCTGCTGTCGTTTGAGTTTGTTGGTCACCACGTTGACCCCACCGACGCTTCGCAGCCGGCTCCGACGTATTCGACCCAGGTTCCAAAGGCCGCTCTCAATATGGCGGTGTCTCTCGGTGGCGTTACCTCCATCATCGTCCGTGAATGGACTATTGGCCTTAATAACCAGATTGCCATGCCGCCTTCTATTGCGGCGTCTGACGGTTATGGCGAGGTGCAGGTCACTTCCCGCGACGTTGCCGGGCAGATTGTTATGGACGCTGAACTGGCCTCTGTCATTGACGTGGACGCCCAGCACTCCGCAGGAACCGGAATCACCTTTGCTTCCGGCACGCTGGGGTCCGTTGCGGGCAACCGTGCGGTATTCACCGGCGCGACTTCCGGCCTGTACTGGCGTGACCGTCAGCACGGGGAGGGGGATGGCCAGCGCATCCGCACCATGCCTTTCGGCATCGTGGAATCCTCAAGCGGTAACGACGAAATTTCGATGGCGTTTACCTAATGCTAGAACCGTTTGAACTGACCCCGGCAGCCCAGCCGGATGAAAACGACCCGGTTGTTTTCACGGTCAAGCCCCTTGACCAGAGGGGCTATATCAACATGACCGCCATTCAAGGCGCTGGCGTTTCCAACGCTGACAAGATGGCGGAACTTGCTTCTAGGTATATCGTCAGTTGGCGCGGCGGTGGGCAGCCCCCCTGTGTTGCACGGGATGAGGTTCGCCGGAGGCTTAATGACGCCTGCAACGGCCCCCCGAATGTCCTCTGGCTGTCCTGGCTGGTTCAGATTGCCAGCGAGCTTGTGAACCGGGCGACCCCGAAGGACGACGACGCAAAAAAATTCTAATCGCCGCTCACGTCGCAGCAGACCCCAAGTGGGCACCGTGCGATGAATGCAGTTGCAAGAGCGGCGTCAGTCCCTTCCCGAAGTGGGAAATCCCGGGATTGCTTGAGCGCACGAACATCTGCCCACGGAAAGAAGTGGGACTAGAAGAAACGCACTGGTTGACGCTGTTTCGTCACTACCACTCCGGGCATATGTACCTGTCTGGGGGTGTTGCGGATCAGCCGGCTTTGTATCTGCGTGTAATGCGGATGATTGAAGCCGTTGTAAACGAATCGAAGGACTCAAAGTGACTCAAAAGGTCAATTACATTATTGCGGCGCAGGACGCCACAAAGGATGCGATTCGCTCAATCCAGGACAATTTCAGGACGCTTGACCGTACTGTAAAGACTACGGCTCAGGGAATTAGCGTCGGACTGAGCTTTATTGCTGGCGCTGCTCTTAAGGGTATGTTTAGGGCATCCCTTGATGCGACTGCTGAAGCTACAGGGAAGAATAGCGACTTTACTAAGTCGCTTGATGATATGCGCCAGTCCGCTAGGAACCTGATGGTTCCTAAAGACGGACTTTCTGGAGTAACAGAAAACTTAAAAGAGCTTTCAAAAACGCTTAAAGACCCTGCTGTAGTTTCTGCGGCTGACGCCTTGTTTTCGACCATGATTAAAGGCGCAACTGGGTATTTGAACGTACTTGCGAAAGGCGCTGCTGGATGGAGGATCATTCTTACCGGAAGCGGTGGGAATGAATCTGTTGACCTCGATAACAGGATTAAAGACCTTGAAGGCCGCGCAAAGTTCTTTCAGGCAGATCAGTCAGACTCTGGAAGGAAAAAATACCGCGAACTTATACGCGAGGCCCAGCAGCTTAGAAGAGATTATGAGCAGTCCCTAAAAGGGTCTTCCGGGGAAGGGTTGCAGGCTGTTGATGCAACTGCTGCAAATGATCTTCTGAATTCGTATCTTGATTCTCAAGTAGCAAAGCTGGACGCGGCTGCACAGGCTGCAAAAGATTATCAGGATGCTGTAAATGAGCTAAACAAAGCACTTCCTTCTATTGCTGATGATATCGGCAAGTTCGCTGATGACCAGATAAAGCAGGAAGTATCGAACTTTGAGCAGCTGCAAAAGTCCGCGCAGGACAGTGCAGAGTTCTTCAATGCTCTTTATCAAGACAGCGTAGAGCGCAGGCGTCGGGAGGTCGCTGACTATCAAAAGGCAGCCGAACAAATGACGGAATTTGCCCGCCAAGCCGCACGCAACATGCAGGACGCGTTCGCGCAGTTCCTGTTCGATCCGTTCCATGGTGGTCTTAAAGGCATGCTTCGCGGGTTCATCGACACCATCCGCAAGATGCTCGCGGAAGCTGCTGCCGCAAAGATATTTGACCTGCTCGGGAACATTGGCAAGAACAGCGGTTCTTCTACTGGCGGCAAAGTCCTCTCTGCCATCGGCTCATTCTTCGGCGGATACAAGGCAGAGGGCGGCCCGCTTGAGCAGGGCAAGTGGTACATCGCTGGCGAACGTGGCCCGGAGCCTGTATGGGGTGGTGGTGCAGGTGCATTTGCTACCGGGTACGGCAAGGGCGGCGTAACGGTCAACGTGAATCAGAACATTGATGCGCGTGGCGCAGATATCGGACTTACGAAAGCCCTGCCGGGGATTCTCAAGAAGAATAACGCGGACGTGACCGCCGACATTATCCAGGGTATCCGTCGCGGGAAGTACGCTGTATGACCGATATCCTTTTGCCCGTGTCCATTGACGTTGCGAGCGTTTCGTTTCGCGTCATGGATTCGGTTGGCGTTTCCCGTAACCCGCTGACGGGGGCGGTTCGCACCGCATCCCGTGGCGGGGACAAGCTCGGGGCGACAATCGAGTATTCACCGACCGGCGGCATGTCGGCAACGGCGAAGCAAAAGCAGCGGATTCTCCGCGCTCACGTCGCGCAGATCATGCGCTCTAACCGATGCTACCTGTATGACCCGGGTTATTCCCCGCAGGGATCTTTCCCGGCAACTGAACTGTTCACAAACAGCGATCTGAATGGCGTTACTGGGTGGACGGTGCAGGCCGGTACGCTTTCGGCTGGTGACAGGAATCTACGCGTCACGCCCTCCGCAAGCAGCGGTTCACAGCCTGGCGTTTACCAGTCAGTGAGCCTCACGCAGTATGTCCCTTATGCTGTCAGAAGCATGGCCGGACTGGTGACCTCACGGGCGTCCAATCTCTCCCCGTTCTACTCAGATGGCGTTGTGGGTGCTTCTTCAGCATCCACGGGAATGGCATTGCGTCGCATCGCGTTTGTTCCGCCATCGACCGGAAGCGTAAACCTTTTCCCGATCTACAACTCGGATGCAGCGTGGGACATATCCGATGCGATAGACCTGCATTTTGCTTCGGCTTCTCGCTGCCTCATCGCGGATGCATCCCCAAACAATCTGACGTTCAGTGATCAGATAGACAACGCGGCATGGACAAAGAGCGGAATTCTTTCGACCGCTGCGAATTCAAGTTCACAGACAGACCCGTGGGGCACAACGACTGCGGAAAAGATCACTGAGAATACCTCCAATGTCCAGCACTACGTGCTGCAAAGCGGCCCCACGGTGGCAACGGTTGCGGACTACTGCGGAGTAATCTATGCGCGGCGTGACACCCTAGCGCGTGACGTTATGGTGACTGTCGGTACTACGGGTTCCGGCCACTATGGCCAATGCACGTTCGACCTCGGCGCGGGAACTGCCGGCAGTGCTGTTGTTGGCGGATCGGCTACCAATGCCCGAGCGTACATCAAGGCGCTAGGAAATTCCTGGTATGCCTGCTATGTCGTTGTCAGGCTGCCCACCGCTGCAACCCGTGCAGACGTTCAGGCCAATATGATTTCTGGCGGGGCTTCAACGTACACCGGAACGACCGGGACGCTGATGCTTGTAAGGGGTGGGGTTTCTCAGTCCTCGCTACCGTTTCTCCCCGGCCTCACGACGACGGTGGGAGCCTCTGGCACTTCCCAGTCTGGAAGTCGGCTGTTCGTAAAGGGCGGGCCTGCTTCTGTCTCTGGGTCTTTGGCAATGGGCGACTGGATCGAAGTTACTACCAGCCTTGGTCCGCAGCTAACGATGGTCACTGCGTCGGTGGATTTCGATGCGGCCATGCTGGGGGTTATCAACGTATCCCCGGCCATTCGCGGAACCGTCGCGGACGGTGCTGCAATCATCGTCAATCGACCCATGGGCAGGTTCATCCCGTCGCAGGGCGGTGAATGGCGCAATGATCCAGGCATCTTCACGATGGCAACGGCTGTTGAGTTTGAGGAAGCGCCGGCGTGATCTTGACGGTGTACTTTCACGGCCCAGCATCGAACTGGGCCAATAAAGTCGCGCCCGGTGAAATCGTAGCGCGTCAGGAACTCGCCACCTCATGGCTGTGTCGCTGGAAGGCAAAGCGGATCATGCGCGAACTGAACACTGGCCGTTGCGGATACGTGATCCAGGACGGTGATTCTGTGCTTGAGCATGTGAAGGCAGAGAACCAGGTGCTGGCATGACGTGGTTCGTTCAGTCTGCAAACGAGACTGAATCCGCAAAACCTCACGCTCGCATATTCATCGCTGCTGACTTCGATTTCCCCTCCGGCCATGTCCGGGTGTGGACCGGGTTTGGCGACATTGTGATTTCGGGCCAGACGTTTACTGGCATCGGAACTTTGGGCGAGGTGTCTGTTCCGTCGGAGCATACCCGTCTGCTCGCGGAGCGAAAGACCTACCGCCTGTCCGGCGTGGATGTTTCGCTGGTGCCGGAGTCGGACATTGACGCATGTTTCGGGCGCTCGATTGTCGAGTGGTTCGGGTTTCTCACGGATACCGGGCAGCTTGTTGCAACCCCGGAAATCAACTGGGAAGGCCGGATAGACGGTATCAACCGCGTGGACTCCGACAACCCGTTTATCGAGGTTCAAGCCGAAAACAGGATGGTCCTTCTGGACCAGCCCAACAACTGGCGCTTTACCCATGAGCATCAGGGGCAGTTTTTCGCAGGGGACGATGGTCTAAAGCTGGTCCCCACGACGATGACTGCAATGGTCATCTGGGGCAGTAACTACGTGAAACCCGGCATCAGCAACTATGGCGAGCCGGCATATCTGAAACCTTCGCAGCGCCGATAATGGAACTCCACGAAAAACTGAACACCTATATCGAAGCGGCCCGGTTCAAGCCGTTCGTGTGGGGGTCGTGGGACTGCTGCCAGTTCGTCGCAGGTTGGCTGTCTGAATTGACGGGTGCAGACCCTAGAGAATTGTTCCCGGCGTATGCGGACGAAGCCGGCGCGAGGGATATCCTTTCCCAGTCCGGCGGGCTTGTCGGGCTTGTGGGATCTGTTCTGGAAGAAATACACCCCGCGCTTGCGAAGGTGGGGGACGTCATCCTGTGCAACGAGGCAAGCGGGACCGCGCTGGGTATTTGCCTGGGCGTGAGGTCCGCGCATGTTGGAGCGGATGGTCTTGTGTTCCCGCAGACCATTGATGCTCTGAAGGCGTGGCGTGCGCAACCCGCAGCACCTGAACCGTGGCGGGGTGACTGATGCCTACAGCATTGGCCGCGTATTTCACCTCGGTCGGTCTTTCGGCCACGGCTGCTGCCATCGTGGCGGATATCATCATTGTCGCTGCGAACGTGGTTCTGGGCCGCATTGCAAAGGCACTTGGACCTAAGCAAAAGCCGCAAGCCTCTGCGCCGATCAATGTGACGGTTCGGGATTCCGCCGAATACCGCAGGGTTCTTTTCGGTTCTGTCCGCGCTGGCGGCGTCATTGTGTTCTACGACACCAGCGGGGCGAATAACGACCTGCTGCACTATGTCGTGGCGTATGCCGGACACCAGTGCAATGCAATCAAAGATGTCTACATAGACAACCTCAAGATTCTTGATGCGAACATAAACGCAGGAACCGGGGCGGTTACACAGTCTCCCCTTACCGGGAAGCTGTTCATTTGGAAATACCTTGGGACCAGTTCGCAGGCGGCTGACGCTGACATGGTATCGTCATTCCCCGGAGACTGGACTAGTGCAAGCCAGTTGAAGGGCATTGCATACATCCACGTTAGGATGCAGCGGGATGATACTGCATGGCCTGTCGGGCCTCCGCAGAGCATTACAGCAAAGGTCGAAGGAGCAAAGCTCTACGATCCGCGCCTTGATTCCACTAATGGCGGTTCTGGTTCTCATCGGTACACGGACGCTTCGACGTGGGCGTATTCCACGAACCCGGCTCTTGTGCTGCGCTGGATTCTGACCGGCGGCTCTGTCGTCAACGATGCCACGCTAATAGTCAAATACGGGCTTCGGGATCTGAACTCCCGCATGAACGATGCGTATTTCATCGCCATGGCCAACAAGTGCGATGAGTCACTGAGCGGGGCAAATACTACCCCCCTTGGGGACCAGGCCAGGTACGCCTGCAATATTGAATTTTCAACCGGCGAGCCAATCCGCGAATGGGTTGAGGCTGTGCTGGACACTTGCGCCGGGGTATGCCCTTACGTGAACGGGAAGTGGCGTCCCTCTGCTGGGGCTTATGATTCCCCGCTTCACGCATTGACTGATGCGGATATCTTCGGGGATATCGAGATTCAGGACACTGTGGGGCACGAGGACCGATACAACGCGGTTGCCGCTGTGTTCAGGGACTCCACGGCGGACTTTATCGAAGCCACGACCAAGTGGCGCACGGATAGCACCTACGAAACGCAGGACAATGGCGAGCGGCTAACAAAGGAACTCGACCTGCGCGGGGTGAACAACGACCCCCGGGCACAGCGGCTTGTTGAAATTGACAAGCGCAAGTCCAGACTGATGCGAACGGTGAAGATCGCCGGCGGGCTGAACCTTCTCAAGATTGCGCCATGGGAAACCTTCACCCTAACCAATACGAAGTACGGCTGGAGCAACCGCGTATTCCGCTGCATCGAGCGGCAGTTCAAGTTCGGGGAAGAT
>Ga0228700_1001498_pt1 | contig 14905 bp, 12 predicted proteins | sample McNCre317_Aug_MG_FD_178019 | JGI IMG/M metagenome (GOLD analysis project Ga0228700, IMG submission 178019) | Freshwater microbial communities from McNutts Creek, Athens, Georgia, United States - 3-17_Aug_MG | ecosystem: Environmental > Aquatic > Freshwater > Creek | place: USA: Georgia...
GAGAACTAGAGTGAGCCATCCGCGCGACGTTCTGTTGGGTTCGCAAGCAGGTAGCGTTCAGCTACCCGTTTGTGACCACTACAGCGGTGTCGAAGCGCGGATGCGCAAAAGCTTGCAGCTGCAAGCCGACATGACGCAAGAGTTTGGCACCTGCGTCTTTGATGTGACCCTCGATTGTGAAGACGGTGCCCCCGTGGGCGGCGAGGCCGAGCATGCCGCGCTGGTCACCGAGTTGGCGCTGAATGCATCGCCCGAAGCCCGTGTGGCTGTGCGTGTGCATCCCGTCGATCACCCCAGTTTCCAATCAGACATCGCCACCATTGGCGCACAAGCTGCCCACCGCTTGACGCACATCATGGTGCCCAAGGTTGAGTCGGTGGCCGATGTGCAGTTGGCTGAACAAGCCCTGATTCACGCTGGTGCCAAAGATTTGGCCTTGCATGTGTTGATTGAGTCGCCCGCTGCCGTGCACCGTGCTTTTGACATTGCAGCGCAGCCGCGTGTGCAGTCGCTCAGCTTTGGTTTGATGGACTTTGTGTCTGCCCACGCTGGCGCTATTCCTGCGCATGGCATGAGTGGCCAAGGCCAGTTCACCCACCCGTTGGTGGTGCGTGCCAAGCTAGAAATTGCCAGTGCCTGTCATGCCCACGGCAAGGTGCCCTCACATTGCGTGGTCACCGAGTTCAACGACACAGCGGTCATGCGCGCTGCTGCCCAGCGGGCTGCGCACGAGTTTGGCTATACACGGATGTGGAGCATCCACCCCGCACAAATTCGCCCCATTCTTGAGGCCATGGCCCCTGATGCGGCGGCGATTGAAGTGGCCAGCGAGATTGTGTTGGCCGCGCGTGCTGCTCAGTGGGCACCCATCAGCCACAAAGGTCAGTTGCATGACCGCGCCAGTTACCGCTTCTTTTGGCAAGTGTTGGAGCGTGCGCACCGCACGGGCCGTAGCCTTCCCGCTGAAGTCCAGTTATTCTTCAAGGATTAACAGGAGATGAGCATGCGCAAGTTGATGACTCTGGTTGTTTCGTTGACCTTGTCGAGCTCGATGGGCTTGGCTATGGCGGCTGAGCCTGATGCCAAACCAAACGTAAAAACAGCTGTGAAAAAACCACCCGTGGCTAAACCTGCGGTGGCAAAGGCTCAACCCAAATACTATTACGTGAGGGCAAGCTCTTTGCCCGCTGTACCAGTGGCAGAAACGCCAGCAACACCGCCTGTGGTTCAAACGCAGGCGATGACGCCCGAGGCTGGCGACGTGCACACCGGTCTCATGGTGTGTGAGTTGGGTAACTCGGTCACAGTCACGCCTGATCCGCAGCAGCCTGAGCGTTTCATCGTGCAGATGAAAAAGAGCACGTTTCACATGACACCTGTGGCAACCACCACGGGGGCTGTCCGTTTGGAAGACGCACAAACCGGTGCCATGTGGTTGCAGCTGCCGCACAAGTCGATGCTGATGAACAGCAAGTTGGGTCAACGCATGGCGGATGAATGCCAAAGCGATCACCAAACCGTCGTTGCCCGCGCCATGAAACTGAATCCACCCCCTAGCTTGTTGGATGGTCCAACGCTGGCGAAGAAATAACCCCCCATTTTTGATTTGATAGACAGGAGAAAACCATGTTGAAAGCCTACCGTGAACACGTAGCCGAGCGCGCAGCGCTGGGCATCCCGCCACTGCCTTTGGATGCCAAGCAAACGGCCGAATTGATTGAGTTGATCAAGAACCCACCCGCAGGCGAGGACGCTGCGTTGATGGACTTGTTGACCCACCGCGTGCCACCCGGCGTGGACGATGCGGCCAAAGTCAAAGCTTCTTTCTTGGCTGCTGTGGCTCACGGCGAAGTCAAAGTGGGCTTGATCTCTAAGTCCAAAGCCACCGAGTTGTTGGGCACCATGGTGGGTGGCTACAACGTGCACCCTCTGATCGAGTTGCTCGACGACGCAGAAGTGGCGGCTGTGGCTGCTGAAGCCTTGAAGAAAACCTTGTTGATGTTCGACTTCTTCAACGACGTCGCCGACAAAGCCAAGGCGGGCAACGCCAAAGCCAAAGAAGTCATGCAAAGCTGGGCCGATGCTGAGTGGTTCACCACACGTCCTGAAGTGGAGAAAAAAATCACCATCACTGTGTTCAAAGTGCCTGGCGAAACCAACACCGATGACTTGTCGCCAGCGCCTGACGCATGGAGCCGCCCAGACATCCCATTGCACTACTTGGCGATGTTGAAAAACACCCGCGAAGGTGCCGCCTTCAAGCCTGAAGAAGATGGCAAACGCGGTCCCATGGCCATGATCGAAGAGTTGAAGAAAAAAGGCCACTTGGTCTCTTATGTCGGCGACGTGGTCGGCACAGGTTCCTCACGCAAGTCAGCCACCAACAGCATCATCTGGGGCTTTGGTGAAGACATTCCGTTTGTGCCAAACAAGCGTTTCGGCGGTGTGACTTTGGGTGGCAAGATTGCCCCCATCTTCTTCAACACCCAAGAAGACTCGGGTGCTTTGCCGATTGAAGTGGACGTGTCAAAACTCAACATGGGTGATGTGGTTGACGTGTTGCCCTACGACGGCAAGATCGTGAAGAACGGCGAAACCATCACCACCTTCCAACTCAAGAGCGATGTGCTGTTTGACGAAGTGCGCGCCGGTGGCCGTATCAACTTGATCATCGGTCGCAGCTTGACTGCCAAGGCGCGTGAGTTCTTGGGTCTGCCAGCTTCCACTGTGTTCCGTTTGCCCACTGCACCTGCTTCGACCAAAGCGGGCTTCACCTTGGCGCAAAAGATGGTCGGTCGTGCAGTTGGTTTGCCAGAAGGCCAAGGCGTTCGCCCCGGTACTTACTGCGAACCCAAGATGACCACCGTGGGTTCACAAGACACCACAGGCCCCATGACCCGCGACGAGTTGAAAGACTTGGCCTGCTTGGGCTTCTCAGCTGACATGGTCATGCAATCGTTCTGCCACACAGCGGCTTACCCCAAGTCCGTGGACGTCAAAACACACCGCGAACTGCCAGCGTTCATCAGCAACCGTGGTGGTGTGGCTCTGCGCCCCGGCGATGGTGTGATTCACTCTTGGTTGAACCGTTTGTTGTTGCCTGACACCGTCGGTACAGGTGGCGACTCTCACACACGTTTCCCCATCGGTATCAGCTTCCCCGCTGGTTCAGGTTTGGTGGCGTTCGGTGCTGCCACTGGCGTGATGCCTTTGGACATGCCTGAGTCCATTTTGGTTCGTTTCAAAGGCGACATGCAACCTGGCGTGACCTTGCGCGACTTGGTGCACGCGATTCCTTTGTACGCCATCAAGAAAGGTTTGTTGACCGTGGCCAAGGCTGGCAAGATCAACGAATTCTCGGGCCGCATCTTGGAAATCGAAGGCTTGCCTAACCTCAAAGTCGAACAAGCATTTGAGTTGTCTGATGCATCGGCCGAGCGCTCTGCCGCCGGTTGCACCATCAAACTCAACAAAGAGCCCGTGCAGGAATACCTGAAGTCCAACATCGTTTTGATGAAGAACATGATTGCCGACGGTTACGCCGACGCACGCACGCTGGCTCGCCGCATTGAGAAAGTGGAGCAATGGTTGGCTGCGCCTAACCTGCTCGAAGCCGACAAAGACGCTGAATACGCACACGTCATCGAAATCGATTTGGCCGAGATCAAAGAGCCAATCGTTTGCTGCCCCAACGATCCAGACGATGCCAAGTTCTTGTCTGAAGTCGCTGGCACCAAGATCGACGAAGCGTTCATTGGTTCTTGCATGACCAACATCGGTCACTTCCGCGCCGCAGCCAAGTTGCTCGGCGGTCAGCGCGACATCCCCGTCAAGTTGTGGGTGGCTCCTCCCACCAAGATGGACGAGAGCGAGCTGATCAAAGAAGGTCACTACGCTGCGTTCGGGACAGCCGGTGCTCGCACCGAAATGCCAGGCTGCTCGTTGTGCATGGGTAACCAAGCACAAGTGCGTGAAGGTGCCACGGTGGTGTCTACTTCGACACGTAACTTCCCCAACCGTTTGGGCAAGAACACCAACGTGTACTTGGCCTCTGCCGAGTTGGCTGCCATCACCTCGAAGATGGGCAAGTTCCCCACCGTGGCCGAGTACCACGAAGCCATGGGCGTGGTGAACAAAGACGGTGAAGCCATCTACAAGTACTTGAACTTCAACCAGATCGACGAGTACGTTGAAACGGCCAAAGGCGTGACGGCGTAAGTTGTCGGCGTCTTCACCCAGCACCTTGGTGTTGGGTGATCAAACAAAAACCCCGCAAAGCGCGAGCCTTGCGGGGTTTTGTTTTGTGTCTGGGTGAAGTTAGAACATCCGTGCCAACAATCCGCCTTCAACGGGACCATCGACAGGAATCCACACATGCGTGGGGCTGCCTGCCGCCACGTCGATGGACGCACCGTTTTTGTCTTTCATTTGCGCCAGCTTGACCTTGCGGTTGCCGCTGGGGTGAATGATTTCAATGGTGTCACCCACCGAGAATTTGTTTTTGGTTTCAATTTCAGCCCAGCCGTCATTCACGCCACGCACTTCGCCAACAAACTGGCTGCGGTGTGCGATGGAGTGGCCGGTTTCGTAGTTTTGGTAATCGTTGGCAGGGCGGCGGTCCATCAGGCCTGCGGTGTAGCCGCGGTTGGCCAAACCTTCGAGTTCGGTGATGAGCTCGGGGTTGAAGGGGCGGCCTGCCACCGCGTCGTCAATCGCGCGGCGGTACACCTGCGCGGTGCGGGCCACGTAGTACAAGCTCTTGGTGCGGCCTTCGACCTTGAGGGAATCCACGCCGATTTTGGTGAGGCGTTCCACGTATTCGACAGCACGCAAATCTTTGCTGTTCATGATGTAGGTGCCGTGCTCGTCTTCCATGATGGGCATGAGCTGGCCGGGACGGCCTTTTTCTTCGAGCAAGTAAATGTTGTCGGCGGCAGGGTGGCGCTCGCCGTTGCCGCACGACGAGAAGCTGGACTCAGCTTCTTGTTGGGACTTGGCAAAGTCAAAGTCGCCTTCCATCGGAATGGCCATCGCTTCGCCAGTGTTGGGGTCGGTCGCGCTGGCTTGTGTGCCATAGCTCCAGCGGCAGGCGTTGGTGCACGTGCCTTGGTTGGGGTCGCGGCGGTTGAAGTAGCCCGACAACAAGCAACGCCCTGAATACGCAATGCACAGCGCGCCATGCACAAACACTTCGAGCTCCATGTCAGGGCATTCTTGGCGAATTTTTTCAATCTCGTCAAAGCTGAGTTCACGCGACAAGATGATGCGTTTGACGCCCACCTTCTGCCAAAACTTCACCGCTGCCCAGTTGACGGTGTTGGCTTGCACCGAGAGGTGAATGTCCACCTCGGGCCACTTCTCGCGCACCATCATGATGAGGCCAGGGTCGGCCATGATGAGCGCATCGGGCTTCATGGCAATGATGGGTTCGATGTCGCGCAAATAGGTGCGCACTTTGTCGTTGTGCGGCAGCAAATTGCTGGTCAAAAAGAACTTTTTGCCACGTGCATGGGCTTCGGCAATGCCGATGCCAATTTGCTCAAGGCGAAACTCGTTGTTGCGCGCGCGCAAGCTGTAACGGGGTTGGCCGGCATAGACTGCGTCTGCGCCGAAGTCGTAAGCGGCGCGCATTTTGTCGAGCGAACCTGCGGGTAGCAGGAGCTCGGGGGCTTTGAGAGTGGTCATACAGGTGTGCTGCTTACAGGGCAGCTAAAAAATCATTCAGGATCGATTTTCGCATCCCGCACGACTTTTGCCCAACGTGGGGCTTCTGCCTTGATGAGCGCTGCAAATTGCTCGGGTGTGCCACCCCCCACTTCATTGCCTTGGCTCAAGATTTTTTCTTTCACCTCGGTGGTTTGCAGGGCTTGGTTGCACACGGTGTTGAGCTGCTTGACCAGCTCAGGTGCCATGCCTTTGGGGCCGATCAGACCTTGCCAGTTGAGCACTTCAACTTCAGGAAAACCTTGCTCGGCCATGGTCGGGATGTTGGGCAGCAAGGGCGAGCGCTTCTTGCTGGTGATGGCCAGTGCACGCATGCGACCGCTTTGGATGGAGGGCATGGCCGCGTACATCTGCTCAAACATCATGTGCACTTGGCCGCCCATCAAGTCGGTGGCAGCGGCAGAGCCGCTTTTGTAGGGAGCGTGGATCATGTCGATGCCCGCTGCGTGCTCAAACAAAGCACCGCTCAAATGGTGGGAGCCACCAATGCCGCCCGAACCGTAGCTGAGTTTGCCCGGCGAGGCTTTGGCCGCAGCCACGAGGTCTTTCACGGTTTTGTAAGGCGAGTCGTTGCGCACCATCAAGATGAGGGGGCCGCGTTCAATCAAGCAAATGGGCGTGAGGTCATGGAGCGGGTCAAAGTTGAGTTTTTTGAACAAAGACTGGTTCACGGCCAAGGGGGCAAAGTTGCCCATGCCCAAGGTGTAGCCATCGGGCTTACCGCGTGCAATGGCTTCAGTGCCAATGTTGCCACCAGCGCCCGCTTTGTTGTCGATGATGATGGGTTGGCCCAGAAGGGTGCCCATGGCTTTGGCCACTTGGCGCGAGCGGCTGTCGGCGTTGCCGCCCGCGGCGTAGGGGCAAATCCATAGGATGGTTTTGGCAGGGTTGGGGTATTTGTCTTGGGCTTGTGCAAACAGGGGGAACAAGCTGGTGCTGGTGGCGGCTTGAATGAGGGTGCGGCGTTTCATGGTGGATGTCTCCGTTTTTGTATCAGGCAAATCATAGGCGTGCGGTTGCGTTTTTTCAGTGAGGCAGACATAGCACAATCACGTATATGAATCGAAATGTGTTGATTGCAGGGGGTGGCATTGCAGGCATGGCAGCAGGCTTTGCCGTTGCACGCGCAGGCTGGCAAGCCACGGTGTTTGAACGGGCGGTAGAGTTCTCCGAAGTGGGGGCAGGCGTGCAGCTCGGCCCCAATGTGACGCGCATTTTGCAAGCGTGGGGTTTGGAGGATGCGCTGGCGCAAGTGGCCGCATTTCCTTCGGGGCTGCATGCGCGCAGCATGGCGACGGGTGAGGTTCTAGCGACCCTGCCTTTGAAAGATGTGGCCTCCATCTATGGCGCGCCGTATGTGACGATTCACCGTGCAGACTTGCATGGTTTGCTTTTGCAAGCAGCTGCGCACGAAGGCGTGCAAGTGCATCGTGACGCGGTGGTACAGCGCGTGGATCAAACGCCTAATGCTGTCATGCTGGATGTGATGCAACACGCGCAGCATCAACACCACTACGCGGCCATGGCTGTGGCTGCCGATGGCGTGTGGAGCCCTTTGCGTCAACACTTGCTAGGCGATGGTTTGCCAGCTTTCACGGGCCACGTGGCTTACCGCGCATTGGTGGCGCAAATCGATTTACCTGTGCATTTACGCAGCCAAGATGTGTCGGTATGGATGGGCGAACAAGCCCATGTGGTGAGTTACCCCGTACGCGGTGGTGAATACCTGAACATCGTGTGTTTGGCCGAAGGTCGATTGCGCGATGACGATGCCAACAACCTCCAAGCCTTGCAAACATGGAACGCGCAGAAGTCAGAGGCGCAAACGTTGGCCGAGCTGCACCATGCTTTGCGTGGTGCGTGTGTTGCCTTGAGGGATGTGATGTCTGCTTGTAGTGATTGGCGTTTGTGGCCTTTGTGCGGCAGGCCCGCGATGCAAGGTGCGCACCAACATGTGCATGGGCGTATCGCCTTGGTGGGTGATGCCGCACATCCCATGCTGCCGTACTTGGCACAAGGCGCAGGCATGGCGATAGAGGATGCCTCTGAACTGGCTTTGCAGTTGGGTCAAGCCACGACAGAAGATGTGTCGCAACGTTTGCAACAGTTTGCTCAAGCCCGCTGGCAACGCAATGCGCGTGTGCAGGCCAGAGCCGTGCGCAATGGCCAAATCTTCCATGCTACGGGGCCGATGCGTATAGGTCGCGACATGGGCTTGCGACTCATGGGCGCACGCTTGATGGATGTGCCGTGGTTATACGGCTATCGCTAAAAACTTAACGCTTTAGCTAAGCGCAGCCAGCCCATGGCGCATGCGCGCACGCTGGCATGCATCGCTGCCTTCTTCAAACTCGCGGCAAGGGGAGGGGCGCCATTCATAAATGCCGCAGGTGGCTTTCTCACCCACTTTCCCACTCAGCGCTGCGCAGCGTGGGGGTGCGTAGTCGGTGCCACGCATGCGGCATAGGGTGGACGTGAGTTCTTGACCCAAGCCCGATGGCACAGAGCCGCCGTGGGTGTCCATTTCTTCCACACTGAAATCCACCCGAAAACTGGCGCAGCAAGCGCCGCAACTGGTGCAAGTCGACATGCTTATTGACGACCGAGCAGCAGGTATTCCATGAGTGCTTTTTGCACATGCATGCGGTTTTCAGCCTCGTCCCACACCACGCTTTGTGGTCCGTCAATCACATCCGCCGACACTTCTTCGCCACGGTGCGCAGGCAGGCAGTGCATGAAGAGGGCATTGGGTTTGGCCACGGCCATCATCTCGCTGTCCACACACCAATCGGCAAAAGCTTTTTTGCGTGCTTCGTTTTCAGCTTCGTAGCCCATGCTGGTCCAGACATCGGTGGTGACCAAGTCTGCGCCTTCGCAGGCTTGCATGGGGTTGTCAAACACCTTGTAGCAGTTGCTGTGGCTCAAGCCCGCAATGGCGGGGTTGACCTCGTAGCCGCTGGGTGTGCTGACGTGAACCGTGAAGCCCAACATATCCGCCGCTTGCAGCCACGTGTTGGCCATGTTGTTGCCGTCACCCACCCAAGCCACCACTTTGCCTGTGAGGCATTCGAGCGGGTGCACGGTCAAACCGCGGTGCTCGATGAAGGTGAACAAGTCGGCCATGATTTGGCAGGGGTGAAACTCGTTGGTCAAACCGTTGATCACAGGCACGCGTGAGTTGGCAGCAAAGCTGTTGATCTTGTCTTGGCCGTAGGTGCGAATCATCACCAAGTCGGTCATGCGGCTGATGACTTTGGCGCTGTCTTCAATGGGCTCCGAGCGACCCAGTTGGCTGTCGCCCGTGGTCAGGTGCACCACCGAGCCACCGAGTTGATACATGCCTGCTTCAAAGCTCACACGGGTGCGCGTAGACGCTTTTTCAAAAATCATGGCCAGCGTGCGGTCAGCCAAGGTGTGGTGTTTTTCGTAGGCTTTGAATTTCTTCTTGATCAACGCTGCGCGTTGGAACACATAGCTGTATTCGTCCGCCGACAGGTCGGTGAACTGCAAATAATGTTTGATCGTCATGCTTTTTCTGCCAAGAAGGTTTTGATCAGTGGCACCAAAATAGAAATCAGCTCATCGCACTCGGCTTGGCTGATGATGAGCGGGGGCAACAAGCGCACCACGGTGTCGGCGGTGACGCTGAGCATCAAGCCCGCATCTAACGCGCGTTGCATGATGGCGCCGCAAGCGCGGTCGAGTTCAATGCCAATCATCAAGCCTTGGCCGCGAATGTCTTTCACACCGGGTTCATTGGCAAATTCACGTTTGAATGCGTTTGTCAGGTATTCACCCATGCGAGCCGCATTGCCCATCAGGTCGTCTTTTTCCATGATGCGGATGGTTTCTAAACCTGCGCGCACGGCCAGCGGGTTGCCACCAAAGGTGGAGCCGTGTGTACCTGCGGTCAACACGCCAGCCGCCTTAGGGCCAGCCACCACGGCGCCAATCGGCACGCCTGAGGCCAAGCCTTTTGCCAGTGGCATCACGTCAGGCACCACACCTGCCCATTGGTGGGCGAACCATTTGCCGGTGCGACCCATGCCACTTTGCACTTCGTCGACCATCATCAACCAGTCGCGTTGGTCGCACAGGGCGCGCACGTCACGCAGGTAGTCCATGTGCATGGGGTTGATGCCGCCTTCACCTTGGATGGTTTCAAAGAACACAGCCACCACATTGGGGTTGCCTTCGGTGGCTTGTTTGAGCGCGTCGATGTCGTTCAAAGGCACGCGGATGAAGCCTTCGAGCAAAGGCTCAAAGCCTTTTTGAATCTTGGGGTTGCCGGTGGCGCTGAGTGTGGCGATGCTGCGACCGTGAAAGGCTTTTTCGTACACCACGATTTGTGGGTTGTGGATGCCTTTGTCGTGGCCGTATTTACGGGCCAGCTTGATGGCGGCTTCGTTGGCTTCCAAACCGCTGTTGCAGTAAAACACGTTGGTCATACCCGAGAACTCAACCAGCTTGGCGGCCAGCTTTTCGGCATTGGGTGTGTAGTAGTAGTTGCAGCAGTGGATGACTTCGGTCATTTGTTGCTGCAAGGCCGCCACAAACTCGGGGTGGTTGTGGCCCAAGGTGTTGACGGCAATGCCAGCCAACGCATCCAAATAGGCGCGACCTTCGGTGTCCCACACGCGGCAGCCTTGACCGCGTGCAATGGCGATGGGCAAGCGCCCAAAAGTCGGCATGACATGAGGTTCGGTAGGCGCTGTGCGTGTGGCGGATGACATGTGGGTACTCCAAAAAGAAAACGACCCAACGAAGGTTGAGCCGTTGAAACGAGATTTTAGAGGCAGTGCTGTGACAAATCGGTGGCCAATTGATGTTCACAAAAATGCCACAAGTCTTATATAAGATAGAATACCAGTCACCCGAGCGACCTAGGGAGATCCCCTAGTCGCATGTCTCAGATTTCCGCCTCTACCCGATGGTTTCACACTCTGCCAAAGAAGTATTCATTCTGGGCGTTACCCAAGAAGGACGCACGTTTCGCCCCAGCGACTGGGCTGAGCGTTTGGCGGGCGTGATGAGTCAATTCCGTCCAGGCGGTGCCACCCCGGGCAGCCATTTGAGCTATTCACCTTGGTGCGTGCCCAACACGCTGGACAACAAAAAATGCGTCATCGTTCACACCGACTTGCGCGACGAAGAGCCCATGGCGTGGAACTTCGTGATGAACTTCGCCAAAGACAACAACTTGCAAGTGGTGGAAGCTTGCTTGCTGCCAGAGCACCCACCTGAGGCTTGACAACAAAAAACCCGCTCAAGAGCGGGTTTTTGCTTTTTCTTTGCGGACAGCGCACCCGTTACAAACGGCGGGCTGAACGTTCAGCCCGGGCTGGTTGCCTAATAAATTAGGCGGCGAGTGCCAAGGCTTTCACCTTGGTCGACAAGCGGCTCTTATCGCGAGCTGCTTTGTTCTTGTGGAAGATGCCTTTATCAGCAATCGTGTCCACAACGGCTTGCATCTTGGCAAACAGTTCAGTAGCTTTGGTTTTGTCGCCAGCCAAGACAGCTTTCTCGACGTTCTTCACCGCGGTGCGGTACTTCGAGCGCAACGAGGTGTTGGCAGCGTTGATTTTGATGTCCTGACGGACGCGTTTACGGCCTGATGCCAGGCGTGGGTTCTTTTTCTTGGGTTTGGCTGAAGCCATGATAATTTCCTTACGTGTCTGAGGATGATGTCAGCAAAGCCCACGATTGTAGCAAATCCCAAAACTGGCGCCGAAGCCTGCCCAAAAGGCCAGCCAAGGCCTCGCTACACTTCAAAGCGTGTCATTGTTCAAATCTGCCTCCATCGTCTCGGGCTTGACCCTGGTTTCCCGCATCACGGGCCTGATGCGCGAACTGCTGATTGCCTCGACTTTCGGGGCCAGTGCCCTGACCGACGCCTTCAATGTGGCGTTTCGCATCCCCAATTTATTCCGTCGCCTGTTTGCCGAGGGCGCATTTAGCCAAGCCTTTGTGCCGGTGCTGGCTGCCAGTCGCCAGCAGCAGGGCGACGAAGCCACCCACGTGTTGGTCAACCAAGTGGCCACGCTGCTGATTTGGGCGTTGCTCTTGACCTGCGTGTTGGGCGTGGCTGGCGCGCCGCTCTTGGTGTGGGTCATGGCCAGTGGTTTGCAACAGTCACCCCAAGGCTTTGAGGTGGCGGTGGTGATGACGCGTTTCATGTTTCCGTACATCGCTTTCATGTCGCTGGTGGCCTTGGCTGCTGGCGTGCTCAACACCTGGAAGCGCTTTGCCGTGCCTGCAGCCACGCCTGTGTTGTTGAATGTGTCCATGATTGCTGCCGCTTGGTGGGGTGGCCCGTGGTTCGGTACCTTGGGTGTGCCACCGATTTATGCCTTGGCGGTGGGGGTGATGCTCGGCGGGGTGGCCCAGCTGACTGTGCAGTTGTGGGCTTTGCGCCGTTTGGGCATGTTGCCGCGCGTGGGCCTGAGCTGGCGCGCTGTGTGCGAAGCATGGGGTGGCGAAGGGCCCAAGCGCATTTTGCAGCTCATGGCGCCGGCCCTGTTGGGTGTGAGCGTGGCGCAAATTTCCTTGCTCATCAACACACAAATTGCGTCGCAGCTCACACCCGGCAGTGTGAGCTGGCTGAGCTATGCCGACCGTTTGATGGAGTTTCCCACGGCCTTGTTGGGCGTGGCTTTGGGGGTGGTGCTGATGCCGCAGCTGTCGGCTGCGAAGGCTGCCAACGACACCGGCAAATACTCGGACATGCTGGATTGGGGCTTGCGCTTGGTGCTGCTGCTGGCGCTGCCATGCGCCTTGGCGTTGTTGGTGTTCTCCAAAGCGTTGGTGGCTGTGCTTTACAACTACGGTGCGTTCAGCACACACGATGTGCAGCAAACCACGCTGGCACTGATGGGCTATGGCGTGGGTTTGTTGGGCTTGGTCGCGATCAAGGTGCTGGCACCTGGCTACTACGCCAGCCAAGATATTCGTACACCGGTGCGCATTGCGGTGGCCGTGCTCATCATCACGCAGTTGTTCAACGTGGCATTGGTGCCGTTTTTGGCACATGCTGGGTTGGCTTTGTCGATTGGTTTGGGTGCGTTGGTCAACGCGGCTTGGTTGTTGTGGGGCTTGCGCAAGAACGGCACCTATGTGATGAGCGCAGGCTGGTTGCGATTTGTGTTGCAAGTGCTGATGGCGTGTGCTGTGCTGGGTGTTTGGTTGTGGTGGTCGGCCCAGCATTGGGACTGGACCGCCTTGCACGCCACGCCGCTGTTGCGTGTAGGCCTGATGACGGGGGTGCTGGTGGTGAGTGCGCTGCTGTACTTTGCGACGCTGACTGTCACGGGCTTGAAGCTGCGCGCGTTGTTGCGCCGATGAACATCTGACACGAGGGGCAGAGCCATGGATTTCAAACTTGAAGTACCCACCGCCTTGGAATACTTTGCATCGCTGGTGCAAAGCGATGAGCAGTTTCCTTTGCTCGAAGCCGCCGCCAGCTTGGCCCAGGACGAATACCCGGAGCTCGACATCCAAGAGGTGTTGGACCTGGTAGACCAGCTCAGCAGCCGTCTCAAGCAACGCTTGCCCGCCGATGCAGGCGCTTTGCAAAAGTTGCGTTTGCTCAACAAGTTTTTCTTTGATGAACAAGGCTTTGGCGGCAACCTCAACAACTACTACGACCCCGACAACAGCTACCTGCATGTCATGCTGCGCACACGCCGCGGCATTCCCATCAGCTTGGCCGTGTTGTGGCTAGAGCTGGCGCAAGGCATTGGACTGCGTGCGCAAGGGGTGGGCTTTCCGGGCCACTTTTTGGTGGCGGTGCGTTTGCCGTATCCGAACGAAGGGCAGGTGGTGATTGACCCGTTCACGGGCGAGTCGCTGAGCAAAGAAGAGTTGTCAGAGCGCTTGGTGCCCCTGCATGCCGAATCGGGCCTGTTGCGCGATGGGCACATTTCGGACGAGTTGCTCAAGCATTATTTGCGGGCCGCCACACCACGCGAAATCGTCGCGCGCATGTTGCGCAACTTGGAGGAGGTGTACACCTCGCACCAAGACCCCGAGCGCTTGCTGTTGGTGAGGCAGCGGTTGATGGTGTTGCTGCCACAAGTGCAAGAAGACGACGAATAAAAAAAGCACCCAGAGGTGCTTTTTTTATGATTGGTGGAGGTGGTTTAAGCCACCTCCACCGCAGCGCCTTCGCCGCGCGCGGCAATCACGCCAATCGTGTGCACTTGCTCGCCGTGGGCGCGCAACACGTCGGCACATGCGGCCGCGTGGGCAGCGTCAATGACCACCACCATGCCAATGCCGTTGTTGAAGGTGCGGTTCATTTCAATGTCGTCGATGCCAGCTGTGTGTTGCAACCAAGCAAACAACTCGGTTTGTGGCCAGCTGCCTTTGGTCAGATGCGCCGCAGTGCCTTCGGGCAACACGCGTGGGATGTTTTCCAACAAACCGCCGCCGGTGATGTGGGCGAGGGCTTTGATCGGTGTTTCAGCCAAGGCGGCCAACACGCTTTTCACATACAAGCGGGTGGGGGCCATGATGGCTTCTTTGAAAGGCTGGCCGTCCAAGGTGGCGGGGGTGTTTGCACCTGCACGGTCAATCACCTTGCGCACCAGCGAAAAGCCGTTGGAGTGCACACCGGCCGAGGCCAAGCCCAACACCACATCGCCTGGTTTGACGTTTTGGCCCGTCAAGATTTTGGATTTTTCAACGGCACCCACGGCAAAGCCAGCGAGGTCGTATTCGCCATCGGGGTACATGCCGGGCATTTCAGCGGTTTCGCCGCCAATCAAGGCGCAGCCGGACAGCTCACAACCTTTGGCAATGCCGCCCACCACTGCAGCGGCGGTGTCGACGTGCAGCTTGCCGCAGGCAAAGTAGTCGAGGAAGAACAGCGGTTCGGCGCCTTGCACCAACACGTCGTTCACGCTCATGGCGACCAAGTCGATGCCCACGGTGTCGTGCATGTGCCATTCAAAGGCCAGCTTGAGTTTGGTGCCTACGCCGTCGGTGCCGCTCACCAGCACAGGCTCTTTGTAACGTTTGGGCACTTCAAACAGGGCACCAAAACCGCCGATGCCGGCCAACACGCCCTCGCGCATGGTTTTCTTGGCCAAGGGTTTGATGCGTTCGACCAAGGCATCGCCTGCGTCAATGTCGACACCGGCGTCTTTGTAGGAGAGGGGTTTGTTCATAGTGAGGAGGTGCT
>Ga0228700_1001499_pt1 | contig 14901 bp, 10 predicted proteins | sample McNCre317_Aug_MG_FD_178019 | JGI IMG/M metagenome (GOLD analysis project Ga0228700, IMG submission 178019) | Freshwater microbial communities from McNutts Creek, Athens, Georgia, United States - 3-17_Aug_MG | ecosystem: Environmental > Aquatic > Freshwater > Creek | place: USA: Georgia...
GGAGAAGCCCAGGGTTACGAAAAAACCGACGACCCCGAACTCGCCGACCTGATTGTTTTCAACACCTGCTCGGTGCGTGAAAAAGCGCAAGAAAAAGTGTTTTCCGATCTCGGTCGCATCCAACATTTGAAAGCCAAGGGCGTCAAGATTGCCGTCGGCGGCTGCGTGGCCAGCCAAGAAGGCGACACCATCATCGCCCGCGCACCCTATGTGGATGTGGTGTTTGGGCCGCAAACCCTGCACCGCTTGCCAGACCTGTTGAACCAGCGCGAAGCGCTGGCCAAGCCGCAAGTCGACATCAGCTTCCCAGAGATTGAAAAATTCGACCACTTGCCCCCCGCCCGCGTGGAAGGCGGCAGCGCGTTTGTGAGCATCATGGAAGGCTGCAGCAAATACTGCAGCTACTGCGTGGTGCCCTACACCCGCGGCGAAGAAGTGAGCCGCCCGTTTGACGACGTGTTGGTCGAAGTGGCGGGCTTGGCCGCGCAAGGCGTGAAAGAAGTCACACTCTTGGGCCAAAACGTCAACGCCTACCGCGGCGCCATGGGCGGCACGGCTGAGATTGCCGACTTTGCGCTGCTCATCGAGTACGTGGCCGAAATTCCTGGTATCGAGCGCATCCGCTACACCACCAGCCACCCCAACGAATTCACCCAACGCCTGATTGATGTGTATGCCAAGGTGCCGCAACTGGTGAGCCATTTGCACCTGCCCGTGCAGCACGGCAGCGACCGTATTTTGATGGCCATGAAGCGCGGCTACACCGCCATGGAATACAAGAGCACGGTGCGCAAACTGCGCGCCATTCGCCCTGACATGGCCATGAGCTCGGACTTCATTGTGGGCTTTCCGGGCGAAACCGAAGAAGACCACCAAAAGCTCATCAAGCTCATGCACGATGTGTACTTTGACAACTCGTTCAGCTTCATCTTCAGCCCCCGCCCCGGCACGCCTGCGGCCAACCTGCACGACGACACACCGCACGCGGTGAAGCTGCGCCGCTTGCAAGAGGTGCAAAAAATCATCGACGACAACATGCGCGACATCAACGTGCAACGCGTGGGCACGGTGCAACGCGTGTTGGTGGATGGTTTCTCCAAGAAAGACGCCACCGAGCTGCGTGCGCGCACCGAGTGCAACCGCATCGTCAACTTCAAAGGCGGGCCCAACCCCGAGCGTTTGATGAACCAGCTGATCGACGTGAAGATCACCGAGGCCAACCCGCATTCCTTGCGGGGTGAGGTGGTGGTTCAGTAAACCGAGATAAAAAACCCTACAGCGTTCCCGCTGTAGGGTTGCGGTTGAGTATGGACCAGTTATTTAGTTTTCACACCCGCATACCAACCGTCGTAATAAGTGGCTGTGGGCGCTTTTGCCATGACGAAGCCCCAGCTGTTGGTGGTCATTGAAATTTCTTTGATGCCATTCGTCAACGCATATCCAAAGCCCTTTGCCGGTGTGCTGACGTAACTTGTGGTGGTCAATGTGGAGCCTGTGTATGAGCTCACAAAGGAGTTGTTTGTTGTATCAACAGACTCGACCTTGGAAGCCAAGTTCCCGGACGTGACCAAGGTGTTGGATCCGGAGGCCACACCAGCTACCCAGATCTGATTTGCCTCTGATGTTTGACCTACCGTTGGGAGTTTTTTCTCAACCGCCTTGGTCATTGCAATCAGTCCACCATAAGCTGAGGAGCCAACCGTCATGTTTGTCACCGCCATCAGCACAGTCGCTTGACTGCCATTCACATACAACACGGCAGTTGCGGCAAGTCCTCCGAGTGAGGTGCATGACAGCGTTCCATTTGAAACGGCAGTACAAGTCACAGGGTCACTGCTGTTTGTCGAGGTCGTCGTACAGTCGGGTAAGGATTTGGTCAAGTCACAGCTGTAGCTGTCAATCGATCCGTCGGTTTTGATTTCAAACTTAAATGGCAAACCTAAGCGGAAAGAATTTGTTTTCCCTTTGACGAAAGCCATCGCGGGATAGGTGCCTGCAAAAGAAGGGTTGATCAATGCAGCTGATTTTTGTGCGGGCACGGTGACACCAAAATCAGTGGAAGTAATCCACACGCCAACACCCCCGGTTGAAATTCGGTATTCAATCGTTTGTCCACCCACACTTGCTGTGAAAGCACACGGGATCAATTGATTGCTTGAATCGCGCTTTAAGCTGATTGCGTAGGTGGCGTTGTTTGCGAGATTTTTCAAGCGCATATTGCTGAAATCAAGATTCCAGCCTGCTGGTGCCGTACCAATCAAATCGAGAACCCAAATATCACCGCTTCGGGCATAAGGACAGTTTGACAACGCGTACTGAGAGTTTCCAACGACTGATGTGATGGTCGAAGCCACGTTTGTTGTACTGGTCAATGTTTTGACTTGCGCAGTCAAGTCTGTGATTTTTTTGTCCGCTGCCGCTAATGCAGCCATCAGAGCATCAATTTTCTTGTCGGTCGCATCACCTGAAGCATCCGCTGTTGCCGCGGTCATGGAACCTTTCATGAAATCAATCCCTGTCATATCCGCATCACCACTTCCCATCGCTGCCGTCAATGCTTGCACGCGCGTGACAGCAGTGCTGATACTTGTGCTGGTGACCTTGGCTTGCGCTGTTGCATTGAAATTCGTAAATGCTGTCGCAGGTTCATCGCCCAATGCGTTGGCCACCACCAAGTTCGTGACGGGTGTGATGTTTGCTGTTGTTGCCCCGGCTTCGACAATCGAATGAAGCTCTGTCTTGGTGACAGGATCGATGGCTCTCAAGATGCAGGGTTGAGCCCCGCCAGATACGTTGACCGTGTATGTGCCATCCGTATTGGTTGTTGCAGTTCCCGTACCTGTCGCGCACTTGGCGTCGACGCTCCCAAGCGAAATGGCTGCACCTGTGGCCGCTACGCCAGAAATTGACAACGTGCTAGGTGACACAGAAGCGCTGCCGCCTCCACCGCCGCCACCGCAACCACTTAACAGGGCCCCCAACAACAAGGCGCCCAACGCGTTCTTGGTCATACAAATCTCCTTAAACAGTCTTTGCTTTGCACATTGCCTACTCATCGTTTATTAATACTATCACTATTTTGTAGACTATATTCCGTGGACTGTGGATCTCATCAAAAGGATGCTTAATGAGTGCCCAATACTCATTCAGTTACTGCAGAGAAGATCGCTTTCGTGGTGAAGACCCGGCGGAAGTCCTTGGGTTTATCCCAGGAAGAACTAGCGCACACTGCAAATATTGACCGCACCTATGCAAGCCAAATTGAGCGGGCTATTGCCAATCCCTCACTCAGCGTTTTATGCAATCTTGCAGTTGCACTCCAACTCACACTGTCGCAACTCCTCGGCGAAGCTGTCATTGATTAATGCAAGGCCTGCCTCCGCCCAACCAACGAGTCGCCTTTGTGCGGCTCGTTCGCTTTGCGGCTTGTATAAACTGAACGCACACAACGAGACAAGCCCATGAAAGCAGAACTGAACGAGCGCATCACGCGCATTGGCCCGAACACCCCTTGCGGCAACTTGATGCGCCACTATTGGCAGCCGGTGGCGCTGGTGGACGAATTCAACCCCGCGCTGGACCCACGCATGGGCGTGCGCCCTGTCAAAGCGGTGCGCGTGCTGGGCCAAGACCTGGTGTTGTTCAAAAACGCACAGGGAGAATTTGGCTTGCTCGACCGCGACTGCCCACACCGTGGCGCCGACTTGGCGTTCGGCCGCAACGAGGGCAACGGTTTGCGCTGCCCCTTTCACGGCTGGAAATTTGATGTCACAGGCCAATGCCTAGAGACGCCCGCCGAGCCCACCGGCAGCAAGCTGTGCCAACACGTGAAGCAACGCCACTACCCGCTGGTCGAGCGCAACGGCGTGTTGTTTGGCTGGTTTGGCCCTGAAGACAGCACGCCACCGCCCTTCCCTGCGTTGGACTGTTTCACCGCACCCAACAGCCACACCTTTGCCTTCAAAGGTCTGTGGCAATGCAATTGGTTGCAAGCGTTTGAGGTGGGCGTGGACCCGGCGCATGCCTCGTTCTTGCACCGCTTCTTTTTTGACGAGTCGCTGGACGACACCTATGGCAAGCAGTTTCGTGGCGCCAGCGCGGGCGACATCAACGGCGAGCGCTGGCCCATGACCAAGGTGATGCGTGAGTTTGACCAACCTCAGATCAGCGTGGACGCCATGCCGTTTGGCATGCGCCTGACGGCGCTGCGGCCCATGAACGAGGCCCTCACCCATGTACGCGTGACGAACGCGATTTTTCCGCACACCTTTGTGATTCCGCTCTCCGAGACCATGACCATCACCCAGATGCATGTGCCCGTGGACGACACGCACACCTATTGGTATTCGGTGTTCACCAGCTTTGCTGGCCCGGTCGACAAAGAGGCCATGCGCAACCAGCGCCTGAACGCGATTGACCTGCCTGACTACATCCCCAAATCGGGCAAACACAACAACTGGGGCTTCAACGCCGAAGAGCAAAACACCCGCACCTACCTGGGCATGGGCGAAGACGACATCAACGTACACGACCAGTGGGCTTGCGAGAGCATGGGCCCGATACAAGACCGCACCCGCGAACACTTGGGGACCAGCGACAAAGCCATCATGGCCAACCGCCGCAACCTGCTGCAAGCGATTGACGATGTAGAAGCCGGTAAATTGCCACTGGGCTTAGCCCAACCCGATGTGGCCGCCCAGCGCATGGGCCCCGACACGGTGGACGGCATTGCGCCCGCGCAAGGCTGGCAAGACTGGTGGCGCCATGCGGTGGATAGCAAACGCCAAAGCGCACCTTGGAATGCCGCCTTGCCCGAAGGTCAGCCGTGAGCCGCACCAACACTGACATCAACACCGAGGCCATGCAGCGCACAGCACGTCTGATTGAAAGCAGCGGCCTGGAGCTGGTGCGCTTTGCCTGGTGCGACACCCACGGCATGCTGCGCGGCAAAACACTCACCGCCTCTGCGGCTGTCAAAGCCTTGCGCAGCGGCGTGGGCATGGTGAGCACCTTGATGCTCAAAGACACCTCCGACCGCACGGCGTTCAAAGTGTTTGAAGCAGGCATTGCTGATGAGCTGCCGGGTTTTGAGTTCGCCAGCAATTTGCTGCTGATGCCGATTGAAGACAGCTTCAAGGTGTTGCCGTGGGCCGACAAAACCGGCTGGGTGCAATGCCAGCCGGTGTTTCAAAACGGCACGCCCGTGCCTTTGGACACCCGCCGCCAACTGCAACAGGCCTTGGCCCAATTGGCGCAACGCGGCTGGGGCATGGTGTGCGGCTTGGAGGTGGAATTTCACATCTACCGCCTCAAAAACCCCACACACGGCTTGGACCTCGACCCGCACACCGCCGCATGGCCCGGGCCTGCCCCCGAGGTGAGCTTGATTCACCCCGGCTACAACTTGCTGTCCGAACATTTGTTTGACATGAGTGAGGAACCGCTGCGCATCGTGCAGCACACCGCGCAGGCTTTGGGCTTGCCTTTGCAATCGCTCGAGATCGAACTCGGCCCCAGCCAGGTCGAAGCGGTGTTCGACGCCACCGACGCCCTCACCGCCGCCGACAACATGGTGCTGTTTCGCAACGCCGTCAAGCAAGCCTTGCGGCGTGCGGGCTACCACGCCACCTTCATGTGCCGCCCGCCGTTTGAACAGATCATGTCCAGCGGCTGGCACTTGCACCAGTCGCTGGTCGATATGACCACCGGTCGCAACCTGTTCATGCGCGATGCAGCCGCGCCCCACACGCAGGCCAACGACGCACACCACACGCTGTCTGACATGGGTGCGCAGTATTTAGCCGGCTTGCTGGCCCATGCGCAAGGCATGACGGTGATGTGCACGCCCACAGCCAACGGCTTTGGCCGCTTCAGGCCCAACGCTTTGGCGCCGCAATCGATTCTGTGGGGGCGCGACAACCGGGGCGCCATGCTGCGCGTAGTTGGCCAAGCCGGTGACACCGCGACACGGATTGAAAACCGTTTGGGCGAACCGGCCGCCAACCCGTACCTCTACATGGCATCGCAAATTCACGCTGGTTTGGCCGGTGTGCAAGCAAGCCTCACACCACCCTTGGCCACGGATTCGCCCTACGCCGATGCAGCCGACCAGGCTGAGGCCACGCGCATTCCGAACACCTTGGGCCAAGCGCTCACCGCGTTGCAACAAGACACCGCGATGTGCCAAGGGTTTGGCCAAGACTTTGTGCGCTACTACCAGCGCATCAAAACTGCCGAGCAACAACGTTTTGATGCCGCCGAGGACAAACTGGAATTTCAGCGGCGAGAATATTTCAACCGCATTTGATGTCCACCTTCAGACGAGACACCCATGATCCAAATCCATGTATTTGAAAACGCCCAAGACACACAAGGCAAAACCATCACCGCCAAAGCAGGCCAAAGCCTGATGAAAGCCGCCGTGGCGGGCGATATTGACGGTGTGGCCGCAGACTGCGGCGGCACACTCACCTGCGCCACCTGCCATGTGATGGTGCGTGAACCTTGGTTGGGCCAGTTGCCCGCCATGACCGATGACGAAGACGGCATGCTCGACTTTGCCGCCTGCGCACGCCAAGCCAATAGCCGTTTGTCGTGTCAGATCATCTTGACCGATGCCATGGACGGCATGCAGATCGATTTGCCCGCCAGTCAGTATTGACGCGCCTCGCACGGTCCGAACCGTGCGAGGGTTTAGCGCATGCCGGGAAAGCCGCCACCGCCCATGCCCGGCATGCCTTTCATGCCGCCGAGTTTTTTCATCATCTTCATCAAGCCGCCGCCGCGCATCTTCTTCATCATGTCTTGCATTTGCTCAAACTCTTTGAGCAAACGGTTGACGTCTTGCACCTGAACGCCCGCACCTGCCGCAATGCGGCGCTTGCGTGTGGCCTTGATGAGTTCGGGCTTGCGGCGCTCCAGCTCGGTCATGCTGTGGATGATGCCTTGCTTGCGACCGATGTCTTTTTCGGCTTTGTCCATGTCCACCTGACCGGCCTTGGCCGCCATTTGCGTGGGCAATTTGTCCATCAAATTCGACAAACCGCCCATGGAGCGCATCTGCTGAATTTGGGACAAGAAATCGTTGAGGTCAAAGTTGTCACCGCGTTTGACTTTGTCGGCCAGCTTTTGCGCCGCCGCCATGTCCACGCCGGCGGTGACTTGCTCAACCAAGGCCACGATGTCGCCCATGCCCAGCACACGGCCTGCGTGGCGGTTGGCGTCGAACAACTCCAAGCCATCCAGCTTCTCGCTGGTACCGGCAAACTTGATGGGCGCGCCGGTGATTTGGCGCACCGACAACGCGGCGCCGCCGCGTGAGTCACCATCGAGCTTGGTGAGCACAATGCCCGTCAAAGGCAGCGCATCGCTGAAGGCTTTGGCCGTGTTGATGGCGTCTTGACCTTGCATGGCATCGACCACAAACAAGGTTTCCACCGGATTCAACACACTGTGCAGGGTTTGAATTTCGCGCATCAGCGCTTCGTCAATCGCCAAACGACCGGCGGTGTCGACCAGCAACACATCAAAGTAGTGCTTGCGTGCGTAATCCAACGCAGCGCGTGCAATGTCTTCAGGCTTTTGATCGGGCGAGCTGGGGAACCATTCGGCGCCCGCTTGTGCGGTGACGGTTTTGAGCTGCTCAATCGCTGCCGGGCGGTACACGTCGCCCGAGACAGTCAGCACTTTTTTCTTGCGCTGATTGATGAGCCAGCGCGCCAGCTTGGCGGTGGTGGTGGTTTTACCGGCACCTTGCAAACCCGCCATCAAAATCACGGCGGGCGGTTGGGCGGCGAGGTTCAAGTCGCTCACGCCCTCGCCCATGGTGGCGGCCAGCTCTTGGTTGACGATGGCGACCAAGGCTTGGCCTGGTTGCAACGAACCAATCACTTCTTGGCCCAGCGCTTTGTCTTTGACGCGCGCAATGAAGTCGCGCACCACGGGCAGCGCCACGTCGGCTTCGAGCAAGGCCATGCGCACCTCGCGCAACATGTCGGCCACGTTGCTTTCGGTGATGCGGGCCTGTCCGCTGATGTGTTTGACGAGGCGCGAGAGTTTGTCGGTCAGGGCTGAGGCCATATGAACCCCTTGATAGGGCTGGTGTTCTGTGTGTAGCGAAACGCTAAACTGTTGCCATGATTTTAGCCAGCGACTCACCCCTAGCCCTGTGGCTTGGCCTGCCCACGGCCTTGGCCTATGCGTTGACCGCGCTGATTGGGCCGCGCTTGTCACTGCACCAAGGCCACCGCCTGCTGTGGGTGCCTTGGGGACTGCACGGCTTGGGGCTGGTCTTTGCCTTGTTTGGCCCCCAAGAAGGCGGTGCACGTTTTGGTTTTGCCCCGGCCTTGTCGGTCACCGCGTGGCTGATGCTGACGTTTTATGTGCTGGAGCAGCATTGGTTTCCCCAACTGCGCACGCGCTGGACCTTGGCCATGTTGGGCGCAGCGGTAGTGGTGTTGGCGGCTTTGTTTCCTGGCGCACCACTGCATGTGGCGGCTTCGCCATGGCTACCGTTGCATTGGGCCTTGGGCATCGCCTCGTATGGTTTGTTTGCCGCCGCGGTCATCCACGCGTGGATGATGACGCGGGCCGAGAAAAACATGCGCCAAGCAGCAGACTCGCCCGTGGGATTGCCCTTGCTCACGCTGGAGCGCTTGACCTTTCGCTTTGTCAAGGCTGGTTTTGCGTTGTTGACCGCCACGCTGGCCGCCGGTTGGTTGTTTGGCGACAGCTTGTATGGCGCCCAGGCCGCTTGGCGCTGGGATCACAAAACCGTGTTCTCGCTGTTGTCATGGGTGACATTTGCGGTGCTGCTGATCGGGCGCAGCCGTTTTGGTTGGCGCGGACGCAAAGCGGTGCGCGTGCTCTACATCGGGACCGGCTTGCTGCTCTTGGGCTATGTGGGTTCACGCTTTGTGATGGAAGTGATCCTGGGGCGCACGCTATGAAATACCTGGTGCTGTTGCTGATCGTACTGGCAGGCGTTTGGTGGCTGCGCCAGCAACGCAGGCCGGATCGCCCCTCATCTCACACCCCCAGCGACCCACACACCATGGTGGCCTGCACACAGTGCGGCGTGCATGTGCCAGAAGCGGAGGCCGTGCCAGGCCAACGTGGCACTTATTGCAGCGAGGCGCATCGCCAGCGCCATGAAGGTTGACGGTGGCCCACGCTGAGCCGCTGTGGCGTGATGGCTGGTACCAGTCAGCGCACCACACGCCTTCGCCCAACTTTGGCCCTCGCCCTGAAGGGGCTCAGATTGACTTGGTGGTGATTCACTCCATCAGCTTGCCACCCGGTGTCTACGGCGGACCAGAGGTGGAGGCCCTGTTCACCAACACCTTGGATTGGGATGCGCACCCCTACTTTGAACAGATTCGCGGCATGGAGGTGTCGTCGCACTTTTTCATCCGCCGCGACGGCCGCTTGATTCAGTTTGTGAGCTGTGATGACCGCGCTTGGCACGCCGGGCGCTCGCACTACCGAGGCCGCGACAACTGCAACGACGATTCGATTGGCATCGAACTCGAGGGCCTGGAAGGGTTGACCTTCGAAGACGCGCAGTACCAGACCTTGATCCATTTGTGCCAGGCCATCGCCACACACTACCCCTTGGCTCACATCGCGGGACACGAACATGTGGCACCCGGACGCAAACAAGACCCCGGCGTGGGTTTTGATTGGGCAGTTTTGCAACAGGGATCAATCTTTCCTATTACGTGGTTTCCCGAAAATATTTTTCTTTCTTTCGATTCGAAAAAAAATTCTTAAACACACTTGGTGTGCACTGAGTTTGTGCAGCGCCAAGATGGCCTAAGAATTGATGCGGACTGGCACGCCAAACCGCTTGCCAAAGCGCTTGAAATCGACCTTTCAAATTTGCAACGGCGCCAACATTAGCTTGTTCGCGGGTGTCAGAAAATCCTCATCGACCTGACAGCATTTGTCATGGGTAAATTTTTGTGCAATATCAGACCAAACACTACCCCTAGTGTCTTGATAGCATCGCGGACACCAGATATAGTGTGTCCCGTTGACGCCAACGCCTTGAATGCGAGCGCGCCAAAGCGGTCTTTCACAGCCCCTGATCTGCGGCCACAGACCCACAACGAACAAACGAAAAAGAAGGAAAAAGCCACCATGCACATTGCTGAACACGCAGCCCCTAGCGCGAACCCAAGCGCCATGCCTGTCGCACAAGATCGCGCCGCATCAGACACCCACAGCACGCTCATGCACTACCAAATCATTCGCCGCAACGGCGCGGTGGTGCCGTTTGAGCCCGCCAAGATTGCGGTGGCCATGATGAAGGCGTTTTTGGCTGTGCACGGCACACAAGGTGCGGCATCGGCCAGCGTGCGCGAAATGGTCGAAGCCTTGACCCAAGGCGTGGTGCGTGCCTTGATGCGCTCACGTCCAGGCGGTGGCACCTTCCACATTGAAGATGTGCAAGACCAGGTCGAACTCGGTTTGATGCGCGGTGGCCACCACGAGATCGCACGTGCTTACGTGCTGTATCGCGAGCGTCGCAACCAAGAGCGCGCGCACATCAAAGAAGAACAAACCCCGGCAGCCCCCGCCCTGCATGTGATCGACAACGGCCAACGTGTGGCCTTGGACGTGAACCATTTGCAGCGCCTGATCAACGACGCTTGTGCGGGCTTGGGTGCAGACGTCAAACCCGACCCGATCTTGGCTGAGACCATGCGCAACCTGTACGACGGTGTGCCCATGGACGAGGTGTACAAGGCCGCCATCTTGGCGACCCGTACCCTGATCGAGAAAGACCCTGACTACACCTACGCCACCGCACGTTTGCTGATGCACACCATCGTCAAAGAAGTGCTGGGCCAAGAGGTGCTGCATGCCGACATGGGCCAGCACTACGCAGAGTACTTCCCACAGTTCATCAAAAAAGGCGTGGACAACGAGTTGCTCGACGACAAGATGTTGCAGTTCGACCTGCCACGCTTGGGCGCCGCGCTCAAAGCTGACCGCGACTTGAGCTTTGACTACCTGGGCCTGCAAACCCTGTATGACCGCTATTTCTTGCACGTGCGCAAAACACGCATCGAATTGCCACAAGCCTTCTTCATGCGCGTGGCCATGGGCTTGGCCTTGAACGAAATCGACCGTGAAGCACGCGCGATTGAGTTCTACGAAGTGCTGTCGTCGTTCGACTTCATGTCCAGCACCCCCACACTGTTCAACAGCGGCACCTTGCGTTCACAGCTCTCAAGCTGCTACTTGTCGACCGTGCCTGACCACCTGGACGGCATTTATGAGTTGATCAAAGAAAACGCCTTGCTGTCTAAATTTGCCGGTGGCTTGGGCAACGACTGGACCCGCGTGCGCGCCTTGGGCAGCCACATCAAGGGCACCAACGGCGAATCGCAAGGCGTGGTGCCGTTCTTGAAAGTCGTCAACGACACCGCTGTAGCGGTGAACCAAGGCGGCAAGCGCAAGGGTGCTGTGTGTACCTACCTCGAAACCTGGCACTTGGACATTGAAGAGTTCTTGGAACTGCGCAAGAACACCGGTGACGACCGCCGTCGCACCCACGACATGAACACCGCCAACTGGATTCCCGACTTGTTCATGCGCCGCGTGATGGAAAAAGGCGAATGGACTTTGTTCTCGCCTTCTGATGTGCCTGATTTGCACGATCTGTTCGGTGCAGACTTCGAAAAAGCCTACGTGGCCTACGAAGCCAAAGCCAAGCGTGGCGAAATCAAGCCCTGCAAAACCGTGCAAGCGACCGACATGTGGCGCAAGATGCTCACCATGTTGTTTGAAACTGGCCATCCTTGGATCACTTTCAAAGACCCCTGCAACGTGCGTTCGCCGCAACAACACGTGGGCGTGGTGCACTCGTCCAACCTGTGCACTGAGATCACGCTCAACACCAGCGACACCGAAACTGCGGTGTGCAACCTGGGCTCGGTGAATTTGGCGCAACATTTGAAAGACGGCCCCAACGGCAAAGAACTCGACCACGACAAGCTCAAGCGCACCATCAAAGTGGCCATGCGCATGCTCGACAACGTGATCGACATCAACTACTACGCCGTCAAGAAGGCCCGCGACTCCAACCTGCGTCACCGTCCGGTGGGCATGGGCATCATGGCCTTCCAAGACAGTTTGTACGAAATGCGTGTGCCTTACGCCTCGCAAGAAGCGGTGGAATTCGCCGATCGTTCGATGGAAGCCGTGTGCTACTACGCCTACTGGGCATCGTCTGAGTTGGCCCAAGAGCGCGGTCAGTACGCCAGCTACAAAGGTTCGTTGTGGGACAAGGGCATCTTGCCCATCGACTCACTCGATCTGTTGTCGCAAGCCCGTGGCGGCTATTTGGAAGTGGATCGCAGCAAGACTTTGGACTGGGACGCGCTGCGCGCCAAGATCGCCAAAGACGGCATGCGTAACTCCAACTGTGTGGCCATCGCGCCAACAGCCACCATCTCCAACATCATTGGTGTGGACGCGTCGATCGAACCCTGCTTTGGCAACTTGTCCGTCAAGTCCAACTTGTCGGGCGAGTTCACCGTCATCAACAGCTACTTGGTGCGCGACTTGAAGCGCCTGGGCTTGTGGGATGACGTGATGGTCATGGACTTGAAGCACTTCGACGGTTCACTGCGTCCCATCGACCGTGTGCCACAAGAAGTCAAAGCCTTGTACGCCACGGCCTTCGAAGTCGAACCTCAGTGGTTGGTGGAAGCCGCATCGCGTCGCCAAAAGTGGATTGACCAAGCGCAATCGCTGAACATTTACATGGCCGGCGCATCGGGCAAGAAACTCGACGAGACCTACAAGCTCGCTTGGTTGCGCGGCTTGAAGACCACTTACTACCTCCGTACATCCAGCGCACAACAGGTTGAGAAATCCACCGTGCAAGCAGGCTCACACAACGCGGTGTCTTCGGGCCCTGCCGCAGGTGGCATGAGTGCACTCGAAGCAGCGGCCGCTGCAGCGCAAGCGCAGATGAATGCCATCCCCGCCACCGACATCAAGTTCTGCGGTGTGGATGATCCCACCTGCGAATCGTGTCAGTAATTTGCAATTGCACAACAAAAATCAGCAACGAAGTGAATGAACGCTTTGCGTTTGCCTTCGTTGCATTCATAATTCGCATATTGGAAAATTATTTATGTTGACCTGGGACGAAGAAGTCAAGCCCTCATCGCCATCACCTCTTGCAAGCGGCACCCCCAGCCGCTCGATGGAACTCCCACCTCTTTCAGCAACACCTGCCACGCAGCCTGTTGCGGCCACACGCACTTTGCATGACGGCGCCACAGCGCCCGTTGCTCCCGCACCTTCGATCGCAGCTGCAGCCAACACCCGTCGCGTGACGGCAGCTGACAAGCGCATCATCAACGGCCAGACCGACGTCAACCAGTTGGTGCCTTTCAAATACAAATGGGCCTGGGAAAAATACCTGGCCACCTGCGCCAACCACTGGATGCCGCAGGAAGTGAACATGACGCGTGACATCGCGTTGTGGAAAGACCCCAACGGTCTGACCGATGACGAGCGTCGCCTCATCATGCGCAACCTCGGTTTCTTCGTCACTGCCGACTCCTTGGCTGCCAACAACATTGTGTTGGGCACCTACCGCCACATCACTGCGCCTGAGTGCCGTCAGTTCTTGCTGCGTCAAGCGTTTGAAGAAGCGATTCACACCCACGCTTACCAGTACATCGTCGAGTCATTGGGCTTGGACGAAGGCGAGATCTTCAACGCCTACCACGAAGTCAAATCCATTCGCGACAAAGACGAGTTCCTGATTCCGTTCATCGACGCGATCATGAACCCCAACTTCCACACCGGCACACCTGAAACAGACCAAACCCTGTTGAAGTCGTTGATCGTGTTCGCTTGCCTGATGGAAGGTTTGTTCTTCTACGTGGGCTTCACCCAAATTTTGGCCTTGGGCCGTCAAAACAAAATGACCGGTGCTGCCGAGCAGTACCAATACATCTTGCGTGACGAGTCCATGCACTGCAACTTCGGCATCGACTTGATCAACCAGATCAAACTCGAGAACCCCCATCTGTGGACGTCTGAGTTCAAAGCTGAGATCAAGGCCTTGTTCATGCAAGCCGTGGAACTCGAATACCGCTATGCCGAAGACACCATGCCACGTGGCGTGCTGGGCTTGAACGCATCGATGTTCAAAGGCTATCTGCGCTACATCGCCAACCGCCGCGCCACGCAAATCGGTTTGGACGCGCTGTTCCCCAACGAAGAGAACCCGTTCCCTTGGATGAGCGAGATGATCGACCTCAAGAAAGAACGCAACTTCTTCGAAACCCGTGTGATCGAGTACCAATCCGGTGGTGCTCTGTCTTGGGATTGAGTTCAGTTAAACAATACATGTCACCCAATTTGTCCCTCACCGCATCAAACGCCCAATCTCGAGGCGTGGTGGAGGACTTACCGTGTTCATGGGGTTGGACCCGGGTCCAGCGCCATGAATCGCTTTGCACGCAAATAAGAGGTGCGAAGTGTTTTCACCCAATGATCTCAACTTGATCTAGGAGAACATCAATGGCAACTGCAAAAAAAACGGCCGCTAAAAAGGCCCCCGCAAAGAAAGCTGTCGCGGCTAAAAAGCCCGCAGCTAAAAAAGTAGCCGCTAAAAAGCCGGCCGCAAAGAAAGTAGCAGCTAAAAAGCCCGCAGCTAAAAAAGTTGCAGCTAAGAAGCCAGCTGCTAAAAAAGTAGCCGCTAAGAAGCCAGCTGTTAAAAAAGCTGCTGCTAAAAAGCCAGTCGCTAAGAAAGTAGCAGCTAAGAAGCCAGCCGTTAAAAAAGCTGCTGCTAAAAAGCCTGCTGCCAAGAAAGCTGCTGCTAAAAAAGTAGCCAAGAAAACAGCTGCTAAAAAGCCTGCTGCCAAAAAA
>Ga0228700_1001508_pt1 | contig 14798 bp, 14 predicted proteins | sample McNCre317_Aug_MG_FD_178019 | JGI IMG/M metagenome (GOLD analysis project Ga0228700, IMG submission 178019) | Freshwater microbial communities from McNutts Creek, Athens, Georgia, United States - 3-17_Aug_MG | ecosystem: Environmental > Aquatic > Freshwater > Creek | place: USA: Georgia...
TCAGACCACATCAACTCTGGTGGCAGTCAGCTCAAGGCGATCAAGGGTGCCAGCGGTGTTACGGTCAGCCTCGATGCCAATCGCAAACCGCTAGCACCGGCCGGTCAAGACAAGGCCGTGGAGCCTTATCAGGCCGTGTATGCGGCCATGTTGAATCTGGTTGGCGCCGACAACCTCGTCGCGCGCGCCGTAGCCCGATTCTTGCTGCGTCAGGATAGCCAGGGCATGCTGGGCGCGAGCAACCTGTTGCCGCTGCCCGAGGCCGTGCGTGTTGAAGAGCTCGACCTGGTCACCAAGGGGTTGCCAAAGAACTAGGCGGGTAGGCTAGGGGAATGACAAAAAACCAGCGAGTTCTAGGCGTTGGCAGACTCCTAATCACCGTTTATGGCATTCTGGCGACGGCCGCTAGCGTGCGTGCCGCATACCAGTTGGCTCGCAAGTTCGACGAGGCGCCGCTGGCATATTCGCTCTCGGCGGTGAGCGCACTTGTTTACATTCTGGCGACCATTGCCTTGGCCAAATCGGGATCCGCTGCTGGGTGGCTAGTCTGGCACCGCGTTGCCCTGATCACCGTGTGGTTCGAGCTCATCGGCGTGGTCATCGTCGGCTTGCTCAGCCTGATTCACCCCGAGATTTTCCAGCACTCGAGCGTCTGGAGCCTCTTCGGCATCGGATATGGCTTTATTCCTTTGGCCCTGCCGATTCTTGGACTGGTCTGGTTGCGAAAGCAAACCAAGCGGGGCTAATTTCATGGAACGCTGGACAAGCCTCGCTGAGATCGCGCCCGATTTCGCCGACACGGTTGTGACCATCGGCAAGTTCGATGGCGTTCATCTTGGGCACCAGCGCCTGCTCGCCGAGTCGCTCAATATCAGCGAAGAACACTCGTTGGCCGCCGTAGTTCTCACCTTCGATCGTCACCCCGATGCGCTGTTGCATCCGGAACGCGTTGTTCAACCAATCACAGGCGCCCGGCAAAAGGCCGAGCTCATCGAGGCGTCGGGGGCAGACGCGCTCCTGACGCTGCCGTTCGACGAACAGCTGGCGTCGATGACCGCCGACGACTTCGTGTCAAAGATTCTGGTGGATGCCCTGCACGCGCGAGCGGTTGTGGTCGGCCGCGGGTTCCGGTTCGGCGCGGGCGGAGAGGGCGATGTCGCCCTGCTGCGCCTGTTGGGTGTCGAGCTCGGGTTCGTGGTTCGCGAGGTCGAGCCCGTGTTATTGGGCGATTGCCGGATCTCGACTAGTGCCGTTCGCGAGGCGCTTGATGCTGGCGATATCGCCAAGGCGAACGCGATGCTTGGCCGCCGGCATGCGGTTCGCGGCGTGATCGAACACGGCAAGAAGCTCGGCCGCACCATCGGCTTCCCGACGGCAAACATGAGCCGCAGTGCCGAGGGCTACCTGCCGCTCGACGCGGTCTATGCGGGTTTTCTTACGGTCAACCACGACGAAGGCTCAATCACATACCCGGCCGCGCTCTCGGTTGGCAAGAACGAAACCTTTGAGGCGGTGCCGCGCGTGCTTGAGGCCTTCGTGCTAGACCGCGACGACCTCGACCTGTATGACCTCGACGTGACCATCGAGTTTTTGAGTTTTGTGCGCCCGACGCTCAAGTTCGGTTCGATCGAAGAATTAATCTCGGCGATCGCCGCTGATGTCGAAAAAGTGCGTCTCGAAATCGATAGGAGCGTGGTGCTTTGAAGATGACGTTTGCCGAGGCCGTTCAGTCGGGCCTCAAGAATGCCTTTAAGTTCGTTGGGCTTGCGGGGCGACGCGAGTATTGGTTCTTCCAACTGTTTTGCGCGCTGGTCGGCATCGTTGTTTCGACGCTCGATGGCCTGCTGTTTCCGATTCCGGCCGACGCACCCATGCAGCAGCAGCTTCTCGGAACCCCTTTGACCTGGGTGTTCAACGCACTCCTGTTCTTTCCGCAGTTGAGCATGCTCGGTCGTCGCCTGCGCGATGTCGGGTTTAGTGCCCGCTGGTTGTGGCTCTGGGTTGGGGCCTTCGGCTTTGCGATGCTCGCGACTTTTGCCATTCTGTCGGTCGAAGACGCGGGTCAGACCGGCACGGTCGATGGCAATCTCAACTCGCTCGGCTATCTGTATCCAACCTCGCTGATCGCTGGCGGAATCCTCCTGTTCTTCTTCATCGTTAGCCTGCAACCGAGCAAATCGGGGCAGCAGGGCAACAAGTATGCGCCGGGCTACGACGCAACTCGCGACCCGAAGAGCGACGACTTTGCCGGTGGCGACGATTGGCAGCCAAAGCTCTAGTCGAGCAGCGGCTTGCCTCGCCAGGAGGCATCCACTAGGCTTGTCAGGTTGCCGTGTATCGGCCGCGGATCAAGAGCGCCAAAACATTTCCGTTTTGTGCACCGCGCAGCGAATCGAAGGAGTCACTTATGGCACTAGAAGCAGCAGTGAAGACTGCAATCATCAACGAGTACGCAACCCACCCAGGTGACACCGGTTCGCCAGAGGTTCAGATCGCGGTTCTTTCGAAGCGCATCAAGGACCTGACCGAGCACCTCAAGACCCACAAGCACGACCACCACAGCCGTCGTGGCCTGTTGCTCTTGGTCGGTCAGCGCCGTCGCCTCCTTGGTTACCTCCAGGGCGTCGACATCGCTCGCTACCGTTCGCTCATCGAGCGTCTGGGTCTGCGTCGCTAGTCGCATTCAGTCTTCGAAAATCACCTCGGGCATGCTCGGGGTGATTTTCTTTAACCTGACGTTTCCTGTCTTTTGTCAGACCCCTCTGGTAGCCTTGAGGCAAGAGCACCGTGGCAGGTTTGCTGGTCTTCGGTTGCAAATCTTGAAAACCCAAAGCGTTAGGTTTTCAAGGTTGGTTACTGCAGACCAGGGCATCCCTCCAATGTGGGCAAGTTAATTTGCCGCGTTCGCTCGCGCGCGAGAATCGCACAATGCCAATTGGCAACGATTCAGCGCAAATTGAGGAATAAAGAGGAGGGACCATGGAAGGTCCAGAAATCAAATTCGCCGAAGCGGTTATCGACAACGGCAAGTACGGCAAGCGCGTAATCCGCTTTGAAACCGGTCGTTTGGCTCAGCAGGCACAGGGTGCCGCAGCCGTTTACATCGACGAAGAAACCATGCTGTTCTCGGCTACCACTGCAAGCAAGCAGCCAAAGGATCAGTTCGACTTCTTCCCATTGACCATCGACGTCGAAGAGCGCATGTATGCCGCGGGCAAGATCCCGGGCAGCTTCTTCCGTCGTGAGGGTCGTCCATCGACCGAGGCAATCCTTGCCTGCCGTCTGATCGACCGCCCACTGCGCCCATCGTTCGTCGATGGTCTGCGCAACGAGATCCAGGTTGTTGTAACCGTCATGGCAATCGAGCCAGACGAGCTGTACGACGTCGTGGCCATCAACGCCGCATCGATGTCGACTCAGCTTGCCGGTCTGCCATTCTCGGGCCCAATTGGTGGCGTGCGTGTTGCACTCATCGACGGCCAGTGGGTTGCATTCCCTAAGCACTCGCAGCTCGAGCGCTCGGTCTTCGACATGGTCGTTGCTGGTCGTGTAATCGTCGAGAACGGCGTCGAAGACGTCGCGATCATGATGGTTGAGGCCGAGGCCAGCGAGAACGCCTGGAACCTCATCAACCACGAAGGTGCAACTGCTCCGTCAGAAGACATCGTCGCTCAGGGCCTCGAGGCTTCGAAGCCATTCATCAAGGCGCTTGTTGCCGCTCAGGCAAAGCTCGCCGGAGAGGCCGCAAAGCCAACCGCCGAGTACCCAGTGTTCCTGCCTTACACCGACGAGGTATTCGCCGCGGTTGAGGCTCAGGCTGGCGCAGAGCTCGCCAAGGTCTACCAGATTGCAGACAAGGTCGAGCGTCAGAACGCTGACGACGCACTCAAGGCTGCAACCAAGGAGGCCCTCGAGGGCAAGCTCGACGAGGCGCAGATGCTGCAGTTCTCGGCCGCATACAAGTCGGTAACCAAGAAGATCATGCGCACTCGCGTGCTCAAGGAGGGCATCCGTATCGACGGTCGTGGCCTTCGCGACATCCGCAAGCTCGACGCCGAGATCCACGTGATCCCTCGCGTTCACGGCTCGGCTCTGTTCCAGCGTGGCGAGACCCAGATTCTTGGTGTCACCACCCTGAACATGCTCAAGATGGAGCAGCAGATCGACGCACTGACCCCGGTCAAGTCGAAGCGCTACATGCACAACTACAACTTCCCGCCTTACTCAACTGGTGAGACCGGTCGCGTTGGTTCGCCAAAGCGCCGCGAAATCGGTCACGGTGCTCTTGCCGAGCGCGCACTGGTTCCAGTGCTGCCAGCTCGCGAGGAGTTCCCATACGCCATCCGTCAGGTTTCGGAGGCCCTCGGTTCGAACGGTTCGACCTCGATGGGTTCGGTCTGTGCCTCGACTCTCGCGCTGCTCAGCGCTGGTGTGCCACTGCGTGCACCGGTTGCAGGTATCGCAATGGGTCTGATCTCAGACGAGATCGACGGCAAGACTCAGTACGCTGCCCTGACCGACATCCTCGGCGCAGAAGACGCACTGGGCGACATGGACTTCAAGGTTGCCGGAACCCGCGACTTCGTAACCGCGATTCAGCTCGACACCAAGCTCGACGGCATCCCTGCCTCGGTTCTGGCTGGCGCACTGACTCAGGCTCGCGAGGCACGCCACGCAATCCTCGATGTCATGGCACAGGCAATCAACGAGCCTGACGAGATGGCGCCAACCGCGCCTCGCGTTATCGCCGTCAAGATTCCTGTCGACAAGATCGGTGAGGTCATTGGTCCAAAGGGCAAGATGATCAACCAGATCCAGGAAGACACCGGCGCAGACATCTCGATCGAAGACGACGGCACCGTTTACATCGGTGCAACCGATGGTCCTTCGGCCGAGGCTGCCAAGGCTGCAATCAACGCGATCGCCAACCCTCACGTTCCTGAGATTGGCGAGCGCTTCCTGGGCACCGTAGTCAAGCTCGCCGCATTCGGCGCGTTTGTCTCGCTGGTTCCTGGCAAGGACGGCCTGCTGCACATCTCGGAGCTCAAGCACCTCAACGGTGGCAAGCGCGTCGAGAACGTCGAAGACGTACTCGCAGTTGGTCAGAAGCTCCAGGTTGAAATCACCAAGATCGACGACCGTGGCAAGCTCTCGCTGGCTCCGGTTCGTGAGGGCGACGAGGCAGCTGCCGACTCGGCCGACGAGGAATAGTCCAAAACTAAACAGAAAGTTCTGCGTCTTGAACGTTGTCAATTTTCCGCTTGACCAGAACGAACTCGAGTTCACCGCTTCGGGAGGCACCACGGTTCGCCGTAGTGTCCTTCCGAGCGGTGTTCGCGTTTTAACCGAGTCTGTTCCGGGGTCGCAAAGCGCATCCGTATCGTTTTCGGTGGCCGTCGGTTCGCGCGACGAAACCAACGGGCACTTTGGCTCGACCCATTTTCTTGAACACCTGTTGTTCAAGGGCACCAAGCGTCGCACGGCGCTCGACATCGCAATCGCCTTCGACTCGGTCGGTGGCTCATCAAACGCCTCCACCGGCAAGGAGCACACCAGCTACTACGCTCGCGTGCAAGACAAGGCCCTGCCGCTGGCCATCGATGTGATCGGCGACATGCTCACCAGCTCGCTAATCGACCCAATCGAATTCGAGAACGAGCGCACCGTCATTCTTGAAGAGCTCGCCATGAACGACGACGACCCACAGGATGTGGCGCACGAAGCCTTCGCCGCGGCCGTGCTGGGCGCTCACGAGCTGGGCCGCCCAATCGGCGGCACCGAGACCACCATCAACGCCGTCACGCGCGAGGCCGTGTGGGAGCACTACCGTGCCAACTACCGCGCGCAAGACCTCGTGGTTGCCGCCGCTGGCGGAGTCGACCACGATCAGGTCGTACGCCTGGTCGAGCAGTCGCTCATGGATGCCCAGTGGGATCTCGACCTCAAGGCAGCGCCGACTCCGCGTCGCGCTCAAGAGGCTGCCCAGATTCCGGTTGGTCGACGCCTCGAGGTCATCAACCGCCCAATCCAGCAGTCGAACGTGTTGATCGGGTGCCAGGGCCTAATTGGCCAAGACGACCGCCGATACGCGATGGCAATTCTGAACACCGTCCTTGGTGGTGGCATGAGTTCGCGACTGTTCCAAGAGATTCGCGAAAAGCGCGGCCTCGCATACAGCGTGTATTCGTTCAACCAGGGCTATTCCGACGGCGCATACTTTGGTCTTTATGCCGGTTGTTCACCGGCAAAGACCACCGAGGTCACGCGACTAATGCTCGAAGAATTCGGCAAGCTAGCTAACGACGGCATTACCGCCGACGAGCTGGCGCTGGCCAAGGGCAACATAAATGGCGGCATGGCACTCAAGTTCGAGAGCACCCAGGCTCGCATGAGTCGTTTGGTGGGCACCGAGCTAATAGCCGGCGAGTTCCTCGACCTCGACGCGACGATCGAGGCCTTCGATGCCGTGACCGCCGAAGACGTGCGCCTACTGGCCGCCGATTTGCTGGGGCGCGAGCGTTCGATCGTGGCCGTTGGCGACGTGGTCGAATCCGCCTTCGACGAGTTTCTGTAACCTAGAGCCATGAGCATCAAAGTTGCCGTAATCGGCGCCACCGGACGCATGGGCAAGCTTGCCCTCGACCTCATCGAGGCCGCCCAAGACCTTTCGCTGCACGCTGCGCTCGACTCAAAGAGCGAGCTGGCAGAGGCACTCGGTGCCGACGTGTTGTTTGAGGTGACTCGCCTCGAGGTCAGCCAAGAGGTCGCCAAGTTTGCTGCCGCCAACGGCATGAAGCTGGTCATTGGCACCAGCGGCTGGAGTGCAAATAACCTGGCCGTGCTCGAAAAGTCGCTCGCTGGCACCGAGGCCGGCATCGTAGTCGTGCCAAACTTTTCGATCGGCTCGATGCTCGGCAGCAAGTTCGCGGCCATGGCGGCAAAATTCTTTGACTCGATCGAGATCGTCGAGGCACACCACGCCGGCAAGATCGATTCGCCATCGGGCACCGCGGTTCGCACCGCCGAAATGATTGCCGAGGCCCGCAAGGGGCTCGTCCAGCCGCTAATTCCAGGTGTCGGCCAGACCGCCCGTGGCGATGTGGTTGCCGGAGTTCCGATTCACTCGATTCGCTTGGCCGGAGTCAGTGCCAAGCAAGACGTGATGTTCGGCGGCGAGAGCGAGGTCTTGACCATCAGCCACGAGGTTTCGTCGGTCAAGTCATACGGTCAGGGCATTCTTGCGTCGATTCGCTATGCCGCAAATGCGACCGGATTGACCGTCGGCCTGGCCGACGTACTGGGCGTCTAGACCGTGACCGGAGCCAAGCTCGGCGCGGTCGTAATGACCGCATTGACCCTCATGTATGTGGTGCTCCTAGGGCAGCGCGGCCTGCTGCTGCTTGCCGAGCCGAACGCGATTTCGAAGTTGATGGGCATCGGAATTTTGGCATTCCCTGTGGTTGCGCTCTGGGCCATTGCCAGCGAACTGTTTTTTGGCTTGCGCATCGAAAAGCTGGGCAAGCGCCTCGAAGACGCCGGGCAGTGGCCGCAGTTCAACTTTGTTTTGCGCCCCAGTGGCCGACCAACTCGCGACTCGGCCGCGGCCGAATTCGAGAGAGTTCGCGCACTAGTCGAGGCTAACGAGGGCGACTGGAAGGCCTGGTTTGCGCTTGGCCTCGCCTACGACGCCGCGGGCGATCGTCGCCGTGCTCGCGTCGCAATGCGCAAGGCCATTCGGTTAGCCGCGAATAAGGCCTAGGCGGCGAAGGCCGAGCCAAATCTGGCAGCCGAGGCAATAGGCGAACGCAGCGTTTAGGAACGCGGCTACGAACGCGAAACCGGCAAACAGCGCAACGCCATACTCAAAGCCGAAGGCCGAGGTGACCAGGCCGAGCGATGCAACCAGAAAACCAACGGTCTGTGCAAACTGTGGCGGGCGTGGGTCTTCAAGCTCTTTTGGTGCGTCTAGGCGTGGGCGAACCAGCTTCTTGAACAACCAACCGTATGGGTGGCGCGAATTGCCGAGGGTTGCGCCAACCAGGAACAAAGCGTCGATCACCGCAAGCAGGGCAAAGCCAGCAGCCTCGGTGGCCGAGTCCAGGCCCAGAAATACGGTGATCAGCAGCAACACCGAGGTGATTGCTGCGCCAAAGCGTGGGCCACGTGGGTCGATGCCATTGGGTGCGGTGAGGTCGCGGTTGCTCATTAGATCTCGAAGCTCGCTTTCTGGATTTCTTCTTGGATAACGTTTGGTTTGGCGGCTCCGCCGATGCGCGAACGGATGCGACCACGCGAGTCGAGCACGAGGGTGGTGGGAGTCTGCAGAATCGCATACTTCTTGGCCAGCTCGAGACGGTTCGTGATGTCGACCTCGATGTGCAGAATCGAATCGTCGGCCTGCTCGAGCTCGCTCAAAAGGCGAGCGGTCTGGCGGCATTGGGTGCAGTATTCGCTGCTGAACTGCAAGAAGGTCGTTGCCGAACCGAAGGCCGTGACGAGCTCGCCATCCTTGATGGCGGCCAGTTCACGAAGGTCTACCGATGGGCCGTCGGCGGCGCCCGATTTTGGTTTTACCGACTTGGCCCGGCCGGTGCGCACACGCCAAACCACGCCAGCGATTGCGGCGGCGGCAACCAATCCAAGAAGGATGGCCAGTTTGGTCTCGAGCGACATGGTTCAAGGCTAAGGCGCCTAGACCTAGGCGAGTCATTCTTTACCGATTGTGACGGGCGGTAGGCTATTGCCGTGTCAGACATCAAATTCCGCAGTGACGTAACCGTCGAACTTGTGCGCGCCAGCGCCGCCGATTCAGACGTGCTTTTTGCAGCCCGCGTATCGACCCAGGGCGAACAGACCCTCGAGTCGGCAGCAGCCCAAACCGCCGCAGCCGACGACGAAAAGCGCAACAAGGGCCTCATCAACTACCTGATGCGCGACCGTCACGGCAGCCCATTCGAACACAACTCGATGACCTTCTATGTTCAGGCGCCAATCTTTGTGTTCCGCGAGTTCATGCGTCACCGCATCGCGTCATACAACGAAGAATCGGGTCGCTACAAGGAGCTCAGCCCAACCTTTTATGTGCCTGCCGACGACCGCAACCTGGTCCAGGTTGGCAAGGCCGGCCACTACGAGTTTTTGCCTGGTTCGGCCGAGCAGATCGCTCTGGTTCAGCAGGAGTCTCGCGCAACCTCGACCGCCGCGTATGAGTCATACCAGCGCATGCTCGAGGCCGGGGTGGCCCGCGAGGTGGCACGTATCGTGCTGCCGCTCAACATCTATTCGAGCATGTACGTGACCATGAACGCCCGTGCGCTCATGAACTTCTTGAGCCTGCGCACCAAGCGCGAGGGCACTCACTTTCCTTCGTTCCCGCAGCGCGAGATCGAGATGTGCGCCGAGAAGATGGAAGAGTTCTTCGCCGAGTTGATGCCCTACACCTATGAGGCATTCAACCAACACGGACGCGTCGCGCCATAACGCACTACTTCGTCGGAGACCCTGGGCTAGTCGCCCAGGGTTTCTTTTTTGTCGAAGTAACGTCTCGAGCAGCTACCACACAATCCAACCAAATACAAGACTTGCGCCAGATTTGCCGGCTGGAGTTTCATTCGGATGTCTAAAGAAAAGGACGCAAATGAAGAGAACTACAACTCTGACGCTATGTACGGTCTTGCTGGCAAGTGTCGCATCCGCTGCAATCGGAGTTAGTCCCGCTAGCGCGGACACCATCAAGTCCTGCGAGGACGGCAGCACCTATTATGTGGAAACACTTGCCGATGGAGGCATAGTTCAGACAAGACTTACCGAATTCGGGCCAATGTACGTGATTCAACCTCCAACGGGCTTTGATCCGCTGACGGCCTCTGCAGAGGAGTTGGACAGATATGGAGTCCCAACGAAGCCGACAGACTCAACGTCGGAGGAATTCACAAATTGGTTGGCATTAGCCCAAGTCTTAGCCGGCCAAAACTCTGCTTCGATCTGCGATCTCGATAGCAATCCAAGCGACCCACAAATCTTTAACACCGTGTTCTCGCACAATTGGGGTGGTTACGTAGCAAAACAATCCATACCCGCATACATAGGTGTAGCTGCGCAATGGGTGGAGCCTGCGTATGCGGCTCCGACAGCTGGTTGTGCCACGCCCCAAGCCTCGATTTGGGTTGGCGTAGGAGGATACAAGACACAAAGTCTCTTGCAGGCTGGCACTGCCCTCACGGCATCAGGTGCTCACGTTGCCTGGTATGAATGGCTATCGCCGCTGAGTTCAGTGCCAATGCTTCTGTTCACCAACAGCAGTATTCGAGCAGGGGACTCAATCTACGCTTATGTCTCGGTTAGCACGAATCTAAGTCAAGTGACCTTCAATGTCACTAACCTGAGCACGTCCACCTATTACACGCAAAGAGTCACCATGACACCAATATCAAACTTCCTCGAAGGCACCTCAGCAGAAGTGATAGCCGAGCGGATCACTCTTGTAGCAGGCTCAACCTCTTCCCTTGCCGATTTAGCCAACTTCGGCACTATCCCATTCACAAACGCGCAGGTGCAGGTCCCGGACGGAACCTACCGAACTCTACGTGCAACCGTTCCGCTTCAGCTGAGCATCGTAAACGCGTCAAACGTGGCGCTTGAATCCACGTCTACAATGCCGTCGGCAACGAGTTTTTCGACATCATTCCTTGCCTGCAAATGACAAAATTTACCAAAATTTTCAGCCTCGGCCCCATTCTGCTAGTCATGGTTGGATTTGCGATTTGGTGGCTGGTAGGCACGGGTGTGGCAGGGTCGTTTCAACCCCGCCCAAGTCAATCACTTTCCCATGCAACGCCTTATGTGATGACTTGTAGTGACTACATGGAAAAACCTCTCGCGTGGCAATTGCAGCATGGCAACTATGGAGAAACTACTTGCAAGGCTTATAAAACTTGGTGGGATGATTTCAGGAAGACCGCCGTGCCGGGTGACTACAGCCACCCGCAAGGGGGGACTGTCGAGATTTTTCCATAGTCGTTAGGAACCCTGGGTTAATCGCCCAGGGTTTCTTTTTTGTCGACCGGTGGGTAACGACGATCGACGCCAGCGAGGCGAGTCTTGCGCAAAATCAGGAACAGCGCGAGGCCGATTAGCACCGCGCTAATCAAGTCCAGTGCGATGGTTGCGACGAACGTTGCGGCTAACAGCAGCGCATCCAGCTTTGATTCGCGGGCTAGAGCCAATAGCTCGGATGGCTTGATCATGTGGGCGGTTGTGGCAAACAGCACGCCGGCCAGCGCAGCCACCGGAACCTGAGCCACCAGGGTTGGCAAGGCAAGCACAATCGCGGCCAAAAAGACCGCGTGCGAGAGCGCGGCGAGGCGCGACCGCGCGCCGTTTCGAACGTTCACGGCCGTGCGAGCCAGGGCGGCGGTTGCCGGAACGCCACCGAAGAACGGCACCACCAGGTTGGCTAGACCCTGCCCGAACAACTCGCGGTCGGAATCATGGCGAACCGATGCGTTGGCAAGTCGGTCGGCGACCTTGGCCGAAAGCAGGCTTTCGAGCGCAGCCAGTGTTGCCACGGCGAGGGCGCTCGGCAACAGTGCCAACCAATCGGCATGCGTCATAAAGCCCACGCTTGGCGCAGCCAGCAGGTTGGGCAGGTCGCCGATGCGAGCCGCATCGAGCCCGAAGATCGCAGAACATGCCAGTGCAACGGCAACGGCAACCAGCGCGAATGGCACGCGAGGCAATAGGCGCTCGCCGACCAACACCAAGGTGGCAGCCGAAACGGCGATGGCGATGCTCGTCCAGTTGAATGCGCCAACTTTGACAAGTGCATTCCAGGCCGTCTGCCAGACGTGCTCGGTGGCCTCGACGTGCACGCCAAGTGCGGTTGGTGCCTGTTGCAACGCAATGACCACAGCGATGCCCGCGGTGAAGCCCTCGATGATCGCCGTCGGAATTCGATGCACGTGATGCCCGAGCCCAAGGAGGCCTGCCACGACCAACAGCACTCCGGCCATCAGGCCGACGGCGAGCACCGCATCCCTGCCGAATTGATGCACGATTGGCAACAGCACTACCGTCATTGCGCCGGTTGGGCCTGAAACCTGAAAGCGACTGCCGCCGAACACCGTGGCGATGCCTCCGGCGATGATCGCCGTGATGATTCCCGAACTGGCACCCAAGCCGCTGGCGATGCCAAAGGCAAGGGCCAAGGGGAGTGCCACGAGTGCGACGGTGAGGCCGGCGGTGAGGTCGATTCGGGGTGTGGCAAAGTTTTCGATCAATTCAGAACGCGTCGGTGCAAGCCTCACGCACCTGAGTCTTCTCTTAGCCAGAGGTGAAGTCAAATGGGCTTGCCGCTAGTCTTGTAGCCATGTCGAACAACAACAAGGACCTATTCGGTCAGGTGCTCGTAGCACTCGTGACCCCGATGAACGCCGAAGGCGAAGTCGATTGGGACGCAACCGAGAAGCACATTGACTATGTGATTTCAAACGGCGCCGATGGTGTTGTTGTTACCGGCACCACCGGCGAGACCAGCACGCTAACCGACCCCGAGAAGCTTCGCCTAGTCGAGGTAGCCAAGTCGGTATCGGGCGGTCGCGCCAAGATCATCACCGGCGGTGGTTCGAACGAAACCGCACACGCGATGCAGCTCAATAAGGCCAGCGAAAAGGCCGGCGCCGACGGCGTAATGATCGTCACGCCTTATTACAACAAGCCAACCCAGGCCGGTGTGCTCACCCACTTCCGTCTGATTGCCGACGCAACCGACCTGCCGGTGATCCTGTATGACATTCCCGGCCGCGCCGGAATCCCAATCGCATACGACACGTTCCTGCGTGCCGCCAAGCACCCAAACATCGTCGCGGTGAAAGACGCGAAGGGCGACTTTGCCCAGGCCTCGCGCATCATGAACGAGACCGACCTGCTCTATTTCTCGGGCGACGACTCGAACGTGCTACCGCACATCGCAATCGGCGCAACCGGTCTGATTGGCGTTACCGCCAACATCGCTCCCGCCGCATATCGCGAGATGATCGATGCGACCAACCGCAACGACTTTCACCACGCCCTAAAGGTGCACAACGCGCTCGAGCCGCTGCAGCGAGCAGCCATGACTCACGTGCCGGGCACCGTTTCGGCAAAGTACATCCTGCACGGCCTCGGGCTCATCAACAGCCCACGCGTGCGCCTTCCTTTGGTTGGCCCTGAAGACCAGGAGGCCGCGCGCATCGAGTTCGATATCGACCGCGTAGGCCCAATCCCGGGTCTCAGCTTTGAAAACTTCCGTCCAGACCGCAATGCAGCCGCAGGAGGCGCGCTGCCAAAGGTGGCTGGCACTACCCGCTAGAAATAGCGAGAACAGAGGGCAACCCTTTGGTTCAGACCCTTCCAGAACCGGCTCCGCTGAAGAGCGGCGTGCTGCGCATTATTCCGCTAGGCGGCATTGGCGAAATCGGTCGCAACATGACCGTGTTCGAGATCAACGGCAATCTGCTGATTGTCGACTGTGGCGTGCTCTTTCCTGAGGAGCACCAGCCAGGCGTCGATGTGATTCTGCCCGACTTCGGCTACCTGCGCGACCGCATGCAGGACGTGCTCGGCATCGTCTTGACCCACGGTCACGAGGATCACATTGGTGGCGTGCCATACCTGCTGAAACTGCGCGAAGACGTTCCACTCATCGGTTCGGCTCTCACGCTCGCGCTGGTTGAGGCCAAGCTCAAGGAACACCGCATCAAGCCATACTCGATGGTTGTTCGCGAGGGACAGCGCGAGAGGCTCGGCGACTTCGATCTCGAATTTGTTGCCGTCAACCACTCGATTCCGGATGCGCTCGCGGTGCTGATGCGCACTCCTGCCGGGTCGGTGCTGCACACCGGTGACTTCAAGATGGACCAGCTGCCGCTAGACGGCCGCCTGACCGACCTGCGTGCATTCGCCAAGATCGGCGAAGAGGGCCTCGACCTGTTCATGTCGGACTCGACCAACGCCGATGTGCCGGGCTTTACCCCGCTCGAAAAAGACATCGGTCCGGTGCTCGAGAACGTGATTGCCCGCACTCCTCGTCGCGTTATCGTCGCAAGCTTCTCGAGCCACGTGCACCGCGTTCAGCAGGTGGTCGATGCGGCAGCCGTAAACGGTCGCAAGGTCGCTCTGGTTGGTCGTTCGATGATCCGAAACATGCAGATTGCCGCCGACATGGGCTACCTCAAGGTTCCCGAAGGCATCCTGATTGACGCCAAGCACGCCACCGAGATCCCTGAAAACGAACTGGTCTACATGTGCACCGGTTCGCAGGGTGAGCCGATGGCCGTCTTGGCTCGCATGGCCAACCTCGAGCACGAGATCGAACTGGGCGATGGCGACACCGTGATTCTTGCCAGCTCTCTGATTCCGGGCAACGAGAACGCCGTCTATCGCGTGATCGACTCGCTCACCAAACTTGGCGCGAATGTGGTGCACAAGGGAAATGCCAAGGTGCACGTTTCGGGCCACGCGGCCGCCGGTGAGCTGCTCTATTGCTACAACATTTTGAAGCCGAAGAATGTGATGCCGGTGCACGGTGAATACCGGCACCTGATTGCCAATGGCAAGCTGGCCGAACAGACCGGTGTGCCAAGCAATCGCGTAATCATCGGCGAAGACGGCTGGGTCACCGACCTGGTCGATGGCAAGGCCGAAATTGTGGGCGCCGTCGAGTGCGGCCTGCTCTATGTGGATGGACGTACCGTCGGCAAGATCACCGAAGAAGACCTCAAGGATCGCCGTGTGCTCGCCGAAGAGGGCTTCATCTCGAT
>Ga0228700_1001509_pt1 | contig 14795 bp, 9 predicted proteins | sample McNCre317_Aug_MG_FD_178019 | JGI IMG/M metagenome (GOLD analysis project Ga0228700, IMG submission 178019) | Freshwater microbial communities from McNutts Creek, Athens, Georgia, United States - 3-17_Aug_MG | ecosystem: Environmental > Aquatic > Freshwater > Creek | place: USA: Georgia...
ACAACATCAATGGTGAGCGTTTTCATGGGGGTACTTGGTTTCTGCCACAATGCCCCAACTGTAGCTGTATCAGCCAACTCAGAGAGGAAATACCCATGGCAAGCGATCTGATCAAACACATCACCGACACCACCTTTGAAGCAGACGTCCTGCAAGCCGACAAGCCCGTCTTGGTCGACTACTGGGCCGAATGGTGTGGTCCCTGCAAAATGATCGCCCCCATCTTGGACGAAGTCTCTGCCGCTTACGAAGGCAAGCTGCAAATTGCCAAGATGAATGTGGACGAAAACCGCGACATTCCTGCCAAGTTTGGCATCCGTGGTATCCCTACCCTGATGTTGTTCAAGGGCGGCCAACTCGCAGCCACCAAAGTGGGCGCGATGAGCAAGGCGCAATTGACCGCCTTCATTGACCAACAACTGGCCTAAATCCGGCCCCACCCCACACAAGCCCGCTCGATTCTTCAATCGGCGGGCTTTTTTCCTGTCATAATCAAATCCGAATTCACCAACTGCCCATGAGGCTGCTGGTTCCCTGCCAGGGCTTGAATTCCGGTCCAGAGGCACTTCACGCCTCGCTCACGACCTCCCCCCAATTTTTTAACGAACTCCCTTTTTGGAGTCCTCTATGCACCTGAACGAACTCAAGGCACTGCACGTGTCTGAAGTGCTGAAACAAGCCGAAGAACTCGAAATCGAAAACACCGGCCGCATGCGCAAGCAAGAGCTGATGTTTGCCATCATCAAAAAGCGCGCCAAAGCGGGTGAACAGGTGTTTGCCGACGGTGTGCTCGAAATCTTGCCCGACGGCTTTGGTTTCTTGCGCAGCCCCGACACCAGCTACACCGCCTCGACCGACGACATCTACATCAGCCCCAGCCAGGTGCGCCGCTTCAACCTGCACACCGGCGACATGATCGAAGGCGAAGTGCGTATCCCCAAAGACGGCGAACGCTACTTTGCCCTGACCAAGCTCGACAAGGTCAACGACGATCTGCCCGAGAACAACAAACACAAGGTCATGTTCGAGAACTTGACCCCGCTGTTCCCGCGCGAACAAATGAAGCTTGAGCGTGAGATCAAGGGTGAGGAAAACATCACCGGCCGCATCATCGACATCATTGCCCCCATCGGCAAAGGCCAACGCGCCTTGCTGGTCGCGCCGCCCAAGAGCGGTAAGACCGTGATGATGCAGCACATCGCCCACGCCATCTCGGCCAACTATCCCGATGCGCACATGATGGTGTTGCTGGTGGATGAGCGTCCTGAAGAAGTGACCGAAATGCAGCGCTCGGTCAAAGCCGAAGTGATTGCCTCCACCTTTGACGAACCCGCTGCACGTCACGTGCACGTGGCTGAAATGGTGATTGAACGCGCCAAGCGTTTGGTGGAACTGAAAAAAGACGTGGTGATCTTGCTTGACTCGATCACCCGCCTCGCCCGCGCTTACAACAACGTCGTGCCTTCATCCGGCAAGGTGTTGACCGGTGGTGTGGACTCCAACGCCTTGCAACGCCCCAAGCGCTTCTTTGGTGCGGCCCGTAAAGTGGAAGAAGGTGGCTCACTCACCATCATCGCCACCGCTTTGGTCGACACCGGTAGCCGCATGGACGAAGTGATCTTTGAAGAATTCAAAGGCACGGGCAACTGCGAAATTCACCTCGACCGCCGCTTGTACGAAAAGCGCGTCTTCCCCGCCATCCAACTCAACCGCAGCGGCACCCGCCGCGAAGAGCTGTTGCTGCCGCCCGAGATCTTGCAAAAGACCCGCATCTTGCGTCAGTTCATGTACAACATGGACGAGATCGAATCGATGGAAATGGTCTTAAAGAGCATGAAAGCGACCAAGTCCAACGTCGAGTTCTTCGACATGATGCGTCGCGGCGGTTAAGCGATCAATTCGGCACCAAGAACTCCCGGCTGATACTCGCGCCAATTTCATTCACGCGGTCTAAGAACTGCGTGAGGTAGGCGTGCAGACCATTGGCCAAAATTTCTTCAATACGGCTGAACTCCATCTCGGCGCACAGCTTGCCTGCGCGACGGTAGCTCTCACGCGATCGGTCGTCTGACACCATGGCGATGTTGCTCACCACCTCGTTCAAGCAAGCGTGCAACGAACGCGGCATGTCAGCGCGCAAGATCAGCAGTTCGGCCACGCGCTCGGGTTGAATCACGTCGCGGTAGACCTTGCGGTAAATCTCAAAGCCCGACACGCTGCGCAAAATCGCGCTCCAATGGTAGAAATCGTGGTCTTGCTCTTTGCCTTGGGTTTGGCCAAAAAAGTCGTGCTCTACCGCATGAAACTTCACATCCACCAAACGGGCGGTGTTGTCGGCGCGCTCTAAGAAGGTGCCCAAGCGCATGAAGTGCAAGGCCTCATCCATCAGCATGGTGCCCACGGTCACCCCGCGTGACAGGTGCGAACGGAACTTCACCCACTCAAAGAATTGGCCAGGATCGCGTTCAAACGCGCCGCTTTTGAGCATGCGGTTCAACTCCAACCAAGTTTGGTTTTGGGTTTCCCAGACCTCGGTGGTCAAGCTGCCGCGCACCGCACGTGCGTTCTCACGCGCAGCGCGTAAGCAAGAGATGATGGACGATGGGTTGTTTTCGTCCTTGACCATGAACTCCATCACCCGCTCAGGCGTGATGTCGCCATACAAGGCTTGGTAGGAAGGCAGCAATTCACTGATGGACAGCAAACCTTGCCAGCCTTGTTGCGCCACCTCGGCCGACTGCGGCAGCAGCGAGGTTTGGTAGTTCACGTCCAGCAGGCGTGCGGTGTTCTCGGCCCGCTCGGTATAACGGGACATCCAAAACAAATGATCAGCAGTACGACTCAGCATGGTTAAACCTCAAGAATCCAGGTGTCTTTGGTGCCGCCGCCTTGGCTGCTGTTCACCACGAGTGAGCCTTCTTTCAGCGCCACGCGGGTCAAACCGCCGGGCACCATTTGCACATGTTTGCCGCTCAAGACAAACGGACGCAAGTCGATGTGGCGCGGCGCAATGCCGCTCTCCACATACGTGGGGCAGCTCGACAAACTCAGGGTCGGCTGCGAGATATAGCCTTCGGGCTTGGCGATCAGCACTTGGCGGAATTCTTCTATCTCGGCCTTAGTCGCGGCAGGCCCCACCAACATGCCGTAGCCGCCTGCGCCGTGGACTTCCTTGACCACCAGCTTGTCCAAATTGGCCAGCGTGTAATCCAGGTCTTCTTTTTTGCGGCACTGGAAAGTGGGCACATTGTTGAGGATGGGTTTTTCGCCCAGGTAAAACTCAATCATTTGCGGCACATAAGGGTAGATCGACTTGTCGTCGGCAATGCCCGTGCCCACGGCGTTGCAAATGCTCACATGGCCGGCGCGGTAGGCATCCATCAAGCCTGCACAGCCCAGTGTGGACGTCGGACGAAACACGCGGGGATCCAAAAAGTCATCGTCCACTCGGCGGTAGATCACGTCCACGCGCTTGGGGCCACGTGTGGTGCGCATGTACACAAAGCTGTCTTTCACAAACAGGTCTTGGCCTTCGACCAGCTCCACACCCATTTGCTGCGCCAAAAAGGCGTGCTCAAAGTAGGCGCTGTTGTACATGCCCGGTGTCAACACCACCACGGTGGGGTTGTCGGTAGTGGACGGACCGCTGGCGCGCAAGGTCTCGAGCAGCAAGTCGGGGTAATGCGCCACGGGTGCCACACGGTGTTGGCTGAACAACTCGGGAAAAAGCCGCATCATCATCTTGCGGTCTTCCAACATATAGCTCACACCGCTGGGCACGCGCAGGTTGTCTTCGAGCACGTAGTACTCGCCCTCACCCTTGGCGTTGGGGGCACGCACGATGTCGATGCCGCTGATGTTGGAATACACGCCGTTGGGCACATCCACCCCCATCATCTCGGGACGGAACTGTGCGTTGTTCAACACCTGCTCGCGCGGGATGATGCCAGCCTTCAAAATCTCTTGGTCGTGGTAGATGTCGTGGATGAAGCGGTTGAGCGCGGTCACGCGTTGCACCAAGCCCTTTTGCATGTCACGCCACTCGTGGGCGGGAATGATGCGGGGAATCAAGTCAAACGGAATCAAACGCTCGGTGCCTGAGCCGTCTTCGTCCTTGTCGCCATAGACGGCAAAGGTGATGCCGACGCGTCTGAAGATCATTTCGGCTTCTTCGCGCCGACCGTGCATGGCCTGCGGATCTTGGCGCTTGAGCCAATCTAAGTAGTTCCGGTAGTGGGGGCGCACCGCGCTGTCAACAGACGGCAGCTGGGCATACATTTCATCGAACTTGTGCATGTGGGAACTCCTGTCCCTACCTTAGCAAATTAAGTGCCATATTCCTAAAACGAATGATGCCAATAGCGTTTTTGCGTTTCTCGCTCACAACGCACCATTTCGGGTTGCGTACTGCGCCATGTGGATGCACCACAACGGGTTGTTTGCACCACATACACGCCCTGGGCGGCGTAACGCGCCATCACATCCGCACGTGGATGGCCAAATCGATTGCGGTAGCCCGCCTGAACCACCGCAATGCGTGGATGCACCGCCTGCACAAACTCGGCCGTCGACGAGGTGGCACTGCCGTGATGCGGCACCAGCAACCACTGCGCGTCCAGCGGTTCAGCGCTGCGCACCAAGGCGTGCTCTTGCGCCGCCTCGATATCGCCCACCAACAAAGCAGACACACCTGCTGTTGTGGTGATGCGCAGCACACAGCTCAAGGCGTTGGGTTTGGCGTTCGTGTCGTAATCTTGCGCGCGCGGATGCAGCACGGTGAAGGTCACCCCATCCCAGGTCCACGATTGCCCGTGTTCACAGCGCTGCATGGGACGCATGGCTTGCAAACGGTGTGAGGCAGGAATGGAGGTCAACACCTGCGCTTGCGGCTGCATGGCCAGCACGGCCGCAGCGCCCCCGCTGTGGTCGCTGTCTTGGTGGCTGATGACCACGCGGTCTAGCCGTTCACCCCAGGCTCGCAACAAAGGCACCAGCACGCGCTGACCGGCATCGGTCTCGGCCGAATAACGTGGACCGGTGTCGTACAACAAGGCATGATGGGCGGTGCGCACCAACACGGCATGGCCCTGCCCCATGTCAGCGCTGAGCAACTCAAACTCTCCCGTTGAGGGGCGCGGCGTGTGCCAACTCAAGACGGGCAAAACCAACACCACGCCATACGCACGCAGCCACATCGGCACCGGCAAGGCCCAGGTGGCCATGCCCAGCACCGCAGCCCACCCTGTCCAAGCGGGCGCCGCCGGAGCCGACCACTGCGCCCACGACAGCGAGGCCATTCCTTGCAACAACGCCATCAACATCTGCAAGGCCTCAGCCGCACCCACCCACAGCGGCGCCCACAACAAACCCAACAGACACAACGGTGTCACCACCAAGGTGACCCAAGGCACCGCCAAGAGATTGGCCCACACACCGACCAAGGAAATTTGATGAAACAGCAACAAGCTCAAAGGCGCTAGGCACACACTCATCAGCCACTGCTCGCGCCACATGTCACGCACAGTACGCCACACGCCACGGCCTGGCAGCTCAGTCCCACGCGCGTCTGACGCAAACAAAATCCCCACCGCCACAAAACTCAACCAAAACCCCGCTTGCAGCAACGCCCAAGGGTCCAGGGCCAGCACCACCATGCACACCCACAGCCATACCTGCGGCCAAGGCCAACGTTTGCCCTGCCAGCGCAGCAATGTCACCACCGCCAACATCCACACCGTGCGTTGCGCAGGCACACCCCAACCTGTGAACAGCGCATACGCCCAGGCCACACCAAAACCAAACACACGCGCCGCCAAAGGCGTGGGACACCACAAACTCAAAGCTTGCCGGCTGCGCCAACCTACGCTACGTCGCCAGACATGACCCATGCACAGGGCGGCCAACCATGCCAACCCAGTGATGTGTAGGCCTGAAATGGCCATCAAATGCGCCACGCCGGTGGCACGAAACACATCCCAATCGGCACGTTCAATCGCGGCTTGGTCGCCCACCAACAACGCCGCCACAATGCCAGCCGCTCCACGGTCAGCCACTTGCGCGTCAATCGCCGCACGGGCGGCTTGTCTTACCCGCTCCACAGGGTGTCGCCAGCTTGCACCCAGCCATTGCGGTGGCATGTCTTTGGCCGTGGTACGCACATAACCGGTGGCTTGCAGACCTTGCTCCCACAGCCACAACTCGTAGTCAAAGCCATGGGGGTTGATGTGACCATGCGGCGCTTTCAGGCGTACCTGAAAACGCCAGCGGTCACCCGCTCGCAAATTGGCTGGCGGCAGATAGTCCGGCGACAAGCTTGCATCAGCGCCCACACGCGGTCCGTACCAACCCAGCAGAATATTCGGCGGTAAGTCAACGGGGTCACCAAAGGGGTCCCAGGCGGCCGTCACCTTGAATCGAAACCGCAAACTATCGTCCATGCGCTGCGGCATGTGCGTCACCACGCCTTCTACCTGCAAGGTTTGGCCTTCAAGTGCCGGGTCTAGGGCTTGGTCTGCATACCAGCAGGCACGCATGCCTGTCTGTGCAAACGCCAGCCCCAAAGCCACCACAAACCAAGCCAACCACCGCGCGTGCATCGGTAAGCGAGCACGCATGGCGGCCGTACACACCACGCCAGACAAAGCCACCAGGCCTAACCCACCATAAACCGCCATCTCCCACAGCTGCGCTTGCTGCAACTGCAACGCTGTGCCAGCAACCCAACCCAGCGCCCAAGGGGTGATGAAAGAAACCATGCCCGCATCGTCATCGCTGCACGCTGGCTTGTGGCAAGGGGCCACTCACAAGTTAAAAAGCCGCCCCGGTCAACGGTGCGGCTTGTGGGTGTTCGGCGCTGGAAGGGTTTAGCCCGCCGCAGGCTTAGAGGCGCACACCTCTTTTTTCAAGGCGGCCAAGTAGGTATTGGGGCGAATTGGCGCTTCGCGGTTGCGCCACTCTTGCAGGTCGTCTGCCGCCACTTCTTTGCCCTTGCCCATGGACTTGTTGTAGTAGCTCACCGACAAGCGCACCACCATGTCTGTCTTGCAGTACATGCGCACGCGCATCATCATCGACTTGTAGGTTTCGCCCGTCGGGGTTTTGTCGTCTTTCGCTAGATCGGTCAAGATCCAGGCGTAGCGCGACACATGCACGGGCATCACCGCTTCTTTGTCGAAGTAGTACGACACCTCTTCATCTTTTACCAACTCACTCCATTCGGCCGCAGCTGGACCGGCCCACGCCATCAGGCTGGCAAGCACAAAAGCAACAACAGAGAAACGGCGTGAACGCATGGTGAAATCAAAGATAAAACTGACTTGTGTAGGGTATCGACGTTACTGACCCAAACTTGAGTCCTACACCTCCAAATTCAAAAATACGCACCACTTCGGCGCAGCGGCCTTGGCGCGTGTCTTGCTAGTTGTAGCGCATGTCTATCCATGCCGCCCTCCACCACGTCACCCACTACAGCTACGACCGTTGGGTTGAATTGGGGCCTCAGGTCATTCGCCTGCGCCCTGCGCCCCATTGCCGCAGCAAGGTCATTTCCTACTCTCTGACGGTCGAGCCTGCGCACTTCATCAACTGGCAGCAAGACCCATTTGCCAACTACCAAGCTCGCTTGGTGTTTCACGAAAAAACCACCGAATTCAAAGTAACGGTCGACTTGGTGGTGGAAATGGCGGTCTACAACCCGTTTGATTTTTTCTTAGAACCCGCGGCTGAGAAATTCCCCTTCAGCTACAACGTGGCGGCGGCGGTGGAGCTGGCGCCTTATTTGGTCACGCAACGCGTCACGCCCCACTTCAAGTCTTACTGGAAGTCACTCGACCTCAAGGCCTTGAAGCGCAAGCCCATGCGCACCATCGATTTCTTGGTCATGATCAACCAAAAGTTGCACCAAGACATTGCGTACACCATCCGCATGGAACCCGGGGTGCAAACGCCCGAAGAAACCCTCACCCTGCGCAGCGGCTCCTGCCGCGACAGCGCGTGGCTGCTGGTGCAACTGCTGCGCCAATGCGGCTTGGCGGCGCGCTTTGTGTCGGGCTACTTGATTCAGCTTGCCCCCGATGTGAAGTCGCTCGACGGCCCCAGCGGCACCGAGGTCGATTTCACCGACTTGCACGCCTGGTGCGAGGTGTATTTGCCCGGCGCCGGTTGGGTGGGCTTGGACCCCACCTCGGGCTTGCTCGCAGGCGAAGGCCATATTCCTCTGGCCTGTACGCCACAACCCTCCAGCGCCGCGCCGATCGAAGGCCTGGTCGATGAAGCCGAGGTGACTTTTGGCCATGAGATGAAAGTCACCCGCGTGCTCGAATCACCTCGCGTGACCAAGCCCTACACCGAAGACCAATGGATGGAAGTGCTGGCCTTGGGCGACGAGGTAGACCGTCGCTTGAACGAAGGCGATGTGCGCCTGACCATGGGGGGCGAGCCGACCTTTGTGGCGGTGAACGACCGTGATGCACCAGAATGGAACACTGACGCCCTCGGCCCCACCAAACGCGGCTTTGCCACCGAATTGGTGCACAAGCTGCGGGCCGAATATGGCGAAGGTGGTTTCTTGCACTTTGGCCAAGGCAAGTGGTACCCAGGCGAACAGCTGCCGCGTTGGGCTTTGGGCATTTACTGGCGCACCGATGGCCACCCCTGCTGGCACAACCCCGATCTCTTTGCCGACGAGCGCGTACCCAGCCACTACACCAGCGATGATGCGCAACGCTTCATCGCCACCTTGTCACACAAACTCGGCGTGGGCGAACAACACATCACCCCCGGCTTTGAAGACACCTGGTACTACCTGTGGCGCGAGCGTCGCCTGCCCGTCAACGTCGACCCGTTTGATGCCAAGCTGAGTGACGAGATGGAGCGCGTGCGCCTGCGCCGCGTGTTTGGCCAGGGTCTGGAAAAAACCGTAGGCTACGTGCTGCCCCTCAAACCTAGCGAACACGGCCAAGGCCCGCGTTGGACCAGTGGCCCCTGGTTCTTGCGCGACGAGCGCATGTACCTGGTGCCTGGCGACTCCCCCATGGGCTTGCGCCTGCCACTCGACTCGCTGCCATGGGTCAGCGAAGCCGACTACCCCTACGCCATCGAGCAAGACCACTTTGCCGAACGTGCACCCCTGCCGCATGCTGCCGCCTTGCGCGCACAGTATTCGCACCACGCACGTCACACGCATTACGACAGCCACCACATCAACCCCCATGTGGCAGGAGGTGGTATGGCCCAAGGCGGCACGGTCGCCTTACAAGCGGGTTTGGAAGATGGCATGGCCGAACTTGGCCACCCCGTGCCGGACAAAAACCAATCCGCCCACTGGATCACCCGCACCGCCATTTGCGTGGAAGTACGCGACCCCGCACGTGCCAACGGCCCAGCGGTCGAACTCAAAGCCTTAGACCAACCGCAGGGCATGATCTATGTCTTCATGCCGCCGTTGGGTCGCTTGGAAGATTATTTGGAATTGCTCAGTGCCGTCGAAGCCACGGCCGAACAACTGGGCGTGCGCATTGTGTTGGAGGGCTACGCTCCCCCCCGCGATGTGCGCCTGAAAGTGCTGCAAGTCACGCCGGACCCTGGCGTGATTGAAGTCAACATCCACCCTGCACACAACTGGTTGGAGATTGTTGAGCACACCGAGTTCTTGTACCAAACCGCGTTCGAGTCACGCCTGTCGGCCGAAAAGTTCATGACCGATGGCCGCCACACCGGCACTGGCGGCGGCAACCATGTGGTCATGGGAGGCGCCACGCCCGCGGACAGCCCGTTCCTGCGCAAGCCCGAACTGCTGGCCTCGCTCATCCTGTATTGGCACAACCACCCCAGCTTGAGCTATTTGTTCAGCGGCATGTTCATTGGCCCCACCAGCCAAGCGCCACGTGTGGACGAGGCGCGCAACGACCAAATCTACGAACTCGAAATTGCCTTGGCCGAAATCAACCGCAACCGCGAAAAATTTGGTGCCGACATGCCGCCGTGGATCGTCGACCGCACCTTGCGTAATTTGTTGATCGACGTCACTGGCAACACGCATCGCAGCGAGTTTTGCATTGACAAGCTCTACTCGCCCGACTCGTCCACCGGACGTTTGGGCTTGCTGGAATTGCGCGCCTTCGAGATGCCACCCCATGCGCGTATGAGCGTGGTGCAGCAACTCTTGCTGCGTGCGCTGGTGGCACGTTTTTGGGAACAGCCTTACCAAGCCCCCGCCACCCGCTGGGGCACCGAGCTGCACGACCGCTTCTTGTTGCCGCATTTTGTGAAAGCCGACTTTGACGATGTGCTCACCGAATTGGGCGACACCGGTTTTCAGTTCGACCCTGCTTGGTTTGCGCCGCACTTCGAGTTCCGCTTTCCACGTGTGGGCGACTTGCAAACTTTGGGCATCCACCTCACGCTGCGCAATGCGCTGGAGCCTTGGCACGTCATGGGCGAAGAAGGCTCCAGCGGCGGCACCGTGCGCTATGTGGACTCGTCGCTGGAGCGCATTGAGGTCCACGTGAGCGGTTTGAACCCCAGCCGCCACACCGTCACCGTCAATGGCCGTCCCCTGCCTTTGCAACCCACGGGCACCGTGGGCGAATATGTGGCTGGCGTGCGCTACCGGGCCTGGGCTCCCTCGTCAGCCCTGCATCCCACCATTGGCGTGCATGTGCCCCTCACGTTCGACGTGGTGGACACCTGGATGAAGCGCTCGGTCGGGGGCTGCCAATACCACGTGGCACATCCGGGTGGACGCAATTACGACAGCTTCCCCGTCAACGCCTACGAGGCCGAGAGCCGACGCTTGTCGCGCTTCTTTGCACTGGGTCACTCACCAGGCAAGCTCGATGTACCCCAGGCCACCGTCGGTGTGCCAGCGAGCAAAGAGTTTCCATTCACCTTGGATTTGCGGCGTTCGTAACATCATGGCCAGTCGATGCGGTGAGACAATGCGACCACTGTGCACACACCTGCTTCGCCCTCATCCGCTGCATCGGCTTCACCACGTTTGGTCGACGCCATGAAGGGCCTCGCCCATCCAGCACAGGCTGGCCACTTCGACGAACTACAAGGCGCGTTGGCAGGTGCACAGCAAACGCTGGCTCCACCCTGGCGCACCTTCTTCGAGCAACTGGGCAACATGGGCCTGGACGATCTGGACCGCCGCACCCACACGCTGGCGCGCCAGGTGCGCGACAACGGCATCACCTACAACGTCTATGCCAACGAAGGCGGCCCACAACGCCCTTGGGCCTTGGACTTGTTCCCACTCATCCTCACGCCGGAGAGCTGGCAACAGATTGAAAGCGGCGTGCAACAACGCGCCCGCTTGCTCGAACGCGTGATGGCCGATGTGTATGGCCCGCAGCAACTGATTCGCCAAGCCATGATTCCGCCAGCCTTGGTGCAAGGTCACCCCGGTTATGTGCGCGCCATGCACGGCGTGGCTCCCGTGGGCGGCACGCATTTGCACATCGCCGCGTTTGACTTGGCGCGTGGGCCTGACGGCCAATGGGCCGTGGTGTCACAACGCACGCAAGCACCCTCAGGCTTGGGTTATTTGCTAGAAAACCGGTTGCTGATTTCGCGCCAGTTCCCGCAAGCCTTTGAGGCCATGAACATTCAGCGCTTGGCCGCCAGCTACCGCGTGTGGGTGGAGTCGCTCAAAGCCCACAGCCCCGCAGGCGCACAAGCACATGTGGCACTGCTCACGCCTGGCCCCTACAACGAAACCTATTTCGAGCATGCCTACTTGGCACGCTACCTGGGTCTGACCTTGGTCGAAGGCAGCGACCTCACCGTGCGTGATGAACGTTTGTATTTGCGCACGCTGCGCGGCTTAGAGCCCGTGCATGTGTTGCTCAAGCGTTTGGACGACGAGTTCTTAGACCCGCTTGAATTGCGTGCCGACTCCACCTTGGGCATTCCCGGTTTGCTGCAAGCCGTGCGCGCGGGCCATGTGGTGGTGGCCAATGCACCGGGCTCGGCATTTTTAGAGTCACCTGCCTTGTTGGGCTTCTTGCCTGCCTTGAGCGAAACCCTCTTGGGCGAATCTTTGCTGCTGCCTGCACTCGACACCTGGTGGTGTGGTGAACGCGCCGCCTTGGCCTCGGTGCTGCCGCAGCTCGAACACATGGCCATCAAGCCCACCTACCCGGGCTCCAGCAGCCACGGCAGTTTTGAGGCCGCGCTCGGACGCACCCTCACCCAAGCGCAACGCGATGAATGGGTGGGTCGCATCACGCGTCAGCCCGACCGCCACACGCTGCAGGCCTATGTGCCCTTGTCACAAATGCCCACCTGGAAAAACGCCAAAGAAGGCGTGGTGCAACGCTCGGTCATGCTGCGGGTGTTTGCCTTGCGTCAAGGAGGCGGCAATAGCCCTAGCGCGTGGCGTGTGTTGCCCGGCGGCTTGGCACGCATTGCCGCACCCGATGCACAAATTGCCTCCATGCAACGCGGTGGCAGCAGCGCCGATGTGTGGGTGCAAACCCAAGCTGCGGTCGACCGCAGCAGCTTGCTGCCCAAAAACACCACGGCCAGCCATTTCAAACACCGCCAGCGCATGGTCACCAGCCGCGCGGCTGAAAACCTGTATTGGCTGGGCCGCTACACCGAGCGCAGTGAAAACATGGTGCGTTTGGTGCGCTTGTGTCTTGAGGCCTTGAACGGTGAAGACCCAGCCTCACGCAGCCTGTGGGCCTGGTTGCAGCAACTCACCCAACGTCAGGGCTTGGTCCCCGTGGGCGTACCCTCGGCACAACCCGCGGCTCAAGACGACACCACCTCCACCCCGAGCATGGGCGCGCGTCGTCGGGTCTTTGAACGCACCCTCATCGCCTGTTTGGACCAAGACGAGCACGCCACCAGCGTGGGCTACAACCTGCGTGCTTTGCAGCAAGCGGCCTCGTCCTTGCGTGAACGTTTGTCACCCGAACACTGGAACGCCATCGTGCATTGCGTTGAGCAGTTCAGCACCGACTGCGCGCACACCTTGTTGCATCCCGAGTTCTCGGCCGTGCAAGCACTGCAAACCCTCGATGCCGCCAGCTCGGCTTTGGCTGCCATCACCGGCGCACAAACCGACCGCATGACACGCGACGACGGCTGGCAGTTGCTCAGCATCGGTCGCCATGTGGAGCGCTTGGGCTTTTTGTCTGCGGCACTGGCACTGGCGGTTGAAGTCGGCGCGTTTGATACGCCCAGCGATGACTCGGCCGCACACGAAAACAACTCCCACTATGTGGCCCTGTTGGCCTTGTTTGACAGCACCATCACCTTCCAGGCCCAACACCAGCAAAACCGTGAGCTGCCGCCCTTGATCGATCTCTTGGTGCAAGACAACGACAACCCGCGCTCCTTGGCTTGGGTGGCGCGCACACTGCGCGCGCGCTTGTCCAAGCTGGCTGACACCCCCATGGGCCAACCCGATGAGTTGGCGCTGCTGGTGCCCGATCTGCAAAAGAGCGACCTGGAGGCCTTGTGCACCCGCGATGCCGAGCAGCAGCTCAGCACACTGGCTGCGTGTTTGAACGATTGCATGCAATCGGCCTGGCAAGTCTCAGACGCCATCACGGCACGCTACTTCAGCCACACCGACAACGCTGACAGCGTGGGAGCTTGAGGCCATGTTGCTGCACATCACCCACACCACCACCTACCATTACGCACCGCAGGTGAACACGGCACAGCACATGGCGCACTTGCTGCCGCGCGATGCGTCATCGCAAACCGTGCATGCGGCGCAGATGCACATCACGCCCGAGCCTCAAACCTGCAGCGAGCACGTGGATGTGTTTGGCAACAAGCGAACCTTCTTTTCGCTGCCCGTGGCGCACGACACGCTGCGCATTGTGGCCACCAGCGCTGTCGAAACGCACTTCATCCCCTTCGCGCCCGAGTTGGCCCAGCACACACCCGCTTGGGAAAAAGTGCGTGACCATTTTTTGTACCACGCAGGTGCAGCCTGGGACGCAGCCACTGAGTTTGTGTTCGCATCACCCTATGTGCAGCCGCACGCAGACTTTGCGGATTACGCCCGTGCCAGCTTCACCCCGCAACGTCCGGTGTTGTTGGCGGCTTGCGATTTGATGGCGCGCATTCACCAAGACTTCACCTACGCCAGCGCCAGTACCGACATCAATACCCCGGCGCTGGAAGCCTTGGCCCGACGCGAAGGCGTGTGCCAAGACTTCGCCCACATCTTGTTGGGTTGCTTGCGCACCCAAGGTTTGGCCGCACGTTATGTGAGCGGTTATTTGTTGACCGAAGTGCCCGAAGGAAAAACCCGTTTGATTGGCAGCGATGCCTCACACGCGTGGGTGTCGGTCTATGTGCCCAACACGCAAGAAGACGGCAGCTTGGCCACCGAGGGCCAATGGTTTGACCTCGACCCCACCAACGACCGCTGGGGTTTGGCGTCCCCCGGCATCGACTACGTGACCCTGGCGATGGGTCGGGACTACGCCGATGTGTCGCCCGTGCGCGGGGTCATCCACGGTGGTGCCAGCCACACGCTGGAAGTGGGGGTGACGGTGCAACCCGCAACGGAGTTGCACGCCAAAGCGCTCCCTTCAGTTGCCGAATGAGGCGACCAACTCCCGCTTGAGCACTTTGCCACTGAGCGTCATCGGGAACGACGCAACCACGCGGATGTAGGCCGGGCGCTTGTAAGGCGCCAAGTTGTCAGCCACATGGGCATGCAAGGCGTCCATGTCGATCGGCGCATGGTCTTCGGTTTCGATGAAGGCCAAAATTTCTTCGTTGCCATCGGCCACGGGACGCCCCACCACTGCCGCGCGTTGCAC
>Ga0228700_1001512_pt1 | contig 14759 bp, 10 predicted proteins | sample McNCre317_Aug_MG_FD_178019 | JGI IMG/M metagenome (GOLD analysis project Ga0228700, IMG submission 178019) | Freshwater microbial communities from McNutts Creek, Athens, Georgia, United States - 3-17_Aug_MG | ecosystem: Environmental > Aquatic > Freshwater > Creek | place: USA: Georgia...
CCTCGGGGGAGTCGCCCAAGGTCAATGTCTTGTCAATCGACAAAGTTTGGGTATGGATGGCTTGCAGTTGTGAGCCGTTTTGATTGCTCACATACAAATAAGGCGTGTTCTTGCAAACCGCCAACCCGCGGGGCTTGCCGCCGGTGGCGATGGTTTGCACCACGGCATCCGTCTGACTGTCGATGATGGATACATCACCGGAGCCTTCGTTGGTGACAAAAACTTGACCGACAGCAAAGGCCGTGCTGCTCAAGGCAGTCAAGACGTATGCGATGGCGAGGCGTTGATGAAGCTTCATGTGGGATGACATCACAGAGGGATTTGACTTTGTACGCCGACAACCCATGAGCGGGGTAGACCGGGCTCGAAATATTGTTTGGATGATTGGTTAACGATGACGGAGCTGACTGTGTCTTTGTTGGTCAGGTTGTCGATGCCGACAAATGCCTCGACGCGAGCTGAGCCTACTTGGTATCGCTGGCGCACACGTGCGTTCAATTGGCTATAGCCGGAGGCGAGAGCGTAATCGGCACTTGTGCTGGAGTTGGTGTCGTTGGCCCACATGCGTGAACGAGAGATCATCTCGAGGCCCGTCTCCAATCCGAGCGCTGGTTTGTACCCCGCTTGCGCAAATCCTTTTTCTGACCATTGCAAAGCGGCGAAGAGCTGTCGCTTAGGGATGGCAGGCAAACTGTTCCCGTTGGTGGGGCTGTAGCTGGCAGAGCCTGCTTGGTATGTGGCGTTCATGACCGTGGCCGACGCTTGCGTGCGCCAGTGGGCAGAGTGCTGGTTGCGCAGTGCCAATTCAAAACCATCGCGCTTGGTTTGTGCGGCGTTGGCATACGCTGTTTTTCCATTGGACGAGAGTGCCGCCACGATTTCGTTGTCGGTGTCGATTTGGAACCATGCCGCATCTAGGCGCGTGCTGGAAGATGGCAGCCACTTGGCGCCAAGTTCCAAATGCTTGCTGGTGGAGGCCAGCAAGTTCGGGTTGAACTTCTCAACGAAATTGTTGTTGGCATCGCGGGAGTACGCAGCCTCAGCCATCGTGGGCGTTTCAAAACCTTTGCCTTGGTTGATATAAAGATTCAAATTGTTTTGTGCATGCCAAGTGAGCCCAACCACAGGGCTTGTGGCTTTGTAGGTGACGGACCCTGAGCCATCTACGCCTGTTGTCATGTCGTCACGGCTTTTGAGGGTGACGTTGCTTTGACGTGCGCCTGTGGTCAACGTGTAACGTTCTCCCAGCAACCAGTTCGCTTGCGCAAAGTAGTCGCGGTTGGTGGCTTCATTCAATTCGTTCCGTGTGAGTGCGCCACTTTTTTCACCAACCGCAGCAGCACCGCCTTGTCGCTGTTCTTGAGCATGGTCAAAGTCCACACCCATCACCCAATTCATGCGTTGACCATCGAACACATGGGCTTTGCCGTTGGCTTGAAATCCCACGCCCTCATACCGGCGTTCAAGTCCCGTCCACATGTTGGTGGCTTGGTATTGCAAGTTGGTCCGTGTGCCGCCGTAGATGCGCGCTTGCAGTTGCAAGTCGCTGTCAACACGGTGTTCAGCGACTGCGCCGACTTGCTCTTGTTTGACGGTCTTGCGTGTTCGTCGCGCCACAGCATTGGTGCCGGCTTGTGAGGGATCTGCGGCCAGTTGAGCAGCAGTCAACCCGAGCGCATCATTGGCATAGGGCATATCAAAAACATTCGCGATGAATTTGAAACGTGTATCGGGCTTGGCATCCACGGTGATGACGCTGTTGAGTTGCTGTCGTTTTGCATCGCTGTTGGTGCGATAGCCGTCAATGGCGAAGGTGCTGTAGTCGGCCACCAAGCCGACGTTGCCACTGCGTTGGCTGAATTGCCAGTCGGTGCGTGTCATGCCGAACGAGCCGGCATACATGCTGACTTGCGCCTCTGGGTTCTCTCCTGCCTCACGTGTGAACGTTTGAATCACGCCGCCTGAGGCGTTGCCATACAACTGCGCCAGTGGGCCTGTGAGCACTTCCATGCGATCGGTGGAGGTCATGCTGACGGTTGAGGCTTGGCCTTGACCATCCGGCATCGAAGCCGGAATGCCATCGGTGATGAGGCGGATGCCGCGCAAACCAAAGGCTGAGCGTGCGCCAAATCCGCGAATTGAAATTTGTATGTCTTGCGCATAGTTGTTGCGGTTGAGCGCCACCACGCCCGGGGCACGGTTGAGCACATCGGAGATGTTCACTTGCGCGCCTGAGTTGCGCAGGGTGTCGGCATCGACGGTGAACACCGATGCGGGCGCATCAAATTGCTTTTGCTCTAGGCGACCACTTTGAACCAGTATTTCATTGATCCCGTTTCCCGTTGCTTGTGCGAAGGTGGGAGCGCTAGGGAAAACGCTAAGGCACAAAAGTGCACCAAGCGCCAATGGGTGATGTGGCATGTAGCGTTTGTTGTTTTTGTTGAATTTCATGGCGAGTGCATTGGCCAGTGTGTGTGTTCTGAAAGGGTTGTCTCGCCAAGTGGCTAGCAAAACCCATTCCACCTCAAAGTGTTCCATCGGCGATGGCATCGTTCGTGCTTCTTGGTTGTCATTTGTAAATTGCTGTGACAAGGCTGATCAATTGATGTCTCGTGTGGTGATGCATCTTCTAACGAGTGTGGTCGTGTTCCTCTCAGGGTTGTTCCTGATGAGCGCGCATGCGGGTGTGATGACGCATGAAACGATGGTGCAGGCGTTTCCTGCGCCGTTGGTTGTGGGTGAGAAAGACCGCGATTTGCCTGTGTGGCCTATCTTTCGCCAAGAGCTCACCTCGACCACCATTGCTGCCTACGCTTTTGAGTCCCAAGACTTCGCGGCGATTCCTGGGTTTTCTGGGACGCCCTTTAACTTGCTGATTGCGTTAGACCCCAACGGGCAGTTCATGGATGTGCGCGTGTTGTCACATCACGAGCCCGTATTTTTAGAGGGCTTGGGCGAGCGGCCGTTGTTTGCATTTGTCGAGCAATACAAAGATTTGTCTCTGACTCAGAGCATCAAAATCGGCACAGGCCAAAGTAAGAGCGGTAAAGAAAATGGGGCCAACGTTTACATCGACGGTGTGTCCAAAGCTACGGCGTCGGTGCGCATCTTGAACCAAAGTTTGCTGGCGGCATCGCTGAAAGTTGCTCGGGCCAAGCTCGGTTATAGCGAGGGGCGAGATCCAGATTTGATCGCCAAAATCCGTCCCGATGTGTTCAAGCCATTGGATTGGTACGGGCTGCAAAAAGCAGGCTTGATTCAACGAGCCACCTTCAAGAACAGCGACGTTGAAAAAGCCTTCAAAGACTCGGCGGGCGAAGGTGTGGACGTCGAGGCTGACCAGCAGCCCAACGCGTTGTTTGCCGATGTGTATGTGGCGCATTTGAGTGTGCCCACGGTTGGCAAAAATTTGTTGTCACCCGAAAAGTGGGCGTATTTGCAGCAGCGCCTCGACCCTGGCGATCAGGCCTTGTTGGTGCTTGCCAGAGGGCGCTATCCCTTGATGGGAGAGGATTTTGTGCGGGGGACGGTGCCTGACCGCATCTCTTTGACGCAGCAAAATTTACCGATCGAAATTCGCGATTTGGATTTGGATGCGTCGTTGAATCTGCCGTCTGAATTGATGGATGCCCAGTGGCTGGCGGTGCGGGTGATTGCACCGGCGGGCCTCGACCCCGCGCAGCCTTTGAGCTATGCCTTGCATGTCACACGCAGCAAAGGCATGGTGTACCCCGAGTTGGTGACTCGACATTTCTCGCTGGCCACGCAACTACCGCATGACTATCTAGAACTTGCAGACGCAGATCAAAAAACATGGCACAGCATTTGGCTGGATCGCTGGCTTGAATTGATGGTCTTGCTGTGCGCGCTCGCCGTGTTGGTGTGGGCGTTGCGCGAGCCGTCTTGGCTGGTGCATCACCCGCATCGTTTGGTCTGGTTCAGGCGAGGCTATTTGTTGTTTACCGTGTGTTTTATTGGGTGGTACGCGCAAGGGCAGCTGTCCATCGTCAACCTCACGGCGGTAGTTCAAGCGGTGGCGGCTGGGCGTGGTGTGGGTTTTTTCATGTACGACCCCATGACCGTTTTGTTGTGGACGTTTGTGGCGGTGACATTTTTCGTATGGGGGCGTGGCACGTTTTGCGGTTGGCTGTGTCCATTCGGGGCGTTGCAAGAGTTGATCAGTTCGGTCACGCGAGGCCTGGGTTTTCAGTGGCGTCGTGTGCCGCAGCGCTGGGATGATCGGCTGAAAAAACTCAAATACCTTGTGCTTGTCGTGTTGTTGGTGTGCGCGGCTGTGTCGGTTACGTGGACTGACCGGTTGGTCGAGGTTGAGCCCTTTAAAACCAGTATCACGCTGAACTTTGTGCGTGCTTGGCCGTTTGTGGTGTGGGCAGTGGCGATGGTGTTGCTCAGTGCCTTTGTCTACAAGGGCTATTGCCGTTACCTATGCCCGCTGGGGGCTGGCATGGGCGTGCTGGGTAAATTGCGCCGCTGGGACTGGATTGCACGTCGCAGCGAATGTGGCCAACCCTGTCAGCGTTGCCGTGCCGATTGCGCGTATCAAGCGATCGACAAGCAAGGCAAGGTGGATTACGACGAGTGCTTTCAGTGCTTGGATTGCGTGGTGATTTTTGAGAGTGACGCCTTGTGCGTGCCGCGCATTTTGGATCAACGCGCGCACCACGATGTGATTCCGATTCATGCGGTGGCCAATGCCGTTTCAGACAAGGAGCCGCGATGAAACGGCGCAACTTCATACAAGCGGGCTTGAGCTTCGGTGCCTCATCTATGGCGCATGCCGCCGCGACAACGCGCGCCTTGATTTGGCGTGACAGCACGTTTACGGGGCTAGGAACCGTGATGACGATTCGTGCTGCCCACAAAGACGCACAGGCACTCAATGACGCCTTGTGGCGTGCTCGGCAAGTGGTTGCACGCGTCGAGGATGAGATGAGTTTGTTTCGCCCCACGAGTGCCCTGAGTCGGCTCAATGCGACGGGGGTGTTGGCGCAGCCTTCATCAGAGATGTTGCATGTGCTGGACATGAGTCGGCGCATTGCGCAACGCAGTCAAGGTGCTTTTGATGTCACGGTTCAGCCCCTATGGCAGTTGTATGCGCAGACACAGAAAGAGGGGCGCTTACCAACGGCTGATGAAGTTGCGCACACTCAAAAAAGCGTCGGTTGGCAGCACCTACACATCGAGCCAACGCAAATTGCGTTGAGCCAACCCGCGATGGGCGTGTCATTGAATGGCATTGCACAGGGCTATGCGGCAGATGCCGTGCGTGCCAGCCTTCAGCGCGATGGGGTGTTGCATGCGTTGATCAACACGGGGGAGTGGTCAGCCATTGGCTTGGCCGATGGTGAACGGCCGTGGCGTTTGGGTATTGCGGACCCTCGTCGTGCCGATCATTGGTTGGCGCAGGTCATGTTGAATGGCTTGAGCCTTGCCACTTCGGCGGACGATCAGTGTGCGTTCAGCGAAGACCGCAAGCACCATCACATTTTCAATCCGCATACGGGCTATTCGCCGCAAGACGTTGCCAGCGTCACGGTCGCTGCTTCCACATGCACGATGGCCGATGCTTTGACCAAGGTGTTGTTTGTGGGCGGGTATGCGCGAGCCCTACCTTTGGCGAAGGCCTGGGGCGTGTCTGCCTTGGTGGTGAACAAGCGCGGCGAATGGAAAGCCTCGGCCTCATTTCCACGTGTTGCAACTTGATCGGAGCGACGGCACAAAGTGTTCCAAATGTGAACACCTGTCACAGTGGGTGTGACACACCTTCGCGCGTGAGTCTTGCGCAACCAAGGGTTAACGATGGGTTTGTGATGTGTTCTGTTGGCGCGAATCGCGCCGTCGCTCAGGTGACGATCTGGCATGTGTATTGCAAACCCGTTCGGTACGGATAAGTGGGGTTGCAAAAGTCTGCGTCATCCGCACCCAATGAACAAACGTCGCGCACGTTTATTTTTAACTGGAAAAAATACAGGAGATATGCTGTGAAAAGAAAACTTCTAAGCGTGCTGGTCATGCTCGCCACGGCCCACGTGTCGGCGCAAGTCACCGATGCCATGATTGCCAAAGATGCCGCTGATACAGATTCAGTTCTGAGCTGGGGTATGGGTACACAAGGCCAGCGTTTTTCGCCGCTGACCACCATCAACACCAAGAACGTGAGCAAGCTGACACCTGCATGGTCGATGTCTTTCGGGGGTGAGAAGCAACGTGGCCAAGAGTCGCAACCCTTGGTTTACAAGGGCAAGATGTTTGTCACGGCATCTTATTCACGCATTTTCGCGATTGATGTGAAGACGGGTGAGAAGGTTTGGAAATATGAACACCGCTTGCCAGAAGGCATCATGCCTTGCTGTGACGTGGTTAACCGTGGCGCTGCGTTGTTTGACAACTTGGTGATCTTTGGGACGTTGGATGCTCAGTTGGTGGCCTTGGATCAAAACACCGGCAAGGTGGTGTGGCGCGAAAAGATTGACGACTACACCGCGGGTTACAGCTACACGGCTGCACCGTTGATTGCCGATGGCTTGTTGTTGACGGGTGTCTCTGGTGGTGAGTTTGGTGTGGTGGGTCGTGTCGATGCACGCGATCCTAAGACCGGTAAATTGGTGTGGTCTCGCCCCACAGTTGAAGGTCACATGGGCTACAAAGATGGCAAAGAAAATGGCATCAGTGGCACAACCAATGCCACATGGCCAGGCGAAACATGGAAGACCGGTGGTGCATCCACTTGGTTGGGTGGTTCGTACGATGCGTCCACAGGCTTGGCTTACTTCGGTACGGGCAACCCTGGCCCATGGAACAGCCACGTGCGTAAGGGCGACAACTTGTATTCATCGTCTACTGTGGCGATTGATGTCAAGACCGGCAAGATCGCATGGAGCTATCAAAACACGCCCAACGATGCGTGGGACTTTGATGGTGTCAACGAGTTCGTGACGTTTGACATGGATGGCAAACGCGTGGGTGGCAAAGCGGACCGCAACGGTTTCTTCTACGTGAACGATGCCAAGACGGGCAAGCTCATCAACGCCTTCCCCTTCGTGAAGAAAGTTACATGGGCTTCTAGCATTGATCTGAAGACTGGTCGTCCGGTGTTTGATCCTGCCAACCGTCCTGGTGATCCAACAGCCAGTGGCGATGGCAAGAAGGGCTCATCTGTGTTTGCGGCGCCTGGCTTCTTAGGTGGCAAAAACCAAATGCCAATGGCCTACAGCCCCAAAACGAATTTGTTCTACGTGCCCACGAACGAATGGGGCATGGACATTTGGAACGAACCGATCAGCTACAAAAAAGGTGCTGCGTATTTGGGCGCAGGCTTCACCATGAAGCCATTGTTTGACGATCACATTGGCTCCTTGCGTGCCATTGATCCGAAGACCGGCAAAGTGGCTTGGGAAGTTAAGAACAACGCGCCTTTGTGGGGTGGTGTGCTGACAACAGCGGGTGACTTGGTGTTCTGGGGTACCCCAGAGGGCTACCTCAAAGCGGCCGATGCCAAAACAGGCAAAGTGTTGTGGCAATTCCAAACCGGCTCTGGCGTGGTGGCTCCTCCCATCACATGGAGCGACGGTGCTGACCAATACGTGAGCGTTGTCTCGGGTTGGGGTGGCGCTGTGCCGCTGTGGGGTGGTGAAGTGGCCAAGAAGGTCAACTTCCTTGAGCAAGGCGGCTCTGTTTGGACATTCAAGCTGCCTAAATAAACGCTTGACTGTTTGATCCTGGAAGGGGTTTTGGATGGCGCAAGCCTTCTAAAACCCCTTTTTAAATCAAGATGAAATTTATGAAAAAAATCACACTCGTATTGACGTTGGCAGCGATTCAAGCTGTCCATGCCGGCCCGACATTGAGCGCCAAAGAATCAGCGGCAGCGCTTGATCTGGCCAAGGCCAATGGCTGCTTGAGTTGCCATGCGTTGGATGAAAAAATTGTTGGTCCTGCCTACTCCAAAGTGGCAGCCAAGTACAGCGATGACGCAGATGCCGCTGCCTCTCTTGCGCAGTCCATTCGCAATGGCTCACAAGGTAAGTGGGGGCGCATTCCCATGCCGTCACACGGCACGATGAATCAAGAGGACATCAACCTGTTGGCGCGCTGGGTGTTGACCATCAAAGCCAACTGAGCGTCAAGTCACACAGAGACATCTTGTTGCGACAAGTTGGAGCAGGTGTCACGTCGCGGGACAACGCGGTGTGACATTACGGCGCGTAAATCACCCAAGGAGCATGGCACAACGTTTGCGAAATCAGAAACACCCGAGAGGGAAATTCTTGATAGTCAAAAAATGGAGATGACATGATTTACGCAAACCCTGGTGCAGCCGGCGCCAAAGTTCAATACAAAGCACAGTACGACAATTTCATCGGTGGCAAATTTGTGGCCCCCGTGAAAGGTCAATACTTTGATGTGATCACGCCGATCACTGGCAAGGTGTACACCAAGGCGGCCCGCTCAGGTGCAGAGGACATTGAGTTGGCATTGGACGCTGCGCATCAAGCCGCGGATGCGTGGGGCAAAACATCGCCGACAGAGCGTGCCAACATTCTGTTGAAAATCGCTGACCGTATTGAAGCCAATCTCGAAGTCTTGGCCTATGCCGAAACCGTGGACAACGGCAAAGCCATTCGCGAGACGCTCAATGCAGACATTCCATTGACGGTCGACCACTTCCGTTACTTTGCTGGTTGTGTGCGTGCGCAAGAAGGCGCGTTGTCAGACATTGATGAAAACACCGTGGCGTATCACTACCACGAGCCTCTGGGGGTGGTCGGTCAAATCATTCCTTGGAATTTTCCGATTTTGATGGCGGCATGGAAATTGGCACCTGCCTTGGGTGCTGGCAATTGCGTGGTGTTGAAGCCAGCCGAGTCCACGCCAATTTCTATTTTGGTGTTGGTTGAGTTGATCGCTGATTTGTTGCCACCTGGTGTGTTGAACATCGTCAACGGTTTTGGCCGCGAGGCGGGTATGCCACTCGCCACCAGCACGCGCATTGCCAAAATTGCGTTCACAGGCTCCACCACCACCGGTCGTGTGATTGCGCAAGCAGCGGCTAACAACTTGATTCCAGCCACTTTGGAATTGGGTGGCAAGTCACCCAACATCTTCTTTGCCGACGTGATGGACAAAGACGATGGTTTCCTCGACAAAGCCATCGAAGGCATGGTGTTGTTTGCATTCAATCAAGGCGAGGTGTGCACTTGCCCATCGCGTGCGTTGATTCAAGAAAGCATTTACGACAAGTTCATGGAGCGCGTGTTGAAACGTGTGGCTGCCATCAAGCACGCCAACCCACTCGACACCGACAGCATGATGGGCGCGCAAGCTTCGAAAGAGCAGCTCACCAAAATCATGTCGTACCTCGACTTGGGTAAGCAAGAAGGTGCTGAAGTGCTGGCGGGTGGCGAACAGGCTCATTTGGGTGGTGACCTCGAAGGGGGTTACTACGTGCAACCGACCTTGTTCAAAGGGCATAACAAGATGCGCATCTTCCAAGAGGAAATTTTTGGCCCCGTCTTGGCGGTGACCACTTTTAAGGATGAAGCTGAAGCCTTGGCGATTGCCAACGACACGCTCTACGGTTTGGGCGCGGGTGTGTGGAGCCGCAACGGCAATGTGGCCTATCGCATGGGGCGAGCCATTAAAGCCGGTCGCGTGTGGACCAATTGCTACCACGCTTACCCAGCACATGCGGCGTTTGGCGGTTACAAAGAGTCGGGTATTGGGCGTGAGACACACAAGGTCATGCTCGACCATTACCAACAAACTAAAAACTTGCTGGTGAGTTACAGCGAAAGCAAATTGGGTTTCTTCTAAGCCTGAGTGCTGAATGTCTGGGTTGCGCGTGGCGAGCAATTGCCACGCGCTTTTTTCGCATAGGAGTTGACCATGGTGGAAAAAGTTATTGCCACACCTGCCGCATTGGAATTGGTGGCGTTTCTAAAAGAAAAGCATGGCACGTTGATGTTTCATCAGTCTGGCGGATGTTGTGACAACAGTGCGGCCAATTGCTATTTGCCCGGTGAGATCACCATGGGCGCGGGCGATGTGTTGCTCGGGAGAATAGGCGATTGCGAGTTTTACATCGGGCGCAACCAATACCAGTATTGGAAACACACACAGCTGATCATTGACGTGATTGAGGGAACGGGCGGAACCTTCTCTCTGGAAGGTCCAGAAGGTAAGGCATTTCACACACGTTCAAGGGTTTTCACACAGGAAGAGCTGGATGAGTTGGCCGTGCAGGATGCGCAGAGTTAAAAAGCCGAGGGAGGCTTAACTCAAGGCGCCCTCGGGGAGCAAATGTTTTTTGCGGTAAATCGTGTTGCGTGAGACGCCCAAGAGTTTGGCCGCAGCCGAGACATTGCCTTTGCAAGACCGCAAGGCTTGAGCGATGGCATCAATCGCAACGTTCTCTAAATTGAAGGCTTCGGAGTTGTTGCGTGGCTCGGCGATGGCAGCCGTGCTTTGGATCGGCACGTGCGGTGCAAACACCAATGCTTCGCTTGAGGGCGTAGGCACGGGGGCCAAGTCTTGAACTTCAGACACAAAGTCGTCTGGCAGGTGATGCAATTGAATGTCATGCTCGCATTCGGCCATGACCACGGCGGTGCGTAACAAGTTGTAAAGCTGTCGGAAGTTGCCGGGCCATGCGTAACGGTGAAATATGGCCATCACCGCAGGTGCAATGCCAATTCGTTTTTCGGCGGGGCAAACGCTGGCCAAAATTTTCTTGGCGACAACCTCTAAATCTTTGCGGTCACGTAGCGCTGGAAGTTTCACCACCAAGCCGTTGAGGCGGTAGTACAAGTCTTCGCGGAATGTGCCATTGGCAATCATTTCTTTGAGGTTTTTGTTGGTGGCGCAGATGATGGTCAGATCCACTTCAACCTCGCGGCCGGAGCCCAAGGGGTTGACCTTGCGTTCTTGCAGCACGCGTAGCAAGCGCGCTTGCAGGTGCAAAGGCATGTCGCCAATTTCGTCCAAGAATAAGGTGCCTTCGTTGGCGAACAAAATTTTGCCCACCGAACCCTTGCGCTTAGCGCCTGTGAAAGCGCCTTCTTCGTAGCCAAACAGCTCTGACTCAATCAGGTTTTCTGGGATTGAAGCGCAGTTCACAGACACAAAGTTTTTATGGCTGCGTGTGGAGTCGTTGTGAATGGCTTGGGCCAGCAGGTCTTTGCCTGTGCCTGTCTCGCCCAAAATCATGATGGGAATGTCGCGACCTTGAATGATGCGCAGCTTTTGAATCACGGCTGCAACTTGTGGGTCCCCAGTGTCCAAATAGCGCAAGCTAGACAGCGGCAATTTTTCTTCTTTGCGTTTCTTATAGGTGGCGCTCGGTTGCATCACGTCGTGACTTTGCTGCGACAGGTGCGAGGCAGGATTGTTGAACTTGAGTTCGCTTTTGCAACACACGCTCACGCCATCGTGTAGGCACAGGCGAAAGTGTTGGCCATTGGCCGAGCGCGCATGGTCAAAAAACTGCGAAATGCCGATGCCAAACAAGGACGAAAACGTGTGCGCCCGCAGCGCATTGATTGACATGCCAAATTGAAATTGTGCGCTTCGGTTGGCCGATACAAATCGACCGTCCGTGGTGAACACGGCAATGCCTTCCACCATGGTGCCCACAAACTCTGGGCGTGCATGAAAGTGAATTCGAACCTCCGTTGGAAACACATCTGCGAACATGTGGTTCTCGATCATTTGTGCCGACATACGCGCCAGCGCCATGGTGTGTTGGTGGTAGCTGCGGTAGTCGCCGGTCACATCCAAAGCCCCAATCACATCGCCGTGCGGATCAAGAATGGGCGTGCAAGAGCAAGTTAAGAACTGGTTGGATTGCAAGTAATGCTGGCCACCATGCACCACCAGTGGTCGCTCTTCGGTGAGTGCTGTGCCAATGGCGTTAGTGCCTTTGCTTTTTTCCGACCAATCTACGCCTGGTGCGAGTGCGATTTGTGAGGCTTTTACTAAGAAGTCGGCATCCCCCAGTGAGTGAAGGATCGTTCCTGTGCGGGTGGTGAGCAACACCATGCTGTGGGTGTTGGCGATTTGTTCGTACAGCGTTTCCATCACGGGTGCTGCATGTTGGTACAGAAAGTGGTTTTCCTCAAGCAAGGCACCCACGGCATACGATGACGTGCCGCTGTAATCGGGTGTGTGAGCTGAGGTTAGCCCGTAGCTGCGCGAACGCGCTTGCGATGACGCGATGATGGCTGCGTGTTCAGGGCTGTTGTAGGTTGCGCCTTGGTTGTACGCATTGGTCACTCCACGGGACGATGGTTGGCTGGCGTTCATCATTGAAATATCCGTAAAGTGCTGATGGTGTTTATTCATTTGACTTACAAATATTTTCAACGTCCCGTTGTGGCTGTTGAGATAGTTCTTTCCCTAGGGTGGATGAAATAAGTGTTTCAAATTGCAACAGTTGCAAGTGGATTTGAATGGCTTGGTAATTGCTAGTTGCAAGGTGTCGTTTCAACAATTCTGAAAACAGAGGTTTTGCAAGTCATGTCTACCGCTCGTCACTCAACTCTTCGTTCATTCTTCGCCACCTGCTTCGCGTTGTCTTTGATGCTTGGCAGTCAGCATGTTTCAGCGCATGGCGATGTTGTGCCTCAGTCTGTCGATACATCCACTTTGCCGCAACTCGGGGCGAAGTGGTTGGATGACAACCCATTTTCAAAAGGTGCTGCACACGCTGAGGCGTTGCGAATTGGCACATCGGCGTACAACCAGAACTGTGCACGTTGCCACGGTCTGGAAGCCATTTCGGGGGGCATTTCGCCAGACCTGCGCAAGATTGACAATGATTGCGCAGATCTGGCTGACCAAGCAAAGAAAAATGTGTGCTACCAAGAGATCAACGAGTATTTTGTGGCCACCGTGCGTCGTGGCCGTACGCGTGACGGTCGGGTCTACATGCCTCCCTTTGAGGGCACCTTGTCGCAAGAAGCGATTTGGTCGATCAAGACATACCTAGAAACACGCCGTGAGCGTTGAGGAGTAGATTTTGAAATTCACCACCAAGAGTCAAGCCTCAGGGCTATCGCGTCGTCAGTTGCTGTTGGCCGCCCCATTGTTGTGGGTACCTCACCAGTCCGTGAGCGCGCAAGAGATGAGCGCCATGGAGAAGATCAAGGCGCGTGGTGTATTGAAGGTGGCGGTGTACAAAGACAACGCACCGTATTCCGATGGCCCGAATGCAGACATGCGAGGTGTCGATGTTTCGTTGGCTCAGGCGCTGGCGGGCAAGTTGAACCTTCAGCTCGCATTGCTGCCGTTTGATGCTGGCGAGAACATGAATGACGATCTGCGCAACATGGTTTGGAAGGGGCATTACTTGGGTTATGGCCCCGCAGATGTGATGATTCATGTGCCTGTGGATCGTTACCTGATGAACGAAAACAAACAGGTTCTGATTTTTGGTTCGTACGTGCGTGAGCATTTGGTGGTGTTGCACAACCCCACCCAGTTGGCCCATGTCAGCACCCCAGAGGACTTACAAGGGAAAACGATAGCTGTAGAAAAAGGCAGTGGCGCGGCCAGCGCTTTGATGGGTTATCGGGGTGGATTGCTGCGCGACAAAATTTCAATTTTCAAAGACGGTGTTGATGCAGCCAAGATGGTCACAAGTGGCCAATTTGATGCTGCGTTTGTCAGCCGCGCTCAGGCAGAGGCCGCTGTGCATGCGGCTTCTGGGCAGGATAAGTGGGTGTTGTCATCGGTGACTTTGCCTGGCGTCATGCCGGCAGGTTGGCCCTTGGGCTTGGCGGTGAAGGCGGACAACAAAGAGTTAGCCACGGCGCTAGACAACGCTTTGACTTCGTTGCGTCAGACTGGTGAATTGCTGAAGTTATTTCAATCACATGGATTGACGCTAGCAGCTCCTTGAAGTGATACTAACTACAGTCTCTTTAATAAGTCACGACCCATTGGATGAGAGGTCGTGTTTTTAGGTTTCATGTATGGACAATAAAAAATCACTGAGCATTGGCGTGCCTGCCGAAACGGCCGCTGGTGAATCGCGTGTGGCTGTGACGCCGGAGACGGCTAAAAAGCTGATGGCCCAAGGCCACAAAGTGCGTGTGCAATCGGGAGCCGGCATCGCTGCCAGCGTGCCCGATGATGCCTACACCGCCGTCGGGGCCGAGCTGGTCAGCGCAGCGACAGCATGGGCGAGTGACTTGGTGTTGAAAGTCCGCGCGCCTGAAGCGGCAGAAATTTCAAACATTCAAGCAGGCAGCACCGTGGTGGGCATGTTGGAGCCCTTCAACGGCGAAGGTCTGCAACGCTTGGCCACAGCGGGCGCCACAGGTTTTGCACTGGAAGCCGCACCGCGCACCACCCGTGCGCAAAGCATGGATGTGCTGTCGTCGCAAGCCAACATCGCAGGCTACAAAGCGGTCATGTTGGCCGCTGATAAATACCAACGCTTCTTCCCGATGTTGATGACGGCGGCGGGTACGGTGAAAGCCGCACGCGTGGTCATCCTCGGCGTGGGTGTGGCGGGCTTGCAAGCGATTGCCACGGCCAAGCGTTTGGGCGCTGTGATTGAAGCGACCGATGTACGCCCCAGCGTGAAAGAACAAGTGGAGTCACTCGGTGCGAAGTTCATCGACGTGCCGTTTGAAAGCCAAGACGAAAAAGATGCTGCCGAAGGCGTAGGCGGCTACGCCCGCCCCATGCCACAAAGCTGGTTGGATCGTCAAAAAGTGGAAGTGGCCAAGCGCGTG
>Ga0228700_1001515_pt1 | contig 14734 bp, 21 predicted proteins | sample McNCre317_Aug_MG_FD_178019 | JGI IMG/M metagenome (GOLD analysis project Ga0228700, IMG submission 178019) | Freshwater microbial communities from McNutts Creek, Athens, Georgia, United States - 3-17_Aug_MG | ecosystem: Environmental > Aquatic > Freshwater > Creek | place: USA: Georgia...
GGTCACTAGACGCAAACTCGACGCACTCGACACATGTAGATGCAGAGGTAGAGGTAGATGCAGAGGTAGATGCAGAGGTAGATGCAGAGGTAGATGCAGAGGTAGATGCAGAGGTAGATGCAGAGGTAGATGCAGAGGGGGTGCGGGGGAGACCCCGCCAAGCGGCACAATCCAAACCGCAAGAGATGCCGCCCTTGGATCTGGTCATTGCTGACTCTGAGCGTCCCGTGGCTGAGCTTTCGGCACCTCAGACAGGCGAGGCACAGTCCAAGCCAAGCAAGCCCAATAGGAAGCCCAGGGTTCCAAAGCCCCCCAAACCAAAACCGGAACGGTTCGTTCCTCAAGACTGGCAACCCAACGAGACTCACCGCGAAAAGGCTAGGGAGTTCGGGGTGCTCCTCCACATCGAGGTCCAGCGGTTCCGATGCTACGAGTTCAAGACGCCAAAGACGGACTGGAACCGGGCCTTTCACGGTTGGCTGGCCCGAGCTGGGCAGTTCGCGACCAGCTCAGGGTACAGACCAGCAATGCCAACCGGCGAGTCAAGAGAGGCTCAGGAGGCCAGGAAGGCCATGGAGTTCCTGCGCAACGGGACCGTAACCGCAGAGGTCGTGTGATGGACGAGAAGCAAGCACGAGGTCTGGCGCAAACGCTCTTCGCCTACTACCCGAACGCCAAGACGACCGACTGGAACCTAACCGCCTATGCTTCGGCATTCGCGGACATGGACCCAGACGTAGTTCGGGCGGCCATCACTCGGGTTACCAGAACCCAAAAATTTTTGCCGAGTGTGGCTGAGCTGTGTGCCGCTTGCGTGACCAACGCCCGTGGTGAGCGACGTTCTGGCGAAGAGGCCTACTCCGAGGTCATGCTGGCAGTGCGCCGCTTTGGGCGAGTCTACGGAGACGACCCAGCTCCAGAGTTCCGGGACCCGCTGATTGCCAGGTGTCTCGGAGTATGGGGCTCCTGGAACGACGTGTGCAACGCTCCCGACAACGACCCGAGTGGGCGTATGCGGTTCGTGCAGCTCTACGACAAGCTGGCTACCCAAGGCGACACGAACGCTGTGCTACCGTCACGGCTTCGAACGGAACGCCAGTTTGGGTTTGGTGCAGCAGTGAAGCGGCTTCCGGAGGAAAAGAGAAACAATCCACCAACTGCGCGCGAGCTACAAGCATTCAACGAAAGCGAATCGCGATGAGCAACATCACAGAAGAAAGCTTCCCATACGATCCAGAACTGAAGCTGGGAGACATGAAGTATGTCGATGGACCCGACCGGTTGCGCTGGATACCAGACCGGCAGATGGCGCAAGTGCTACTCGACCTTTGGGTCGCGATGCAGGCTAGAGACAAGAAGCGAGGTAGGAAGTGAGCAGATACGACTGGAGCAAGCTGGATAATGGTTGGGAGTATCTCGTACCATTCGGACCACTGGTCAATGATGGGTGCAGATTCAGTCTGCTGGAACTCGAAGAAGGATATGTCCCTGAACCGGACTGCGAGCCGGGATATTTCGCTCTATGGAGAGATGCACTTGATCAAATCTACAAGTTCCGCATCCGCGACACGGAGCGGGCGCCGGTCGACCCCGAGGAAACGCTGGAGTCGATTCATCAAAGCTTCAAGATGTTGGATGACTTCTCGCGCAAGCGTCAGCGCAAACACGAAGCAACCCACGGCTGGCGCAATCCTCCGTCCATCTACGCAGAGGACAGAGCCACCTAGCAACTGGATTGCTGGAGGCTCTTGCCATCGGTCCCAGGCGTCGAAAAATTTTCTGGGATTTTATGGATTGGTGGCTGACCTTCGCAGGTACTGCCCGATTAGTCGGTTGAGCACCTCGTTCCGTGAGGCTCCCTCAAGGCCGCAAGCTTTCCCGAACGACTCCCAGTCCATATCGGAGACGCGGAGAGTTCGGACTGGATGCCTGCACGCCCCACCAGGACCGGACCGTCGGCGAGGTAGTGGCTTAGTGCCGGCTTGTGGTGGCTCTCTGGTCCAACCGTTGTCCACCATGCGTTGCTCGGCAATGGCCAGGGTTGGGTAGGTCACTGAAGGCGAGAACCAGCCGCCGTCATAGCCGTATAGGTTGGCAGGGCACTTCTCGGCTAGCTCGAAAGTAGTAAGCTGAAACCCGCCATCAACCTCGACAATCTGCCGACGAAGAAGCGGATGGGGCGCAACCGTGGCGCAACGGTACCACTCGGATACGATGCGCGGTGAGACGGCGGTCACGACGCCCCCAGTGCGGAGTTGATGACGGTCCGCCAGCTATCCTCTGGCACGCTCCAGACGAGCGCTGCTAGGAGTCGGTTTTGGTTGGCTAGGAACCAGTCTCGTCGCGCATTGGCGAGACGTGAGGCGTGTGTCTCACGTACGCGCCGTGTATCTGCGGCAACTGTAGGGTTGGAGCGGTGCGCAGGGTGGCGCTCGGTGATGTCGTCTTGGGTCATATCTCTATCCTCCAGGTTAACGCCGGCTGAAGTGCCGCCACAACCCACGCCGGAGCGTGAGCTGGGACGGGACGGTCAGGCTGGCCAAACGCGTTTCCAGTCCGAATCGGTCATCGCGCGCGTCTCCGGGTGTTCGCCACGTTCGATGAACATTTTTCCCGTGTGATTCCCAGTTACTAGACCACGGCGCTCGCTGGCCTCCTGGCTACGTAGAGCCTCGCAAGCGCGCTCGAACGAGCGCCAGCACCCGTCGGTTGTTCCGTTGCCGTAGTTGAGCCGGTAAAGCGTTTCCATGCGGTATTTCTCCTGTGCCTCTGCGTTAGTTCGCGCCAAGCGGTCCGATAGCTCGGGCCGCGGGACACTGGTTAACGGTCGGCAAAGCGGCGGGATGCGGCTAGGGATAGCTCTCCGGCGCCAGAAATGAACGCTAGAAAAGAGCGGCTCAGTCCTGGTCCCCGGTGCTTAGATGCCCGCGCGACCCAACCGGGTTCACGATCGGCTAGGGGGTCTTGGAGGAGCGTGAGGTTTCTGAACATATCGTAGCGAATTTTGTACGGTAGCCAGCCGAGGGACGGTTCACGTTCGGAGGCTTTGAAAACGCGCTTGGATATTTTGTTGTGAAGTGCTGACATTGTATCTCCTATAGTGCGGCGCCCTCGGCTGGTTAACGGGCCACGATGAGCGTATAAGGGTTGGGCTCTGACGCTTCACGATGGGTGCAAACGGATACAGCTACCGCCTCGGGTTCGCCCACGAACCCATGCGCCGCAAATGCTTCACGTGCCAAGCGCCACGCGTCGGCGTCCTCCGTCTCCGACACCTCGGTTACTCGCTGTCCCCAGTCGGTCCAATCGTTTGGCTCGTCATTGAGCGCGGCGTAGATGTACGCCTCCTTGATGTATCCCGGCCCGCCCGCGCCGTTGCCGCGGTCGTTGGTTACCAGTCCGCCGTCTGCCATTGCTGCAAAGTTAATCAGGTTCATCGGGTCTCTCCTCGTTGTTCTCGCGTTAGTTCGCGCCACGCGGTCCGATAGCTCGGGCCGCGGGACACTGGTTAACGATTACACTCGGTAGGATAGCCCCTCTCGGATCTCGACGTCGTAGGTGCCGTCTGCGTTGCGACCTCCGCACCAGATGTCGCCAATCACCTGTCTAGTTGCGCCGCCCTGGCGAACCATCACGGACCAGCGGCCCGACCTGCTGCCCGCGCCTGTGTCACGCCGAACTCCGAACGACGCTGGAACTGATAGCTCCCCAGCGTGGCGCGCTTTACCTACAGCGAATTTTACTGCCTCGGCACACGTTTCGAATTGGCTCATGGTCTATCTATCTCCTCTGGGGCGTTGCCCCGTTGCGTTACTGACTCCCTAACACTACGCGCTCCGACTGCGGCGCGCAAGCGAGGAGTGCAGAAAAGTTCCCAGGGCTGGTCACGCGGCCGAAGAACTGCTAGGGTGAGCAGTATGGCGATTTACGATATAATTGGGCGAAACGCATACGACTACCCGTCAGTCGTTGCGACAGTTGACACCCTGGAGGAGCTGGCTGAGAGATTACGCGAGGACCCGCTGCGATTGGCGGACGAGTACTATCTAGACAGCGCGCAGGCGCTGGAGCTGATTGAGGAGCTCTTGGCGTTGAGAAGGCTGACTGGGAGAGATTCGCCGAATTCGCTAGGCCCGCTATACACGGACATGGAATCGATGTCGTTTGCTGGCAACCCTGACGAATAAGGAGACAATGACACCAAACGAGATTATGCACGCTGACCGGTCTCAACTAATCGAGGAGGTTGTGCGGCTGCAGTTTGCAAACGCGAGTCTCCAGGACGAGTACCTCAAGCTACACCGCACGAGGAACAGGATGGCGCTGGTACTCTGGTTACTGGTAGGGGCCCTTGCGTGGCGATTGTGGGGGATAGCTCCGTGAGCTGGACCAGATACGCAATCGAGCTGGCAATCAGGCTGGGCGGCGCGCTAGGACGCCGCGTGGCCGTATCCGTTGGAGGCATAGCAGTGACAACAGAGGATCAAATCAGAGGGCGTATCGTCGACGCGGCCCGGTCGCAACTGGGCAAAACAGAGGCTGGGGTGTACTGGAGCGCCGTTCTACCAATCACCGACAAGCCCCCTTATCCGCGCTCGTGGTGCGGGGCGGGCTACCTGTGGTGTTTGCATCAGGCTCACCCTGGGTTTCGAACAGTCAGGTGGCGTCGAGGGTTCGGCATATCGAGCGCGTTTGCTGCTAGCGTGTTGCCGCTTCCTGTTACCACGGAGCCGAAGCCCGGCGACATGGCGTATTTCGCACGCAACCAGCACCACGCGGTTGTCGAGGACGTGCAGGGCGGGTTGGTGAGACTGGTCAACTTCAACGGGGCGAACGGTCGCGTTACGCAGACACAGTCAGCGCTCAAGGCTCCGGCGTGCTACTACTCAATCGGGCCAGCAATCGCTCAGGTGGTCAGTGAGACGACTAGTGCGACCTAGTTAACGAGTTGCGGATAATGAACAACGTTCACTCGCCTAGGTCATCTGGCCGTATTGGCTGGTCCCATCTTCCGGAGTCGGGACTGACGAGCTCGCGCGACACTGGGGTGTGTGGGTACCGCAGAACAGTGTCAACGAGCAGCCGCACTCCGCGCTCAATGAGCGTGCGCACCTCGATGTTGTAGCTGTGGGCTAGGTCGTTGAGCGCCCGCAGCTCGCTGGCTCGTATCAACGGCCTGGGCGTGTTAGTATAGTTGTCCCACTTGGTGGGTCTTTGGTGACCCTGCAGTGCCTTAAGCGCCTCGCGCCCCGTGTCGGTGCGGAGCATTTTGCTCTCTCGCTGGTGAAGCGAGCGGGTGTACGATCGTTTGCGTGCCGCCATGGCTCTAGCCTAGCCCTTGACCAGCGGGCCGACAAGTGCTAGGCACAATGGGTCAAAATGCACCCATCCAATTATGACGAGCCCTGGTACGAGTGCGAGGATAGGCGCGAGCTAGAGGACGCCTGCAGGCGCACGATTGAGCGCGTAGTCCGGGCCAACGAGTGGCGAGAGGGCAAGTTTCTCGACAGGCTGCGGGTGTACTACGCGGGTTCCGTTGGCTCGATTGAGGATGTGCGAGCTGGCCGCATCGCTATGTTTACCGGGTCCGCTGAAGAGTCGCGACCGGACTGCCAGCTACGGCACTCTGCTTCTGCTGTGGACACGGCCGTCTCACGGATTGGGGCCAAGCAGAAGCCGAAGCCTGTTTTGCAAACCTACGGCGCGGACTACACGTCGCGCATGGAGGCTAAGCGCATTAGCAAGTTCTTGCTCGGTCAGTTCCGGCTGCCGCAGGGTCGATGGGCTGACACGTGGCAGGTGTTGCTCCAGGTACTGTGGGACGCCGCTGTGTTCGGCGGTTGCGTATGGGAGCAGGAGAACCTCGAAGAGGAGCGCACGGATACGTTGCGGGTGCTCCCGATTGACGTCTTCTTCGACGAGGACGACTCGGCAGACGGTAACCCGTCACAGGTGTGGCGGCGCGAGGCTGTCGACCGGTGCGCATTGCGCGAGCGAGTCGAGGCTATGCTGTCCGCGCCAACACCGGAGCCCATGGTCGAGGAGGACAACGACGATTCTCCCGGCATGGTCGAGGCGCCTGAGGAAGAGGACGAGTCGGAGGACGAATACGACGACACAGTGGAGACGCTGGAGGAGAAGTGCAAGCGCCTGTGCGACGCAATCGACAGCGCCGAGGCGCGGACTTCATCCAAGTCGTTCACCGAATCGGCGAGCAACGAGATTTGGGTCTGGCACTGCTACCGACGCAAGACCTCCAAGCGCTCGACAGGGCGCTATGTCGTGTGTCTCTCCGATGGCACAGTGCTAGATGACAAGCCGTTCAACAGCCGCCGGCTCCCATGTGCTGTGGTCAACTGGACTGACCCTGTCAGCGGTATGTGGGGAGACACGATGACAGACCTGCAGGAGGTCCCGCAACAGCTTGCAAACGACAGCTACGGCAACATTCGCGACAACCTACGGGTTAACAGCGGGGGCATGATCTTCGTTCGCGGGAACTCGGTGGAAGCCGATGCAACTGGGCGCACCCTCGAGGACATTCTGAGCAACCTCAACTTCAAGGTTGTGCGTTACAACGGGGAGACACCTCCGCAGTACGAGACGCCACCAGTGTACAACCCGCAAGTCCTCGAAGCGGCCGAGCGGTTCAGGCAATTCGCGTTTGAGATTCCCGGTATCAACGAGCTGGCTGCGCAGTCTCGCAAAGAGCCAGGGGTCAACAGTGGCGTTGGCATCCGCAACAGCAATGAGCTGCAGGACCAGCGCTTTTTGAAGCAGGCCCGCATGTTCGAGTCTCTCCACACAGTGGTGGGACATCTCAAGGTGGACGCGGTGCAGCGCCTCGACGAGATGGGCATCAAGGCCAAAGTGTGGCTCCCGAGCGAGGGTCTTGTGCGTGACATCGACTGGCATGCGATCCGACCCGACGGCGAGGACCTTTACACGATCTCGATTGAGGCGGGTAACGCGATGGTCGACAACGTTGGCCAGCGCCAACAGTTCATCGATGAGCTACGGGCTAGCGGTCAGATACCACCCGAGGTTGCCAACCGTCTGATGTTTGACGGCAACCCGGACCTGGAGGCCTACAACAACCGCGTCCAGGGGCAGTACAATTGGATTGAGCGCATCATTGGAGAGGTGCATGACGCTGGTGATGACGAGGACATCCAAACCGAGCCTCCAGACCCAACGTGGGACATGCCGTTGGCAGCGATGCAGGTCAAGCAGGCGTACCACGAGCTCAGTAGCTGGCCCGATGCGCCGGACAACAAGCGTGCTGCACTGCGAGACTTGTACACGCTCATCCTCGACGCAATGGCGCAAGCGACGCAGCAGAACCAAGCTCCAGGCGGGGCGACAATGCCAGGTCAGCAACCCACGGCGCCCACTGGTGGGCCCATGACGGTTGGGCCTGGTGAGCAACTGATATAGGTGAGACATGGCGGAACAGCAGGACGTTGAAGGCGTAGAGATTGAGCAAGCTCCGGTCGGAGCAGATGAGCATTGGGCCAAGCTGCTCGAAGGCGACGGTGGCGACACGGCTCCCGATGAAGAGGTGGACCCGAGTGTAGACCCGGACGTCGAGGAGACACCAGCGGTCACCACGCAACGCAAAAAGTGGGCGGACCTGGAGAAGCCCACGGTAGCGCAGCTTGCGGCCAAGGAGCGAATCGCCAAGCGCATGGAGTCGCTCGCAGGGTTGGGTGAGCAACGCAAGCTTGCCGACGAGCTCGCCGCAGAACGTGCGAGACTAGCGGACCTGGAGCGGTCACAAGCGGCGGCCGACGCCAAGTTCCGTCAGCTCTTCGAAGACGGCAAGATTGACGAGGCGCTCAAGGTCAAGGGCGTGAGTGTCTCACTCGGAGATATGTCTCGCAAGCTCCTGGCAACCAAGACCGGCAGCATCGGAGGCAAAGACCCACGAGTAGACGCTCTGGAGCAACAGATTCAGGGTTTCCTCTCCGCTCAACAGCGTCAGCAAGCCGAGGCGCAGCGCCTTGAGCAACAGCGCCAAGCACAGCTGGCTGCGCAGGAGGAAGCGGCCGCCCTTGCCGACGAGATTGCCGCCCTCCCCTACGAGGGGGCCGAGGCGCTCCGGGAGCTCCCTGGTTTCGTCGACTCGGTCTATGGTGACCTGGTGGCCTCCCGAGGCTCAGCTGACACGGAGGCGCTAGTCCGGCAGCATCGGAGCAACTACCAGGCACTACTCGACCAGCTCTACCAAGCGGCGCTGGCCGGCGCCCTGGAGATGCCCACGGCCAAGAGCAAGGGGGCCGCCAACGGCACAGCCAAGCCCAAGGCTGCAGTGCCCCCAGCAGGCACCGGAAAGGCGCCCAGGAAGGCCCTACCCGACCGTCTGCTCCACAACACGCCAGAACGCTGGGAAGCCATTCTAGAGGGCAAAATCTAGGAGACGAAGCCATGATGTGGGAAGCGATCGCAAAGCTGACTGGGCTGGGAATCTTGATTGTTGAACGGCTCTGGCCACCCAAGGCAGAGACGAAGGAGGCAGCGGCCGACCCCACAGACATCGCGACCGCACAGAGTTCCGGGTACGCAGCTGACCGAAGCGGGAAAGCAGCAGGCAGTAATGCCAAGCGGGAACGGTGAGATCTGAATAGGTTTGGGTTGACGGCCGGCCGTGGGGGTGCAAATATACCCATGCATCCCCTGGCCGGTCCAAGCCCTGCCAGGGCGTCAGTGGCCTTGGAATCCGCTTATCCCCACCAAGCGGACTAGAAATCATGGGGGAGACATCTCGGTAACGTGTCGCGAGCCACGTCCGAAGTTCGGTTGCCTCGAAGTCACTGGGCCAAGTCCCAGGAGCGAACGCATTTCAACCAACTTTGGAGTCTGCCATGGGTACGCCCGCAACACTCAGCTACACGCAAAACCTCATCAAGAAAAACTACACCTCGAAGGTTACCGAGGAAGTATGCACCCGCTCCTACATCACCTGGGGCAAGATCAAAAAGGTCCCTCAAGGCGGAGACCCGCAACACCTTCCGCTGATCACGTCTGACGGCGCTGGTGTCGCTACGGACATCGTGTCAGCCGAGGCGTCCGCTATCGGCATGAGCTCAACCGCGTTCTCGGTCAACATGGGCAGCCTATTCGGCTCCGTCCAAGTGCTGACCAAGACCCGTCTGGCGTTCAAGGGTGACAACAAGCTTGTCGCCAACTACGTCAAGAAAGAGATCGACATGAAGATGAACGGCATGGGCCGGGCATATTCTTCGTATCTCTACGGAGCTGGTGGTGGTGCATTGCTCCAGGTTGCGAGCATCTCTACCAACACGTTCGCGCCGGTTAACCCCAAGGACATTCTCAACATCTGGGAAGGAATGCAGCTAGTTTTCTCGACCGGAAACGGTACGAGCTCCGGGCACACGTTGCGCGCTGGTTCCCCTGGGTACCTGACCGTGCAGTCAGTCGACCGCGGCACTCCCACGTTCACCACTGATGCAGTGGCAGGCGTGACGGGTGTTGCCGCGAACGACTACGTGTTCATCCGAGGTGGCTTTGCCGGAAACGTCTCGCAGACCGAGCTGTTCAAGGGCTTCGGTGTGTGGTTCCCGACGGCAGCGCCGACGGACACGCTGTGGGGCCTTGCGCGAACTGGCAAGAGCGAGCTCGCTGGGTTCATCACCCCGTCAGCAGACGTGGCCGGTGGTCCTCTGCAGCGCATCAGCAAGGGCTTGCTGCATGGGTTTACCCAGATGAACGCAACCCCTCGCGACGTTGTGCTGCATCCGTCGCAGCGGTACCAAATCAACGTGAGCATGCAGAACCAAGGCCTTCGCGAAATCTCCGTCTCGGAGACGACCGGACAAGCTGGATACCGCAAGCTCGTGTACACGGCAGACCATGGCGATGTGGATATCTGGAGCGACCCGTTTGCAAACAGCCAGACCGGGTACATGCTCGATTTCGATTCGTTCCACATTCGCCACTTCGGAGAAAAGATCATCGACTTCGACATGCCCGACGACGAGAAGGGAAGCATGTGGTATCCGCTGGCCGCAAACGCCGGTCATGCACTGCGCCTCTACTCGTTCGCCAACCTCATGGTTGAGTCGCCGTACAAGAACGGCACCATCCCACTCGCCGCGGTGTAACACATGGCCAGCACGCTACTTGATTCGCTACATCAAACCCCCGCCCGTATCCCGGGCGGGGTGCGTGCTGCCCGCGTAGTAGCAACACGCGGAAGCACGGACGCGTCCGGTAACATGACTCTGGACACGGGAGCAACCTATGACGGTCTGCTGTCCGCTCCGAGTCGCTCGACCAACACGTACACGCTCACGATCGGTCCCTTCGTGAGGCTGCTCGCTTGCATTCCAAGGTCTGGCATAGGGTCGACGGTTTCAAGCATTACCTCTGATGGGACCGCTGGAACAGTCACGTGGACATTTTCGGCCGCACAGGTCAGTTGCCCAGTCGACGTCATCATCTACGTGGACCGTGGAATGGGAGGCTGAATGTCTCTCCTGGATACATTCGACGCAAGCACCTGCCTACAGGGAGGCGCAACGGAGGTCGTCCATATCCCGTTCGTGCTCACAACGAACGGTTCCGGGGCGCCCACGTTGCTCTACGACTACGACGGTCTTCTGACCGTGACTCGGAGCACCAACCAGTACACGCTGAACTTTGGTGCTCAATACAAGGCCTGCTACGCCGTGGTGACTCACCATTCGGCAGCAACGCTTCAGATATTCCCGTTCCCCGCATCGGGTACGGTAACCCTAGCCTACGGAGCCGCGCAGAACAGCGTGGCTCACCATGGCGTTGTAGTGCTTGACGCAGGTTACCGATGAACGTTCTGACCCTCATTTCTCTCCGTACCGCAATCTCGCAACTGGTTGAGGAAACGTTCTCCACTTCTGGCAGTCATCCAACCTCGATGATTGACCTCTGGATCAACGAGTCCATCTCCCAGTACGAAAACGAGCGGTACGGAGAGAATGGGGGGGCAATCGAAAAGTCGGAAACGCTCACTACGAACACAAGCACGGCTGTGGACGGTGTGACGTCTCTGCCACTTAACCAATACGTCGCTGTCAATACAGCAGCGAAAGCCGTCAAGAGCGTCTGGCTAGTGCGCGGGAACCAGCGAATCCCGATGCAGCAGCTGGCCGAGTCTGACCGCGGAGTTCCGTGGGTGTCGTGGGGCAACGCTCCAGGAATGCCTACGCACTACGAGGTTATCCAGGTTCAGGGCTCAGGCGGACTGGCACCGATGGCAATACACTTCTGGCCTCCGGCGGGAGCCGCCTACTCGCTGGAGGTCAACTATTACCCTATCACCGCATACCTGGTGGCAGATGCAGACTTGTGGAACTTCTACGATGGGACTCTAGATTGCGTCATCTGCGACGTTGCCATGCGAATCCTGGAGCGCAACGACGAGGCAGACGGCGCCCAGTACGCGGCCTACAGGGAGCGCCGAGAGCGCGCCTACAGAGCGCTTCGACTCGCCATCTCCCAGCGTAGTCGAGGGACCCTGGCAGTGCGCGACACTAGGGGCGCCATGTACGCGGTGCGACAGCGCTGGATCGTATGACGAACATCGGCTCCTTTTCGACGAAGGACGCTGGCGCTCTACGGCAGCAGCTTGCAATCCTTGAGCAGCGCGTGAATTCGCTCGAGCTCAGCACGTTGCGCAGCAACAAGAGCTCCGAGTTTTACCAGCTGCTACTGAAGTCGGAACCAGCTGCAGCAGATGTCCTAGCAGTGGAGGACTCAGCGGCCGAGTGGCGCAAGAAGGCCGTCACAATCGACAGCCTACCAGCAACTCCACCAGACGTGGTGTCGCTCACCCCAGCGGCCAACCAACAAGATTGGTCGATTACGGGACGCACCAAAAGCACCGTTTGCTTGGCAAGTCCAGCCGACAGCTCGTGGATTGGTGGCGTATCCGGAGGCGCTTCCGGTGACGTCCTCATCATCCAAAACGCATCGGCTAGCGGGCTAGTCTGGTTGACGCATGAGGATACCGCATCTACTGCAGCCAACAGGTTCGCCCTGGGTCGCGACAGTGTGTTCCTGCTTCCCGGTGACTCTGCGATGTTCGTCTACAATTCGACGGCGGCGCGATGGATGATGATCGGCGAGACGCAAAACAAGCGAGCTACGAGCGAAAAGTCACAGCTGATAGTCCCCAACTCTGGAGCCACTGCAAACTGCATTGGCTACGGTGCGGCTGGAGTAGACGCAACACTTAGTACCAATGCGGCAACCCCGTCTCCAACCAATGCGTTTGACGAAGTCCAGAACATGCAAGTCACCAACTCGACAGCAGCAGGGTCAGCGGCTGTCAGATCTAGCGTGCTGTGTTTCCTGCGAGGGCTAAGCACGGGACGTCAGGGCATCTTCTTCAACGCGAGGGTTAGGTTTACCGCGCTGGGCGCATCGGGGGGCGTTGCGGTTGGTCTCACCAACTCGACGGCTGCAATCACCACACAGCCCCAGGCGACTAACAACACCATCTTGCTTTGCGCCAATGGCGGGCAGACAACGCTACGCATCAGCGTACGAGATGGTGCCGCTGGCACACCAATAGACCTGGGTGCAAACTTCCCAGTTCCGAGCGCGACAGCTGCCTACGAGGTGGCGTTCCTGGCCATGCCGACTGTGAGCAACGTCCGCTACATGGTGCGTCGCCTAGATAGCGACCAGCGTGCCCAGGGCACCGTGACAGCGAACCTGCCAGCGGGGTCCACGTTGCTTGGACCACGACTGGCTGTGATGGTTGGAGCCACGGCCGTCGCCAATACAGCCCAGGCCACGCACCTATTGGCCAGGTACGTGAGCTAGTCCCTAGACCAGCGGGCCTAATCGTGCCAGAATTGGCTGTAAATGCGCCTGAAAGACCTGCAAATCCCCTTCGTTCGAGGCATGGACGTATCGGGGGCCCCAAAGGCCTACAGCGAGACGGGCAAGTTGCGAGTGGTGAAAAACCTGCGCATCAAACCAGGACGCAAGGACGCACTTGGGATGCGCAACTACGCCTATGCAGTCGCGAGATTGCAGACATCAGCCATCACTCCAGGAAGGGTATTCCCGGCGGCCGGCAAGTTCCACCACATCTCACCAATCCAGGCGCGCTGTCTCGCTAGTGGTGAGACAGGGTGGCAGATCACATCGCGCCTCGACTCGACGACTAACGCGATGGTTAATGCAGACCTATTGGCAGTGGCGCGGGTCGGAGGAAAGCCATTCACGTCCTACGCAGACTCATGCTCGGCAATGGCCGTCAACTCCAACGGGGATGAGCTATACGTGGCTGGCGGTATGGCTGGGTACGACTCGACCGGCACGCCAACGTTCCAGACGTTCATACAGCCAGTCGTGAACGGAGTGAAACGTGGGGCCATCGCACTACAGAGCGCAGTTACATCTCCAACGTCTCACTGGAGGTCCATCTACGCATTCCCGATAGGCACGAACGGGTTCTTGATTGTGAGAGGCTCAGCAACTGGAAACACGCTCGAGCTTGTGTCATACAACGTCACAACGGACACACTAGGGACACCGGTGACTTCGGCCAACAGCGTTGTCCTGGATGCGGTCCTCACAGCCGAGGGGGAGATCGCGGTTCTGATCCGAGACGTCCCGACTGGATATCCGTTCATCCGGTTCTACTCCGCATCTTTCTCGCCAACGCTGTCGGCAAGCGTTCAGGTTCACGCGGTAGGCCCAGTCAACCCGAAGTGCGGCGGCATGTCGCCAATTCCAGGCGGCAGCACGATGCACGTAGTGCTTAGCCAATACGACGCAGACTCGAACACTGTGCGGATGTGGTCAATCAACACCAGCACCAAAGCCGTGACTGCGGGCGGGTCACTAGCAAACCCCATATCGGGGACCCACTCAACGATGGCCGTGTGTGAATCGAATGTCTCTGGCGAATCGTGGTGCTACGTGGCTGGACTTGACAACACGATCGCCGCGCTACTCAACGTGACGAGCTCAACAGTCACGTTAGCGATGTACGCGCCTCGAGTCTGGCCTAGTGCTCGGTTGTTCCTCCCTCCTGTGTGGGTAGAAGACCTGACACGCAAACCATGGGTAGCAGGAACGCTTGGGACACAGGTTGGAGTGTGGGCATTCTCGGCGTACAAGCGAGCATCGGCAGCCGCTACAACGGCCAGCTTTGGAACAATTGTGATGCTATCCGCTACGCGCGGCGTGTACCAGTCAGCGGCAACAACTGGGTTCGCTTGCGGCGGTAGCATGTACAATGCTGGCTCCAGTGGCATGAAGGTAATCGTCCCAACGAATACAGGTCACGAGGTGCTTAGCATTGGATGGTCTCCGACTAGAGGCGTACCGGCGGAGCACTCAGGGATGGCTTTTCTGCCAATGGGTTATCCGCGCTACTGGGACAAGGAACGCTGGGTCCCCACGGGTTTCTACAGCCCACCAATGGCAGACGTTAGCGCCTCAGCCGGTGGGTCGCTCACGGCCGGCTCGTACTCCGTCGCGTTCGTATGGGAATGGACCGATGCCGAGGGGCGCAGGCAGCAGTCGGCTTCGTCGACATACGTTGTCGTGGCAGCGGCGAGCCAAAAGCTGGACATCACACTGAAGCAGTACTCAATCCCAACGGATGAGCGGATCATGCTCTCCCCAAATGCGCCGTATGTCGTTGAGTACAGGACATCTGCCGGCGGCACTCTATTGCGACGAGTGAAGGAGATCCCGCTTCCGGCTTCGATAT
>Ga0228700_1001516_pt1 | contig 14734 bp, 16 predicted proteins | sample McNCre317_Aug_MG_FD_178019 | JGI IMG/M metagenome (GOLD analysis project Ga0228700, IMG submission 178019) | Freshwater microbial communities from McNutts Creek, Athens, Georgia, United States - 3-17_Aug_MG | ecosystem: Environmental > Aquatic > Freshwater > Creek | place: USA: Georgia...
CATGGGCTGGTTTGGGCATATCAACACGGAGTTCTTCTTCGAATATGACAGGGAGTGGCTCAGCCTGGAAGGCGGCTATGTCCTCGCGCCCCAATTTCCGCTGTCCGAGCAGCGCTTTACAGGCCACCTGGTCAAAGCGTTTTTTGAGAACCTCCTGCCCGAAGGCAGCTCGCTTGAAGACATTCTTGCTGCCGCCAATCTGCGAAACGCCAACTCGCTGGAAGTGCTGGCCAGGCTGGGCAAGGACTTGCCTGGTGTCTTGTCCATCCTCGCGCCCGAAGATGAGGCTACGCACATCCAAAAATACGCACTGAGCTATCGCACCAGGATTTGAGCCAACGCTTGGCAGGGCGCAACCGTGTCCCCCTGCTGATTTCCAACCAACAGTCGATGATGTCGCTGGCCGGCGCGCAGGACAAACTTGGTATCCGCTTGGATGAAAAAACCAAGAAGGCCTATGACAGCGTGGGCCGCTCTCTGACCACCCACATCGCCAAGCCCGATACCCGGCAAGCGCACTACCGCCCGAGCGCCGTGAATGAGTACGCCTGCATGCTCCTGGCCAAGGAATTGAAACTGCCGGTGCCCGACGTCTGGCTATTGCGCGTTCCGGAACCCATTTATGTGGTCAGGCGCTATGACCGCAAAGTTGTTGAAGGCAATATTGTGGCCCTCCACCAGATCGATGGATGCCAACTACTCGGGCACGGCGCAGCGTGGAAATACGAGCGCCAAGGGGGGCTTGTGAGTCTGCCCAAGATTGTGCGTGCACTGCGCGCATTGCCGGTGAAAGCCCGGGACCTCTTGCATGTAGTGCACTGGGTCATGTTCAACTACCTCATCGGTAACGCAGATGCCCACGCAAAGAACATCTCGGTGCTGGTGTCGGACAAGGGATACCGGCTGGCAGATTTTTACGATTTGCTGTGCGTGAGGGCCTACGGAGACGAGAGCCTTGCGCTCTACATTGGGGACCAGGAGACCTTTGATTCGGTGGGAGCGCACTCCTGGCAAGAACTGTGCGAGGACTGCGGATTCAGCGCGCTCACCACGCTCAAGGAGTTGCGCGCCATGGCCACGGCCCTCATGCCAGCCTGGACCCGAGTGCTGGGTAAGCTCAAAAAGCTCAATCCGGACATGACTGCGACCGAGCAGGACCTGCTGCAAAGAATGACGACTGTCTTTGAACAGCACAGCCAAGCGGCCCTGTCGATGACGCAGTCCACTGACTAGCCCAGAAGTCTGCTTCCAAACAGACACATTATCGTCACTGTCTTTGATTATTGTGTGATGTCTATCTCAATATCACAATAGGTAAGACTCTTGGCTTCTATGAAATACCGTGTCGAAAGTAGCTATCTGATGGTGGGCCCTCTGTTGCCGGAAGGGGGCGTGAAATCCCTGCATCTACACGACCACTCTTTAGCCATTGTTGTAGCGTCCAAAAGTGTCACGATTCCTCACGGTCATGAGATTCGTGTTGTGAACATGCACACGGGTGAACTCATTTTCCAAAAGACTGCGTCGACAGCCCTGAGCCTTAACGACGAATTTTTACCTAGCTGAACATCCGTCAGTTTGTCAGATCGGGGATGCAAGGCGCTGGTCAATGTGCATAACTTGACGGTTGTGCCTGCCTACCGGGGTCTGCGAATTGGCCAGGCGTTGCTTGCCGAAACAGAACACACCACTCGGAAATTGGGCGCTTGCAAGACGACCTTGGAAGTCTTGTCGAACAATCATTCCGCCATGAGCCTGTACCAGCGCTGCGGATTTACGCAGTACCAACTCGACCCTGGCACAGGGCAGGCCAGTTTCATGCAGAAGCCGCTAGAGCCCTGACCCGTGCGCTTGTATCGCGCTAGCGGTGTTTGCGGTCAATCTGCCGGGTCTGGGCGAAATCATCCATAGGCGGCTGCTGGCTGTCTGTGTGCAACATGGACAGCATATAGCTCTCGCCAAAATCGCCGCGCGCAGGGCCGGTGTTGAGGCGGTAGGCGATGCAGGCCCACAACAGGGAATAGGCCACGATGGCCAGAATCACCATGAGAGACCAGAAGTCAATCTGGCGCAGGTTGAGGCCAGGCCAGTCGCCCGTTCCCATGGTGTAGGCCGCACCCAGCAGCAACTGGGTGCAAAGCTGGGTATAGCGGGTCGCATTGCGACGGTGAATCTTGTTGAATCCAACCAGCACCATGCCCAACAAGGTCAGCGCCAGACTCAGAACAAGCAGGCCGGCGACATATATCGGTTTCATATGTCGGCAATCCGTGACCCCATGGGGAGCCTTCCAAATCCAAATCGTAGGGGATGCGCCAATCGGGCTTTACCGCTGAGCTATGTCACATCAGTGACATCTTGGTGACCAACAATCGCCGTTCGTTTGGATTTTGCGAGGAAGGGCCCATGCAGCGCCCCATCGATTCGGCAAGGCATTCTGGTACGCAAGCACATCCCGTGTTGCTGGACCGCGACCACAACATTCTGGCCTTTAATGCCCGGGTCTTGAGCTGGGCGGAACGCAGCGATGTCCCCTTGCTGGAGCGCTTGCGCTACCTGTGCATTGTTTCCTCCAACCTGGACGAATTCGTGGAGGTGCGCGCCGCACCGCATCTGCTGGCCAGCCAGGCGGAAGATAGCAAAGGCCCGTACACGATGCGCAGCCACGCCCAGTTGTCTGGCGCCATGCATGCCTTGGTGGCACGCCAGTACAGCGTCTACAACGACAAGCTTCTGCCAGCGCTGGAAAAGCAGCACATCAAGATCATTTCGCATGGCGAACGCAACACCGCCCAGCGCGCCTGGGTGCGCCAGTATTTCAACCGCGAGGTCCGCCCTCTGCTGATTCCTGTAGCGCTGGATCCTGCGCATCCGTTTCCGCAGGTGGCCAACAAGTCGCTGAATTTCATCGTGCGTCTGGGTGGCAGAGATGCCTTCGGACGTTCCAATGAAATTGCCATTGTCAAAGTGCCCCGGGTGCTGCCACGCATGGTGCGCATGCCTAGCAAGGATGCGTCATCGCGGGTGCTGCTGGTGTCCCTGTCCAGCATCATCCGGGCCCATCTTGCGGACCTGTTTGCCGGGCGCAGCGTGGAGCAGTTCTCGCAGTTTCGGGTGACACGCCACTCGGATTTGGCGGTGGACGAGGAGGACGTGAAAAACCTGCGCACTGCCTTGCGCCAGGGCCTGGTGCACCGCCACTATGGCCAAGCGGTGCGACTGGAGGTGTCAGCAGGCTGCTCGGACTACCTGGCTGACATGCTGCTGCAGCAGTTTGAGTTGCCCAGTACCTCGCTGTACCGCGTGCCAGGCCCGGTCAACCTGGTACGCCTGACGCAGGTGATCGCCCTGGTGGACCGGCCCGACCTATGCTTTACCGCCTACCAGGGTGTCTACCCCCGCCAGATGCAGGCAAGCACGTCCCTGTTTGAGCAGCTCAAGGCGGGTGACATCCTGATTCACCAACCGTTTGAGCGCTTTGACGGCGTGCTGGATTTTTTGCGCGAGGCGGTGCATGACCCCCAGGTGCTGGCCATCAAGCAGACAATCTACCGCACCGGCGCGGATTCGGTGCTGATGGACCTGCTGCGAGAAGCCGTGCGTCAGGGTAAAGAGGTCACGGTGGTGCTGGAACTCAAGGCCCGCTTTGACGAGGAGGCCAACATCAACTGGGCCGACATGCTGGAGGCCATTGGGGCGCAGGTGGTGTACGGGGTGGTGGGCCTCAAGACCCACGCCAAGATGATGCTGGTGACCCGTCGCGAGGGCAGGGTGCTTAGGCGCTATGGCCATCTTTCCACTGGCAACTACAACCCGCGTACCGCCAAGCTTTACACCGATATCAGCCACATTACCGCCGATGCCGAGCTGACCCGCGACATGGAGCAGGTCTTCGTGCACCTTGCCAGCCAGAGTCGGCTGCCGCCCCTGAAGAAGCTGTGGCTGGCACCCTTTCAGCTCCAGCGCCAGCTCATGAATCGCATGGATGCGCTGGCACTGTCGGCATCCAGGGGCAGCGCATGCCGCATCGTGGCCAAGATGAATGCCCTGACCGACCTGGCGCTGATTGATCGCCTGGAGCACGCCGGGCGCCACGGCGTGCAGATTGACCTGCTTGTTCGCGGTGCGTGCATGCTGCCGGCCGGGGTTGCTGGTCAGACAGAGAACATTCGCGTGCGATCAGTGATCGGGCGCTTTCTGGAGCATTCACGCGTCTTTTATTTTCAGGACGGTAATACGGAAGACCTGTACCTGTCCAGCGCGGACTGGATGAACCGCAACATGCTGCACCGGGTGGAGCTGGCCTGGCCGGTTACCGACGCCGCGCTGCGCCAGCGCCTCAAGGAGGAGTGCCTGCTGCTGTATCTGCAGGACCCGGTGGACGCCTGGGAACTGGGGCCTGACGGTCAGTACCAGCGCGCCGTTCCGCACGGACGCAAAAAGGGCCTATCGGCCCAGGCGCAGTTAATGGCGCGCTACGGCGAAGGCGGCCGCAGCAAATAAAACTACAAGGAGCACCTACGCAATGGACCTGCTGTTGTGGCGCCATGCCGAAGCGATTGATCTGGATCTGGTAGGCGACGACATGGCGCGCTACCTCAGCCCGCGCGGTGAAAAACAGGCGGCCCGCATGGCAGCCTGGCTGGACCGCCACCTGCCGGATGGGGCCCGGGTTCTGTCCAGCACGGCCATGCGGGCTGAGCAGACGGCACGGGCCCTGGGCCGCAAGTTCAAGACCCATGCCGCCCTGGCCCCCTTGGGCACGGCGCAGCAGTTGCTGGATCTGGCCCAGTGGCCCCAGGCGCGGGGATGTGTGCTGGTGGTGGGCCACCAGCCCACCTTGGGTCTGGTCCTGGCCCAATTGCTGGGGCTGGAAGGAGGAGGGCCCGCGGTCAAAAAGGGCGCCGTCTGGTGGCTGCGCTTGCGCGAGCGCGAGGGCGTGTCAGAGACTACGGTGGTGACGGTACAGACCCCCGAGATGCTGTAGTGCGTGGTTCACTAGGGAAGGAATAGTCGCTAAACTGTTCCGATGAACCCCGCGTCCTGCAAGCAAGCTGCCAGGCCCCTGGTGCTGGTGGTGGACGACACGCCCGATGTCTTGGCCCTGGTTCACACCTTGCTCGTAGCCGACATGCGCAGGGCTCGAATGCGCGCCGCGCCAGTGTGATTCAACTGCTGGTCATGGCATTGCTGGCCTACGCGAGCATGCCCTTCCTGGATGAGTCCATGCCAACGCTCACGCCGCACTTTCTGTGGGCCACCGGAGCGCTTGGGCTGGCCATGCCTTGATCAATCTGACCATGAACTGGACACAACAAGAGGTCGCCCCGGCTCGTGCAACTGTCATCTACGCTACGGAGCCCATCTGGGCAGGCTGCATTGGTTGGTTCATTGGTGGGCGCTTCACGATGGCAGCTTTGGCTGGTGCTGCACTCATCTTTGTGGCCGTGATCGTCAGTAAACGCAGCACGCAATAAAGCAGGTGATCGCCAAATGCGCTGCAACGCTGTGTGCTCGTATCCCAAAACACAGGAGTGCGCGCCATGCTCGTCCACGCACTCAGCGATCGTGCACGTCAGTTTTACGAACACTACGGTTTCAAGGCGTCACCTGCGCATCCAATGACACTGATGCTGCGCCTTGGTCAAGCTGGCTAGCTGCCCGATCGCCATCTGAACGTGGTGCCTTACAAAGAGACCTGAGAAAAGGCGCTAAGGCGCCCTTTTCTTTTGGTGAGTCCGAGTTTCACTGCGCAGCGAATATTGGCAATCTAGCGAATGCCGTAAAGCCATGAGGATGTACGTGCCGGTAAAGATCTGTTCGATGCCGGCGAAAGCGAGCCTGAAAGAAGAATCTACAAGACAGGCATCCCATGCGTCCCAATCAGCGCTGAATATTCACATTTCCCAGCCGTCAGTCTAAAAATTGTTGTCGGCTTCAGCCGCTCTGAACCACGGGGGACGTCGGTACCAGAACTTTCGCTGGCGCCACTGAATTTCACCATAAGCAGTCAAGAAGAGGCTGATATGTGTGTTGTAGACCACTGACCGGAAATGCAATTGCAGCCGACTTCCGGGCAGCAGTCATTCGGATCTACCTACCCTTGAATAAGGCGGGGAGACAGATTTTTCTCGAGGTCAAATCTCTGTCTGCTCGGATACAGGCTGTTGCCAAAATGCGCGATACCCGCCCTCTTGGCCATGTCGGCGTTAAAGCACTGAGTGCACAGCACCAGCGTGCAGACGTCACCGAGTAATGCGTGAACTCGTGGTGTGCAGCAGTTCTGCCGCAGCGTTCACAGGAACGCATTTCCATAGATCCGTCCATACATCGTTGCCTCAGTTTCTGCGACCTATAAGTCAGGCGTATCCAATACAGTTCACCAGATTGACGGCCGCAAGCATCACATGTCTATCAGACTCCTCTGGCGCGACGCGCTTTAACCAAGTGGCTGTTTCCACCTGGACGTAGGCAAGCAGTGCTTGCTCGGGGTGGCCGTGGACAAATTGCAGAACCAAATCGTGGCTGAGCGCAGGATCAATGTCCATGCCGAATTTGACGCATTCGACATATCGGTTCATGCATGCCTCGACATCGTCATCGGTAATGGCACGCCACACCAGTCCGGTTTCCTTCATAGCCAGAAAACACACGAAGAGCAGGTTGAGCACGAACTCCATCTTCTCGTAGGAGACGCCAAACCGCTTTAGAACCAGAAACGATGTGAAGAGCGCCTGCTGCTCGCGAACAATCAAATCCGCAAGTCTTTCCTTTTGAGCAAAGTTCATGCTGCTGAGCTTCAGCACGGCCCGACCCACATGCTCAACGGCGATTTTTCCTCTGCAGGTATCGGGATTGATTGGTAGTTGGGTCGACATTGGCATGTTTGACTTTGCGCCCGCTGGCGGAGAGTACAGCGTAATGGTACGCCACGCCGCTGTGCTGACCGCCCCGGTCGACATGCCTATCTAATGGATCTGTGTTAGTGCCAATACCTATTTGACAGTGCGCGCCAAGAATGACAGACAGAGTACGAATGGGGCATTTTCTGCGCCGGGCCTTGATTTCAGCTGTCAGTGATTTTCGTCCGCCCCTGTCATATTTTCACTGGCGCGAACAGCAACACCTTGCCTTGAATATAGTTGATCGTTTGCAGCTGTGTTTATCCATTCGGCTTCGATCAATTGTCGCAACTCCCGATCCGGTGAAGTCGCTTTTTTGTACAGCGGGCTACAGGGCGTCTCAGACAATTTCATTGACAGCCAGAGCAAATCGGTAGTCTGGTTGTAATCACGGTAGCCCTCGACCAGATACGTGAACTGATTCAGCATTCCAAGAAGGCTGCGATTGGAGGTCTTGGCATATCGGAATTCGAGCATGGCGTTCAGTTCATGCTCTACCAGCGCATGGGGCGCACCGTGTGCGAATAGGATAGATGCAAGATGCTCGGGGAACCGTAGCGCCAATTCTGCTGCTGGGGCGAGTGGCATCAAGACCGGCAGCAGTGTCCGTTCATTGATCAGTAGTGCCACCTGACGCTTCCAGAACAGAGCCGTGGCGTACCAGTTGCCAAGGCAGGTCGTTGGCGCAACTTGTTCAGAGCTAACGGGCAGTTTCACCCGGTCGAGAAGCTTCTTGGTGCAGTGGATAGTGAAGGTCATTGTTTTGTCAATTGTCCTTCGACTTTGGTCACCCATGTGCCAACAACCGACGATTGCTACCAGTCACTCCCAACGCAGAGGCGCTATTGACTATCGTGGTAGTGGCCGGTCCAAAGTTGCACGTCCCTTCAACTCAAGAAGAGCATCATGGACAGCGAAACTGCTTCACCCTTCAAAGTTCCGTGGAACAAAGGGAAATTGTTGGCCAGAAGGGCCCACTCAAGCTCAAAGACATCTGGGCCATTCGCATACGACTTCAACTGGGTCATCGCACGCGGGAGCTTGCTCTTTTCGACCTCGGGTTCCCGCTTATGCCACCCGCCTCTTCATGCCCTGCACTGCCTTGATCTTGCGGGCCAGTTCCTGGGTGCTGTAGATACTGGTGGTGGCCAAGCTTGCGTGGCCGGCCAGATTGGAGGCCACCTCAATGGGCACACCATCGACCAGGGCTTGGCGCACAAAGGTGTGGCGCATCCAGTGGGTAGATGCCTTCTCAAAACGTGCCGGCTCCAGGCCTGCCTCCGGTGCACGCTTCGCCGCCCAGCGGAAGAAGCGTTTTAGCACAGCGTAGATGCCGGCCGCAGAAATGGGCGCGCCGGGCCGTTCAGTTTTTGAGGAAAGTGCGACCACCCCGCCCTCCCCCTGCCCCCACTGGCCTACCGACGGATACAGGGTGCGCACCAGCCCGATTTCAGCCTGGTCGGGATTGGCACTGTCCTCGTCTCGGAACTGTGCACCGTGCTGGGCCAGCAGCTGCACGACCTCAGCTTGCAGCGGAATGTCGCGGGTCTTGTTGCGCTTGCCGGTGACAGTTAGCACCCAGGTCTGAGGCAGCTCCGGCAGGTTCTCCAAGCGCAAGTTGCGGTGACGGGCATTGGCAAGTTCCTCCAGGCGTAGGCCGGAGCTGACCAGCAATTCCAGGATGCACTGCAGACGGGTGCGCTCGGCCCCTTCGGGCAACTCCTGCACGCAGTGCAGCACGAAGCGCCACTCCTTTTCGGTAAAGGAGCGGGTCAGGTCCATGCGGGTGTGGGGCAGATCAAAGCTCTTGATGAGCGCCTTCATGGGATTGGCCACCAGGTAGCCCGCATCCACCAGGCCACTGAAAAGGGCTTGCAGGATGATGAGGGCCTGCCGCTGGCTGGCGGCAGAGGGCTGGCCACGGAAGGCCCGCCAGCCCGGGTCGCTGCGCTTCAGGGGGGCGGGCTCGATCCAGGTGCGGGGCACGGCCTGCAGAAAGACGCGGTAGGCCTGGCAGTCCACGGCGGTGACCGAGGACAGGGGCTTGCGCAGTTCCTGGGCACACCAGAGCAGAAAGCGTTCGGATTCCTTGCGGTAGCTGCGCAGAGTGGAGGTCTTGTCCTGGTAGCGGGCCAGCCAGGCGTTGACCGCCTCCACATCGGTGCGCGCGCCCAGGGTGTTGGGCATGTGGCTACGAAAAGTCCCCCGTTCTCCAGTCAGTTCAGGCTGCACCTGCATACGCCCGAGTTGGCTGGCCACCACTGTGCCGACGCCGAACTGGGCCAGCGACAACGTAGGGTCACCTAGTGCCGGCAACACCGGGGCCAGGCGCAGCGCCACCTTGGTCTTGGGCTCATGCACGGAGCCGGTGACCAGCAGATTGAGCTTTTCCTGTTGCAGGATCAGCCAGAGCAGGACCTGTTTGGCCCGCTGCTCGCCAAAACCCTTGATGCGGCTGTGCCAGCGGTAGCCGTAGAGGTTCACGTACTTCACTAGGTCGGCCAGGCTCACGATGCCCACATTGCGCAGGCAGGTCACCACCGGGCGGGCAAACCAGGACTCCAGCCGGTCGGCGGCTGCCGGGATGCGAGCCAACACGGTCTCCAGGTGGTTCAGCGCCTTTACGCGCTCGCCCACCGGGTCGCGCACCTGGGCGGTGGCTTCCTGGGCATCGGCATTGTCCAGGCCGAAGTGCGCCTTGTATTCGGCGATCAGTTCGGCTTCGCTCCAGGCATCGGGGTCCATGCCTTCAGCCTCCACCCAGTCTTCCAGGGTAGGCAACTGCACGGTCTTGGCCGGTGCGGCATCGCTGCGCAGCAGGTCCAGCAAGTGGGTGATGCGATCGGCAGGTTGGAGCGTCGCGTCGTACTGCCGCCCGGCCTCGATGATCTGCTTGAGCAAAGCCTCACGCCGGTTCTGCACATAGCGCAGGTCGGAGGTGGTTTCCGACCAGGCCAGATAGCGGTTAAAGGAATCGGCCAGGTCCAGGCCCAGCAAGGTGGAGCGCACAAAGGCGAAGTGGTGCACGCCTAACGCTCGGGCCTCCTGGACCACCTTGGCTTTTGAGCCTTTGGGCCGGCCAGGTTTGCGATCAGGCGTTTGCTTTTGAAACAAAGGGGCAAATTCGTTCATCATGGTGCGTCACCGCCCTCACTGCCCTGCTGTACCTGCGGGGGCTTGAAGCAGATGCGGCAGACGCTCGTTCAAGGCCCACTCCACTGCGTCGGCCTGCAGCGCATCCCGGCGGCGCTTGAGTGGATCGCGGTCGGGCTCCTTGGCCATCCACCGCTTGAATGCCACGAACACTGCCGGATGAATGGTGGTCAAGCGCGCCATGGTGCCGTTTTCTGCAACGACGATTTCCGAGAATTCCGGTGCATTCATCAACTCATCGGCCCGCTTGGCCTGCACGACCCAAAAGTCATCTTCCGCATCGCTCAGGCGGATGGGGTGCGGGTCCCCTTCCCTTGCGATACGGCGAATGATGTCCACTTCAAATCCGCTTTGGTTCACTGCGGTGTACTTCTGGTCTTCAATGACCCTAAACGTCTTGTCGACCTTTTGCAAGGCAGACAGCATGGATGGAGAGTCCTGCAGGAGTTTCTGTGGGAAGGTCACACGCTTGCGGGTATCCCACAGCAGATCGATGTCCCGGGTGGAAGTGATCTCAGAGGCAAAACGCACGCCAGCGGCTGCTTCGTACGCGTACAGGGCGTGGGTGCCCACGATCCGAAAGAAACCGTCAATCCTGGCCTGCGCCAGGCGCGCCAGGATAGACACTGCAATGGTGGGCATGCGCCCCACGCGCAGGGCGCGGTTCATGCGCTCGTGTTTGGCAACCGTGCTTTTGAGGGCGGCCAGACGATCTTCCATGGTTTGCTTCTGGACGACAAAGCTGTGAAACATGGCCTCGGTCTCTGGTGTACGCCTGCCCAGACTCTTTTGTCCGCCCGTGGTGCTGGTACGTATCAGGTATTCCTTGCCCTGTACGGTCTTCCACACCATGCCGCCGCGCACCTGTTGAGCGCTCTTCTGGGTGCGCTCAAGTTCTACATAGGCAGAGCGCGCATCGATGTACTGCCGGGCAGCATCGGGCTCAAGCTCCATTGTTTCCAAGTTAAATTGCATTTTTAGATATTACTTGGAAATATTCTTTGTGTAAGCAGTCCTCACGCTTGGCTCCACAAGCGCAGGGCCAACGCGCTTGACCATGCGTATGCATAGAACTTTGTGAGTCTGCCCACCCACAAGACCAGAGCCACCGTCCACCAGGGCAACTGTGCCAGCGCGGCAAGTAGCAAGACCGGTGTCAGAGGAACGGGAAGTGCTGCGATAGCCAGCAGGGCTGCTGCTCCGTAGCGGTTCAACCAGATGCTGGTATCGAGCCAGCCCGGTGATTGAGCCAATTGAGGAAACAGCGCCAGATACAGGTCTGGGCCCAGGCGTACAAACCCCAGGTACAGCAACGATGCGCCTGCGGCTGCGCCCAAGCTGGCACACAGGGCGATGGCGCGCCACCGTTTCACATCCAAGACCACGGCTGCGCTTAACAAGCCTCCAAAGGGCATGATCACAGACAGTGATGCCACAAATGCCAGCGCCCCCACGATCACTGGGAACGCGGGTGATACAGCCTGGTTGCGCAGCGCTTGCACCAGGGCCCGCCGAAATTTTTGCATGGTCAGGTCTGGTGCCCATCTAAGCTCATCGACTGCCCTGCGTGCGCTGAAACACCCAGCGCAGGCAAGGATGCGCTGCTGCGCGTACAGGTGAGCTTTTTCAGGGAGGTGGGGTGGGCGGTCATGGGAGCCGATGTGCGGGAGTTGACTCGCTGAGGTCACTGCTTGTTCAAATCAGGTCCACTACATCCCTTAAATGTGCTGCAGTCTGCGGCAGACCGCGCTGCTCCAGAAGAACTACAAGCGCCTGGCCACTCACTTCCGGCCGGGCCCAGCGCATTCGCATGGCCTTGATGGCCGTCAGCGCCCTGGCATCGCGCAGCATGAGCTGGTTGAGTACAAACGCGTCCGGCGTTTGCAGTTCAATGCCAAACGGGGCCAACGCATTTTCCGGAAAATCCTTCGCGTTCCAGGTGACGATGGCGTCGGCATGGCCGGTGATGGCGGCGGCCAGCACATGGCGGTCATCCGGGTCCGGCAGCGTCAGGCCTGCCACCAGATGCTCGTACCCTGTCACCAGGCAATCGGGGATTGCCTCCTCCATGGCCTGCGCTGCGCCGCGAATTTGCACCTCCATGGCGGGCCGCTCGCGCAGCAGCGAACGCATCCACTCGTCCCGTATGTGGGCACTCCACTTTGCGCTGTACAGGTCCGCATGGGCCAGACTGAGCAGCAGATCCCGCAGCAGCGCCGGGTACAGGACGTTGGCATCCAGCAAAGCCGTGTAGCGTGCACTGCCGGCCATTCAGAGGGATTCTCCCATCTCCTGGGACAGCTGGCTCAGGCGCAGCAGCGCCGCTTCCGCGCGCTGCTTTTGCTCGGCCTGGTAGCGCATCACTTCCTCGAACTCAATCCGGCGGTGCCGGTTGACCAGGCGGCACCGCAGCCGGCCGGCCTCGATTTCCTTGACCACAAACGGGCGCGACACATTGAGCAATGCGGCGGCATCCTGGGTCGTGAGTTCATGCTTTTGCGGCAGCAACAGCATGGGTTCGCGCCGGGCCATCTGGCGCAGCACATCCGCGAAAAAGCGCAGCGCCCGCGGCGGCAGCTCCAGGGTCGGTGCAGGCCCTACGGTGCTGCCGGTATCGATGGTGAGGCGGATCGTGGAGGCCTTGGAGTGGTCCAACGCCATGACCAGGCAGGCACGCGCGGCTCCGGCCAGTTCGGCCTCCTGTGCAGTGGCGGTTTCCAGTACCTGTTGCGTCATCGGGTGCTCCTGTGGTGCGAGGCCATGGGGCACTTGCCCAGCCTCTTCTATTCGAAGTATAGGAAATATTCGAATTATTCGAAACGCTTGTGTTCAATCCGGTTCGTTATTCGAACCGGGCACGCCCCGTGCGCCGCATCCCCCGCGCCGACCCATTTTTCCTTTGCTTTCAAGAGCTTAGCACAGGCACAAGAAAAAGAAGCTGTTTTTACGCCTATTTTTACAACGCCGTGATTATATGGATAATCATGACGTTGACATAACGCATTAAAACTGCGCCCTGGCCAAAATCCCTGGCAGGTCTGCTGCTGGACGCCAGCCCGCATCCAAGCTTTGGCGGGCCCAGGAGTGCGCAAAGCAGTTTCTTGCGACCCATCCCCTCACCGGCCGGCTTTGACGCCCCGGATGGCGTCTGTTTGCAGGTAACCAGCGGATCCAGACAGGCAGTCGCCCACGGCCCCGTCTTCATCACGGACCCGGGCCGACAAGCCCAAGGGTTCATGCGCATGGATTCCTGCCGGCATTTGAGCGGCAACCGTCCCTATTGCCTGTCGGCGGTTCCTACCGGGTGCAGGCGACGCCCATGTGGAGATCCCGGGCGATCCCTGGAGATGCCGCGCCGACTGGAACTGACCCGGGCAGCGGATCTTTCCTGCTGCTGCTGCCGGACACATCCAACCTCGTCCTGGTTCGACCTGGGGCGCCTACGGGGCGTGCCCCCGAAGGGATCGTCAGCAGGGCGCAATGCGTCCGGACCGGGGACCTGTCATCGTCCACCATTCACTGGCATGCCATTGAAACCGGCCCCTCGTTGGCACTGCGATGGAAGTCGGCGCAGGCTACATCGGTGCGCCCCTGGTTTGCTCATCCGGTTCAGTCCGCCTTCGATGGGCGCACCCGACCCGGGGGATACGGCCGTGGCGCTGCGCCGGGCCAGACGGCATGCACCTGACCTCGCCCGGTACGCAATGGCCAGATCGCTGCAAGGGCTCTGGTTGTTGCCATGACCTGGGTGAGCAGCAAAGTTGGCGGCTGTGCATCCTGTGGCATCACCCGTTTCAACCCCTGCAGTCCCTTTTTCCATGGGCGGGTCGCCAGGATGCTGCCGCCCTCCCCTGCCCTGCCTTCTGGTTGCCGCACCAACCGAGGTACTGGCCTAGTTTGCGAGGTGGGGGTTGAACCGTTCCACCCCACTGAGCTTTGAAACGTTGCCTGCAGGGTAGCGGTTGTCTGCCAAGGTCCGGGAGGCCGATCCTGGCCCCGGGGAATTGGGCCCGGTACCGCAGCAGGAGCCTGCAAGCCGGCCGGGCATGACCCGCGCACCATGGCCCCCTTGGGGGCGCTCCTTCATGCCCGTCCATTGACAGCCGCCCTGGAGCGTCCGCTCAGGCCACAGGCGCGCAACCCGTCCCCACCGCGGACGCGGCTGGCGTAGCCCGGCGGAGCGGTATTGCTGAGGGCGCGCAAAGGGGGGGTCGGAAAGGCTCCACCCGCTCTTCTTTTCCCGGTTGGCATCCCATGGCGGACACCAGGACAGCGCGTTTGCGGCAAGCGGGGAAGGTTGTTCACGGCAGCGCTCCCTTTCCGATGCACAGGCCGGCAGGGACATGGGGCTCCGATCTTTGTGAAGGCCAGGCCCTGGCGAGCACCGAGGACAGGAACCGTCGTGACCGGACGCGGTGTTTGAAGAAGGATTTCCGTAGGAGGGCTATGGCCCTGAAAGACTGGCCCACAGCACCTGCTTTCAGGGGCGCGCGCAAGCATCCCGATCGCAGCGCAAGACCTGAGCGCCCATCCCAGGCTCTGGCACGCCCATCCAAAGCAGCGCAAGGCCACCGCCGTTTTGCCCTGCAGATCCCAGCAGTCCATGGCGTTCCATGTGGCTATCCACACATCTGCAAATCCCTGGAGTCACACTCCCCATTCCTCGTTTGGACTGGGGG
>Ga0228700_1001517_pt1 | contig 14720 bp, 20 predicted proteins | sample McNCre317_Aug_MG_FD_178019 | JGI IMG/M metagenome (GOLD analysis project Ga0228700, IMG submission 178019) | Freshwater microbial communities from McNutts Creek, Athens, Georgia, United States - 3-17_Aug_MG | ecosystem: Environmental > Aquatic > Freshwater > Creek | place: USA: Georgia...
GCTTGGCCAGTTCGTACCGCAGCGCCAGGGCCGCGCCGGGCGGGTAGTTGATGGCCGTCGCCAAGCTGCTGATCTGCGTCAGCACGCGGTCAAAGGTCAGCGTGATGGGGATCGCCACCGTGGGCACAGGCCACACCGTGACGCGGCCCAAAGGGAAGTCGTTGACGTAGAGCAGCGACTGCGGTATGGGCTGCTGGTACGACTTCAGGCTGATGACGTTGAACTCAAGCTGGCCGATGGGCTCGACCGGGAAGTCCACGCCGTTGAACTGCACGAACGCGCCGTTTATCTGGCTCGGCCGCGTGGTGTTCAGGTCGCCGCCCGGGCCGATGGTGTACGAGGCCTGACCGCCCGCAAGCGAGCCGGTGAAGTTGGTCGTGCCCCACAGCGCCAGGGGCTGCGTGTCCCAGTTCTCCAGCACGTCATTCAGCGTTGCCAGGGCATCGCTCGCCTCGTCAGCCGTGGGCGTCTCGGTCCCGCTGATGAGCTTGGCCAGCTTCATCGACCGGGTGATGAGGTCGATTGCGGTGGTAGGGCTTGGCATGGTGAGTCAGTGAGTGGCGGGCGGCTGGGTGCGCTATGGGGTGCGGGTCAGGATGAACCGGAATCCGATGCAATGCGGTCTTCAATGGCGCCCTTGTCCGACGTGTCCAGCGCCCCGATGGCCAGCACCTGGCCGCAGAACGTCACCACGCGATAGGTGCCGTCGTCGTCGGTCTTGTGTACTTCGGTGCGCAGGCCGTTTTCGTGCTGCACCACGGCCCATGCCCCGTGCTCGTCGCAGCAGCCCAGGTTGTCGAATTTCAGGTCGGAGAATTTCATGATTTGCCTCAGATGCTGTACTGCACGATGGTGGGTGCAACGGTGTGCGTAATGCGAAGACGGTCGCCAGGGGCGACATCAAACTGGCCTGCGGTAGCGCCCGTGGCGTCGAAATTCGTGGCGTCGCGGCTGTAGGCAATGCTGGTTACGGCGCCGCCGCTGATGGCAAATCGCAGCGGTCGGTAACCCGTGTTGATGAGGTCGTAGGGAGAGGCGCCGGCAGTGATCGGCAGCCGGTTCGGCGGCGCCAGGATGGTGTCGATATTTGGGGTGTTGCCCTCGCGCAGGAAAGTCGACGGCAGCACGACATCCAACAGGCCGGCGGAAACGCGGGCGGCAATGCCCGCCATGACGCCGTCGAAAACGTCCACGTTGGTATCGTTGGACGTGCTGGCGCCTGCCACGATGGCATGGGAGTAGATGTGCCCGGCTGCGCCGTACAGGATAAGCAGGTCGATGTAGCCGAGCCGTCGAGCAATTTCGGCTGCCTGGCTGACCTGGCCATCCCCGTTGGCAATCGTGGTTGAGCCCTGCACCAGCGGGTTTGCGAGCCCACACACTCCGCGCGACTGGAGCATGGGGGCGTTGATCCCGTGGCGCATCCACTTGATGCCAGCACGCGCGCCCACTGCGACCGTGCGATTGCTGTAGCTGTTGTTGGGGGAGGTGTAGAGGTCGGCGCCGGAGTAGCAGCCGATGGCTCGGATCTGCTCGCGGCAGCTTTCGTACTCCATCGCCAGCACACCATCATCAACAATCGTGCCGAACGAGTTATGGCTGACTGAGTGGCCCACCACCTCCCATCCTGAGCTGTACAGAGATTGCAGGCGGGCCACGTCGGCGGCACTCCAGAGGTATTGTGGATTGGCCGGGGTGCCGTTGCCGGTTGGCGTGGCGGCGTACCCGACCAGGCCGTACTTGCGCATGATCGAGACGGCGCCGTCCAGGCCGCTGCCTTGGATGTCGAACCCGATGGTCAGCCGCGCCTTGTCTCGGCCGCCGATGTAGAGGCCCTCGATCCAGTGCGTCGTGTTGGCCACGATGCCCTGCATTTCGATGGCCATGTATCCCACATCTGTGCCAAATGCATACGTTCCGGCGCCGACCTGCCAGCCATTTTTGGCGAAGCCCCCCGTTTGGTAATCCTGCTGACCGCCGACAGCCCCTCCTGTGCTGATAGGTTCGGAGGTTGACGCCAGCAGGACATTCCATCCCTCGACCAGCATGCCGGCCAACTGCGCCCAGGTGTAGGTGATGTAGTTGGAGGAGCTGGAGCCCATGCGCAGGACGATCTTGGCATTGCCGCCGAGCCGGTGGCAGTAGACCAGCAGCGCAAACGTGGTACCGACCGTTGCGGCGCCTGCAATCTGGCTGGCCGCGAAGCTGCGCAGTTGCGCAAAATTTGGGTTGCCTGTGTTGCCGACGACGACTGAGCCGTCGATGCGGATCGACCCGCCTTCGCGGCGCCACATCGACGCGCCGTTTGCAGCGCTGGCGGCAGTGGTGTAGGCCCATGCCACGCTCGGCGTGGTCAGTTCGGGCGACGGCGACCAGTTGCCGGTGCGCAATTCATTCGGTCCGGCAAGTCGAGTCCATGGCGTTGCGCCGCCTGTGTAGCTGCCGCCGACAAGCGCGCCCGCAGTGCCCGGGGTCGTCGGCAGTTTTGCCACTTCAGATGCCGCCGCCACCTGAGTAGCGGTGATGCCCGTGTCTGCTGGCGACGTCGCATCCCCACCATACCCGCCGTCAAACAGCAGCGACGGGTCAGCCACAGACGCGAACCCGGCCGACACCAGCGAGCGCACGAAGTCGAGCGGCGCTGTCAGCGCCTGCCCGGCCGTCAGCGGTGTGCCGTAGGAATCCGTCCGCCCTGCGCGGGTGATGGTGCACGTGATGTTCGGCATGGGTCAGCTTTCTGCGGATGCGGCGCGGCGGCGTTTGGTGGGCTCTGCCACGGGCGCAACAGCCAGCGGCGCGGTCGGGTCTGGGCACTGCACGTCAGGCCAGCCCGAGGCAATCAGGGCGTCAAGCTCGGCCTGTGAGGTCACGAGGATGGCGCCGACGTCGCGCCTGGGCTGGAACCAGTGGGGGAAGTCCATGGGTCTGATCGTGTGGGCGGCCGGCGCTGTGCCTGCACCGCCCGGGTTCATCAGTTCGGCGGCAGTTCGCCCGAGACGGTGAGCAGCACCCAGTCGATGGCGACAGCGGCAGTCGCGGCGGCGTTCAGGGTGAATGTCACCGAGCCAGCAGCCGGCGTGATGCGCGTGATGCTGGTGGCCGTGGCGTCGGCCGCCGCGTTGCTCAGGTAGGCCAGGAAGCGGCTTTCCGTGGTGAACGCGGCATTGGTGACAACCACCGACGTGCCGGCGGCAGCGATGCCGACGCGGCCCATGGTCTTGGTCGTGGTGACGGCGCCGGGCGTGACCGGGCCGGCGCTCGTGCTGGCCAGGCCCTGGGCCACGAGTGCGGCTTCTTCCTGGGTGGCGAGTTGGACGATGGTTCCGGCTGCATAGCCGGCGTAGGACTTGCCGAGAAGGATCATGATGGAACTCCAATCCGATATACCGTTATACTAAGGCCGTCACAGAACACGAGGCCATTATGCTGACTGCCGAACGACTGCGCGAAGTTTTGTCTTACGCCCCGGATACTGGCGTTTTCCGCTGGAACTCGACTGGCTCCGGGAGAAACTCCACACCGGGAGGCAAAGACAGGGACGGTTACTGGAGAATCGGCATTGACTACCGAATGCACAAGGCGCACCGTCTGGCGTGGCTGTACGTGCATGGCGAGTGGCCTGCCGCCGAAATCGATCACATCAACTGCGACCGACTCGACAACAGAATCGCCAATCTCAGGCTTTGCGTCGGCGGGATCGTCAACAAGCAGAACCCCGCTGGAGCGACCCGCAGGAACAAGTCCGGTCGCCCGGGCCTGTTCTGGTTTGCGAAAACGAACAGGTGGCGCGTTCAGATCACCTGCGACAGGAAACAGATCCACCTCGGGTACTACAAGGATATCGAGGAGGCTGCTGCGGCTTACGCCGAAGCCAAGGCCCGGCTGCACCCCGCAAGCAGGAAATGAACGCATCACCCGGCCAGCTGCTTAGGTCGCGTACAGGCAGGCCAATTCCGGGTAACAGGCGGCCCACCCAAACAGAACGTCGAGGCGCATTATACTATTATCATTGATGCCGTCGTAGAACTCCGTCACCTTGATGGTGAAGCCCTTGTACGTCTCCTGCGCCACGTCGATGACGCCCTTGCCGCCAGGGGGTGCCCACATCGGCACCATGGCCAGGGTGAAGGCGTCCTTGTGGTAGGCGACGTTGGCGTTGTAGGCGCCAGAGGCGGTGCCGAAAATCGTGAAGTTCGCGGCCGTGGTGGCGTTGCTCACGTTCTGGAAGGCGCCGGAAGGCGTCAGGGCCGGGCTGATCGGCAGCGCGGTGGCGCCGGCCAGAAGGTCGGCGGTGACCACGAACTGAGCCAGCGTGCCGGTGCTCTGGCGGCTCTGCGGGTTGACCGCGAACACGCCGGGGAAGCTGATCTTCGTGCCGCGCGTGATCGTTCCAGTCAGGGCGGCGCAGGCGATGGACGATCCCGACAGGCCGGCCGCGACGGCGGTCCCGGTCACGGCCTGGGTGCCGTTGGTGTGCACATCCACGTTCTGACCCATCGCGTAGGCCAGGCCCAGGCTGTCGACCATCACGCCCGACTCGAACTGCTTGGTCAGGGTCTGCTGGCCGTTGAACATGCCGGCGAAGCCCTGCAAGGTCGCGCCATTCAGGGCCGGGTTCATGATGAAGGCCCGGCGCTTGTCCTTGCGCGGCGCACCCATCTCGTCCAGGCGCTGGTTCACGCCGGTCACTGCGGCCAGCGCCAGGGCCTGCGTGGTCGGCAGGGTGCCCGGGGTGCCGATGGTGTTGAACGTCGACAGGCGGGCCAGTTGCAGGCCCTGGCGGTCGATTTCGTTCGCTACCGGCTCCATGGCCGCGGCCACCTTGTCCTCCAGCTTGTTGAACGACAGGGTGCGTTCCAGGCTGGTGAAGTTCAGGTCACAGCCGCCCTGGCTCAGGGTCAGCGGAATGCTGGTTTCGGTGGTGGCCTGGGGCACCGCCACGCGGCCGGCGCGGTAGGTGTAGCGCGGGGGGCGCTTGATGTTGATCGTCTGGCCGGTCGTGTAGCCCCGCGAGACGTTTGAAGTGAACTCGCTCTCGAAATCGCGGTTGACGTTCGAGGCGAAGCTCAGCATGTTGGCCAGGATGGGCAATGCCTCCTTGGCCACGATGGAACAGGTGACTGCGGTATTGGTCATGGTTCAGTTGCTCCAGAAACGACAAACCCCGCCGGAGCGGGGTCAGGTGTTGGTGTCGTCCGGTTGATGGATTACCGTGCCCAGCGCGCCTTGTTTGGCCCCTTGGAGCGGTGCGCCACGTAGTCGTCAATGCTCATCTTGGACGGTTCGTCGGCCACACTGCGCCCCTGGGACAGGTTCACGGCTGCGGGCTTCGGTGCTTGGGTGGTGCGGGCGGGATGGTCTGCAGGCACGTCGGCCGGCGCGGACAAGGTCGCTTCGATGCGCCCCAGTTCGCGATCAGCTTGGCGCTGCGGCAGGCTGTTCAGGCGTGCGAGCACCTCGGGGTGCTTGGCCAGGTGGTAGGCCAGCGCCGGGCCGTGCTCGCTCTCCACCAGTGCCTCGGCAACGTGCGCCGCAACGGGGGCATCGGTCGCACCCACGACGGCATCGTAATCGGGCATGGCGGTGCGGGCAGCGGCTTGGCGCTGTTCCCATGTGCTGGCCTGCTGCTGGCGCGCGGCTGCGGCCTGCTGCTGGCTCATGGCCTGGGCCACTTTCTGGTCGGCCTTGAAGTCGGCCAGGGCCTCGACGAATGAGGCGTAATCCTCGAACTGGTCAGGGGTCGGCTTGGTGGGCGCAGCCGGTGCAGCGCTGTGCTGATCGGCCGATTGGGGTGCCTTGCCCTGGGTTGCCACGCCGCGCCAGTAGGCTGCTTCCCGCTCGGCCTCGTGGCGCTTGCGGGTCAGCTCGTCGATGCGCGGCTGCAGGCCCTTGTAGCGGCCCCGCTCGTCGCGCTCCTGGCGCTGTTCGTCGGTCTCGGCCTCGCCTTGCTGGCCATCCTTGGCCTGCGGCTCCTGCTGTTGCGTCTTGCTGTCGTCTGCGGGTGCAGGCGCCTGGCTGGTATCGGGGGTCTGCCCCTGCTCCGACGCGGGAACAAATGTGTCTTCAGGCACGCTCATTGCGCGATCTCCGGCCCGGTGTTTGAGCCCATCGGTAGGCCATCGCCCTGTGCGCCGTACTCCGATGCTGGGCCAGCACCGGGGCGAGAGTTGTCTTCGGCCAGGTCGCCGGCCACGTCAGCGGCCAGCAGCGGGGGCGGTTGCAGCTTGGCCAACAGCAGGGCGATGACGCCCTTCAGCTCTTCGGCGTCGCCCTTGGCTTCGGCGTTGATGCGCGCGACCTCGATGGCCGCCTGCGCCTTGATCTGTTCGCGGTCAACGCCGCTCTGCGCTTCCTGCAATGCCTGCTGCATCTGCTGCACGGCGTGCTGCATCTGCGACAGCATCTGGCCGGCCTGCTCCGCTGGCACCGGGCCATCTGGCGTCTGTACCATGTTCTGCTGCTCGGCGTCGCTGCCGTCTTCGCCCTGGCGCAGCTCGGGCCGGATGGTTTTTTCGATACGGTCGGCGATCTCTTGGCTCATCGGCCAATCCGTCGAGCGCACGACCTTGTCGCCCGCGATCTCCATCAGCTTCGGCCAGAACTGCGCCGTCTGGATCATCCCGTCCACGGCCTCCTGCCGCATGGTGTCGTAGCTCGGGCCAGTAGACACGGTGCACGTGTACTCGCCAGCCGTCATGTCGTTGAGCACCTCTTGCACAGCCTGGCCGCGCTCATCCACGCCATGGCGTGGCACGTTGACCTCGACGCCTGTCACCTTGCCGTCTCGACCCATCATCTGCAGCACCCGGCGGGCGTCGTACACCTTGGGCATCATGTCCAGGATGCACCGGCCGACATGGCGCAACGTGGTGTGCAAGTTGTCGATGTAGTGGAAGGTCGCCGTCTCGCCCTGGCGGTCCCGGGCGTTGATGGCTTTGCCGCTGGTCTCGTTGCTGCGCGCCCCAAGGCTGGCGTCGAAGATGCCCGTCGTGGCCTTGATGTCGTCGCTGGCGTGCATCGCCATGGCCAGCACCCCGGACGGCAGATCCGCCATGGGCTGGCGCTGCGGCGGCGGGGCGAGCATGCCGCCCAGGCTCTTGGGCTTGTATTCCAAAAACGGGAAGCTGCTGGTGTTCGCTGCAGCCCACTCCGACTCGTGGCCCTCGAACTGACCTTCCGCGCCGATATACGGGGTCTTCGGGCGCAGCGCGACCTCCTCGGTCGCCGCCGTCATCCAGAAGTTGTACATGCGCGCCGGGTCTTTGGCGTTGCGGATCAGGCCCGAGCGGAACACCTTGCCGTCGATGTCGGTCTCGTCGCCGTAGACCGGGAAGACCGGAATCCAGCGACACGGGATGTCGGCGCGGTCGAGCACCTGCGTCGCGGTCAGCTTGAACCACTGCACCGTTTGCCTGTATCCGTCGCGCTCCTGCTTGATGGTCACGCCGGGCGGCAACTCCAGCAGGTCGTCCTTGTAGCCACTCTCCCCGTTGCTCAGCAGCACGACCTTGGCCGGCGCCTTGTTGATCCGGTAGTACTCGGCCAGGCGCACCGTGTCCTCGTCGGCCCAGTCGTGCGCCGCGTCGCCCATGGCGCGGATGGCGTTGAGGTCGGCCGGGTCGGCGTCCGGGTACTCCAGCGCGAAATCTGCCTTTGGCACCTTGACGGACAACACGCACCACTGCTGATCCGACCCATCCGGGTTGACGTGCGCCGGGTCCATGTAGACCGTGAACGGGTTGCGGATGCGCGCGAACCTGATTTCCTGGTCGAAGCTGTCGGGCCGGCAGTAGTCGGTAACGAGGCGGAAGTAGCCGAATCCGATCTCTGCTGCGCTGTTCACGGAGGTGTCGTAGCAGACGCTGGCATTGCTGGCGTACTCGATGTGCCGGATGACGCCCTGTCGGATCTCCGCGCCCTCCTTGTCGCCGTCAGCCACCGGATGCACGTTGATGCTCGGCACGGCCTGGCGCTGCGAGTTCGTCACTTGATGCACGAACGTCGGCAGCTTGTTCATCGTCAGGCACGGGCGCTGGTCGCGCACGCGCTGCGCCTTCACGGCCGGATCCCACTGCTCGCCCGACTTGAAGCGCAGGTCATCCATCGCCTGGGCGCGGTTCTCGCTGTCCGCCGTCACGCTGATGTGCATGCGGTGGATGCACTCGGCGATCACGGCTGCGTCGTCGGTCGCCTTCGCCGGCTTGTCGTCGCGCTCGCTCATTTTACCTCCTGAACCCCAAGGTCTGTGCACCCGACTGCAACCCTAATCACAGCCCACCAAACATGCCAACCGCGAACATACTCGGCGCGCATTACGTCATAGCGCGTCGAGTACCAAACCCAGCATGGAACGCGAACCGCTATTCCCATGCTCCATGGCAGCCGCGATATGCCGACCGGGATGATCTCCCCGTGAGTAAGCGTTCTCATGCGTGCAAGGCCTCAATGGTCGGATTCAGGCGCAGCAGGCGCGGCGTGGCGCCCGGCATGCGCGCCATGAGCAGCGGCTCTGGCTGGATGGCCTGAAAGCCGAAGCGGCGCGCGTACCAGTCGACCAGCTGCTCCCGGCTCAGCGCGATGTTGTCGCCCCAGGGCTGCGGCCACAGCACCAGCACGATGCCGGCCTTGTCAGCCTCGCTGCACACCTTGTGCAGCAGCGCAGTGGCGTGGCCCTGGCCCTGGTGCTCGGCAGGCACCTCGACGCTGCACACCTCGCGGATGCCCGCGCGCATGCTGGCCGGAACGGCATTGGTCTGACGCACGCGGCACGCGGCGTGGCCGGAGGTGCGGGGTCCTGTGTCCATCAGCCCATCCAGGCGGTTGCACCGGCTGCGGCGATCTCGCGCGCAGTCCGGCGGGGTGCGCTGCTGCGCACGGTGTTGGTCAGTTCGTCGGCCACGAGCGCCAAGTAGCGAAATGCGTCGGCGCCGTGGCTGAACTCGTCGTGTCTCGGCGCGCCTGGCTCCCCGGTGCTGTTGCTGACGTTGCGCCGGTATCGCTTGAGGCACTCCAGCAGCCGGCGCACAGCCGGCGTGTCGTTGAACCACACGCGCGGGAAAACGAGGCGCGCGGTGCGTATGCCCTGTTCTACCTCGGTGTTCGGCGTCATGAGCGGCGAGCGGCCCAGCGACTCCATCACCTCGTTGTCCGCCTTGCCTGTCTGGTGGCGCTTGGCGTAGCCGTCGTGTGGCAGGTAGTCGTTACCCCAGTTGTAGGGCTTGGCCTGCAGCTCGCGCACGTAGTCGGGCAGCGTGCGGTGGCTATCCTCGATGTAGTCGATTACCCGCAGCTCAGACGCGGCGCGCTGCACGCAGATAATGGACATCGCGTCATTCCACCCAAGATCCCACACGGCGTGCGTCTTGAGCAGCTCATCGTGCGGCACGCGCGTGATGCGCCCCTCCGCCTCCACCTTGGCGATCTCACCCGCGTAGATGGCGCCCTCGACGGCGGGCCGGCACTGGCCGCCCCACACATGCTGATACTCCTCGGCCTGCATCGTCGCCAGGGCGTGCAGGCGCTCGCTCTCCAGCTCGGGCGGGAACCACGGGTTGTCGCGCCAGTTGCAGATGAGGCTGATCGTATCCGGGTGCGGGCGCACGACGGCGCGCTGGTGCGTCTCGTCGGTCTCCAGCTCTGGGTTGTAGGTCGCCCAGATCTCAGAGCCGGGCGCGCGGATGGTCGGCGCCAGGATGTGCCATGAGCGGGCGCTGATCGTCTGCGCCTCCTCCAGCCACACGCGGGTGCAGCCCTCGAAGGACTTGATGCTGTCGGCCGTCAGGTCGGACAAGCCGCGGAACGAGAACGTCGAGCCGTTGCGGCCCCGGATCTCTTTGGCCATGACCTCGAAGAACGCCCCCAGGCCAAGCGCCTCGATCTGGTCGCACAACAGTTGGTAGACCGATTGCTTGATGCTCACCTGCACCTCCCGCGCGCACAGCACGCGGTGCGGGGTGCTGGCGGCTTGCACGAGCAGCGCGCGGGAGACGCCCCAGGACTTGCCAGAGCCCCGACCACCGCGCACGAACTTGTACCGGGCCGGAGCGAACAGCGGCTGAAGGGCCGCCGGGAGGGTTACTTGCTGCTCAGGCATCGCGGAAACGACGAAGCCCGCGCGGCTTGCGCCTGGCGGGCTTCTTTGGCGTGTTTCTTTCGCCCACGCCGGGGGCGACGGAAGGATTATGCCCCTACATCACGCCGGCCTGCAACAGCTTGCATGTGAGCAACGCGCGGGCGGTCGCCACGATCACAGCGCGCTGCGCCGGGTCGGCCGGCAGGCGTGGCGAGCGCCACAGCGCGCAGCCGCTGGCCAGGTTGCGCGCCTCCATGCAGATGGCGATGCGCTCCTGATCGGGCAGGGTGGCAACGTGGTAGTCGACCGCCTGCATGGTGCGCCGCTCGATGGCGTCATCCTCCACGCCGTTGTCCGCGTCGTAGTGCCGCCCGGCGTTGTAGTCGCCGCAGACCAGCGCGCGGCCCTTGTGCCCCCTGACAGGCGTGTAATCGGCCTGCCATGTGTGCCAGCGGGCCAGCAGGTCATCCAGCGCGGCGGCATGTACTGCTGCCTGGGTGTCGTCACGCATCGGTGGTGTTCCTCGTGGTTGTTGGGGCTGCGAAAGAGACGGCCAGGCTCAGCGCCTGCTCTCCGGGGTCGTCCATGGCTTTCACGCGGTCCTTGTTCGCCGCCAGCAGGGTCAGCGCGATGTGGCTGGACTCGTTGGCGAGCCTGGTCAGCACGCCGACGTTTCGCAGGCTGTCGAGCGATGCCATAGGTTCGGCGTCGGCCACCTTGGCCACCTCACTGTTAGCGAGCGCATGCAGCCGGTGCGCTGTGGCGCTGCCCAGTTCTGCCGCGCTGGCCAGGCTCGCGCTGATGTTGCGCAGACGCTCGGCCAGGCTGACGGCCATGTACTGCTGCTGGACCGGCAGGGCGGCCAGGGCTGTCTGAGCGTCCGCAACCTGTTTCGCAACAGCGCGGACTTGTTCCGGTTGTTCCGCAACACTCACCCGCATGATGGTCGCCGGCCCGACGCCGTACTCTCTCGCCAGTGCGCGGACGCCCTCCCCAGCTGCGAGCCGGCGCGACACCTCCTCGCGCTGCATCGGGCTGAGCTTAGCCGGCCGAGCCATCACCCACCCCCATCGATACGCTGCAGAAAATGGATCGGGCAGCCAATGTACTGATGTTTTCCGCAACCATCAAAGGCGACCCATGCACCGCCGGTCCCGGCTGGGCAAATCAAGTCTCCGGCGCATCCTGCGTAGCCAACGTAATCGCCGGCTGGCATTACGCAGCCCTTCGGGATTTCCAGTCTCACGCGGATAGGCGTGAATCCTCGCTCATCTCCCCACCCCATCATCAGGCCCTCACCTTCTTCACCAACGTCTTCTGCCCCATTGCTGTCTGCGCCCGGCGCCTGAACGTCACGATGTAGGCCACGGCCGTCTTGCTGATGCCGAAGGCCTTCGCAATGTCAACGTACTTCACGCCCTGGTCACGCATCGACAGCAGATCCTCCACCTGCGCATTGCTCAGCTTGGCCCGGTGATGATCCTCGCCGATCACATGGCCGTTTTCATTCACCAGCACCACGCGCCGGCTGAATACGACGAAGCTGCCGGACTTCACAATATCCCTTCCAGCGCCTGCTTCACGCCTGCCACGTTGCGCGGCTTGAAGATGTCAGCCATTTTCTGCCGCCTCTCTGATTATCTTCTCGACCCAAGCGCGCCCCAGGCGCTTCGCCTTTTCCGCGACATCCGGCAACACGCGGAACGGCAGGCGCCCGGTGCGCCTGGCGTCTGCGGGGAGTGGTGGCCGGCCCGCCGGGCGCTTTGGTTGTTTCGGCGCTATCACTCGCACCTCCTGATTAGGCTTGGCCAGCCACGATGGCCAGCAGTAGGGTGCGGCCATCATGGTTTTTTTGGTCGATCCACCAGCCGGCGCGGGCCTGGCTCTTGGCCTTCTTGGCCGCAGCTTCGAGGCCGGCAAGCTGCGCGGCCATGGCCGGCTGCTTTTCGGCCGGCAGGGCCGCGAAGTTTGCATGTGCCTTGGCGATCATGGCGTCGACCGCCAGGATCAGGCGGGCGCGGATTTCTCCGGCCCAGCCGATTTGCTTGTCGGAGCCGGTCAGGGCGACCAGCCCGGATTCAGCGGCGGCAGCTTGCGCCTTGGCGGCGCGGCACGCTGGGCAGTCGTGGCCCAGGGCGGCGGCGATGGTGCGCTCACGGCCAGAGTGGTGGCCGTAGAGCTGCACCTGCTCGGTGTGGCCGCAGGCGTATGTCAGTGTGTTCCAGGCCATTTCGATCCCCTTTAGTTGCTGAACAGAACCGCTCTGTCCATGGGTGTAAATGCACGCCTTTAACTCTGCCAGGTCAAGGTATTTGTGCGCCATTTACACATCGCAACATAGCAGCCGATGGGCGAATCAGCCCGGCAGCTCCTCCACGTAGACCCGCAGCGCGCCACCAGTGATGGTGTTGCACCGTGTGATCCGTAGGTCGTCGATCTGGCTGTCGTCGCGCCACATGCCGGCATGCGTAAGGGCGTCGAGCGCCGCTTTGGGGATGTTGTCCAGGTCGCGAGCACGCCTATCGGGCGCATGCACCTCGATCCGCACGGACAGGCGGCCAGCCATGGCGGGCACACCTTGGCCGATCAACGCTGATGCGACACTGGCCCGGTAGGCGCGGGCCTTGGCACTCAGTAGCGTCATGCCGCCCACCCTGCGCCAGATGGTATTGGCCGTTGGTGGGTATGGCAGCACCAGGACAACCATCACCAAACCACCCGGTAGGATACCGACAGGGGGGTGATGATCAGGCCGGGTGCATGCACAGCGATGAGCGCACCGGCAATAGTCACGGCTGCATCACGGTACGACGGCACATGCCCGGGCTGGCCCATGTCGGACAGCTCCTTGCTGATGCCAGCAGCAGCGCCAGAAAACAGGGCCAGGCGGGCATCACCACTCATCTGCAGCACGCTGCCGGCAACCCATGCGCCTGCAGCGGCGTGTTTGCCCTTGTCGGCGCCTGTCCATGAGTCGGCAGCCTGGGCGCCCGGCGCCGCCGCTATCAATGCTGCGGCAATCATCTGGATCATGCGCATCATGCTGCCCCCTGTTTTTGCCGCAGCGCCTCATCTGCAGCGCGCCGCTGCTCCCACACCGCCGCAAACCGATCACGCAGCCGGCGCGCGCTCTCCTGGCCCTCGCGGTGGGCGACCTGCGTGATGTAGTCGGCCCGCGCCTGGCGGTTGCCGATGTGCATCAGCGTGTCGACGTGGCGCTGGCGGGCGCGGCACTCCTCCAGCCACACCAGGCTATTGCCCGGCACAGCGTCGCCGTTGGAGAGGGTTACGATTTCTGGGGCGCTCATGCTGCGACCCTCATTTTTGGCTGCCGGATGGCCCGCTCATAGGCATCGTGCCATGTGCGGCGCGGCAGCGCTACCAGCAGCTGCTCGTAGATATCCGCCAGTTGCAGCATGTCGGCGCGCTCTGCGCCGCTGCAGCCGATCCGGCCCGTTTGCTCGTGGCGCCGCTTGATGCTGGCCAGCGATGCGGCGATGCGTTGCACCTCATCATGAGCCTGGCCCAGCGCTGCGGCATCGACCTGACAGTGTTGCGGCTGCTCGCGTGCGATGCTGATGGCGGCATACAGCGACACAACCTCTGCGGATAGAGCCTCGATGTGCTGCGGATTGGCATCATGGCTGATGACTGCATCCACCTCGCTGCGGATGCGTAGGCCGATGCTGCGCAGCATGTAGTTCGTGGACCCGAACGGCAGCGGGCTGACCATCACGGCGCGCGGCTTGTAGGCCTTGCGCGGCTTCTTGGCGGCGCCCATCACGCAGCCCCCACGCTGTGGCGGTCACCGCGCCGGATTCGGCTCACGGTCCAGTGCTTGACGCCATGCAGCGCCGCAACGGCGTGATTCGACAGCGCCGGATCAGATGCCCGGATGGCCTGCACCACGTCATCCGGCGTCGGGCTCACGTGCTTGCACAAGTACATGCGCGCCATGAGCTTGGACGACGCAATCTGCGCCTCGCTGCGCGGCTTGCGCACCCCGCAGCGCCGGATGTGCTTCCCGATCTCCTGCAGGTTCTTGGCCTGCGACAGGTGCACCGGGTTCAGGCATTTCGGGTTCTGGCATGAGCGAAACACCAGATACCCGGGCGTCGGAGCCCGTTCATGCGCCAGCATCCATGCCGCCTTGGGGCCGTTCATCGTGCGCATGGTGCGCTGCTCGTAGTCGATGGCATAGACGCGCGGCTGCCCGAGCTTGCTGCACGCGCCTTGCCAGTTCCAGCAGCGCGTCACGGCATCCACGATGCACCGCGCCCTCATCTCGTCCAGGGTCTTCATGCTTCGATTCCTTCCGCTTTCACGTTCACGTCGTTGATCCAATCGATCTGCCCGGCAAACGCGCGCGCGCGGCCTGGGGAGAATAGTCGTAACTGCCGCCGTCGCTTTGGCTGCATGAGCCCGGCCAGCATGGCGCATTTCGGCCCCCATGCAACCAGCTCGCCGCGCACAGTCAGCACCGGCGTGTCGGGCTGCAGGCGCAGCGGGCGGTTACAGCGGGTGCATGTCATGTTGCGCATGGGACTGCCATCGGGCACGCGCCAGGCTTGGCCACAGTCGACACGTCGAGCAGCACCGTGTGCGGGCGGCAGGTCGGGTCGCTGGGCAGGTCTGGGCGGTGGCGCAT
>Ga0228700_1001519_pt1 | contig 14697 bp, 18 predicted proteins | sample McNCre317_Aug_MG_FD_178019 | JGI IMG/M metagenome (GOLD analysis project Ga0228700, IMG submission 178019) | Freshwater microbial communities from McNutts Creek, Athens, Georgia, United States - 3-17_Aug_MG | ecosystem: Environmental > Aquatic > Freshwater > Creek | place: USA: Georgia...
AGCTCCCAAAACTCTGGCATTGCCAAGGTGGAAAGCGAATGCAGTTGACTGCCCACCATGTTGGTCATAGGCAATGCATCTTCTGTTGCGATGTCGTCAGTCACGAGCGAACTCCTGTATTTGTTGAGGGGTTCGTATTGACGCTCTGGTGGGCAGATAAGTCCACAAACTCGTCTCTATCAGTCGCATAAATCTGACTCTTCGAGGTTTGCTCAAGATCATCTTTGGTCATGATCGCAGCGTGTGCAATGAGCTCCGTGACCTTGTCCAAGGTGAGGTGTTTGCTCTTTTCCAGCTGACCGTTTGAGCGGGGACGATAAACGATGACTTGGGCGGGAAGTTGTGGTGATTTCATGGCTAGGTTGGGTTTTGCTAAAACTGGCCTGAAATCGTAGGTCTGACTCCCTTAACGCGTAACTCTAGGTAACGGGGATAGGAGGAACAATGGCCTCGAAAGGCCCGTAAATAGGGACTTTGGGTTCGAACTTGGCTCAATTTCGGGGCTTGTAGCGATGGTTTTGACAGATTTCTCAAATACTGTATATTTATCCAGCAAAGCCACAATTTAGACCGAAATTGGCACCGCTCACAAGGGGGCCGATTGGGGTCGATTTCCCCAATAAAAAGAAGAAGGAGACAACGTGAGCAAGCCCCAAACTTATGCAGACATCCTGCTTAGTCTGCCCGTCGATGAGACGCTCAAATCATTCATGGTCCGTCATGAACTTCCCTTGCCAGAGGGGTGGGCATGGCAAGACGACACCTACACATCCCGCGCACTGGTCAAGTTCATCCAGAACTACCAAAACACGATCAAGCGCGATCGCATCATTGCAGGCCTGCATGCCAGTTCTACGTTGGCACATCCGCTGGGCAAGCAGGCCATGTTTCAGGCAACGCATGACAAACCGAATGAACTGGTGGGACTCATTGCCTGCAAGAACGATTTGCACCGCTCCTTCTGGCTCTATGTCAATCACCCTTCGTTATTCGAGGCTGCCGCTGAGATTGAGTATCTGGATCAGCACAGCCAGCAAGCTCAACAGCATGACTTAGGACTGCGTCGTGAAGTCAATCGTGATGAGAGTTCAATCGCAAACTTCTGCGATGCCATCAAAGTTTTCTACCAACGTGAGTTGGGCTGTGGCGAAGTGTGCGTGGTCAATGTGCTGGACCGTTCACAAGGAACGCAATTGATCACGATTCACGCCAAAGACCTCGCGACCGCGCGTTTGGAATTTGAGGGTACGCAGTTGCAACGGCGCGTCGGCAGCCCAAACATTCACATGGTGCTGGAGTATTCGCAGATCACAGGCGTTGCACGAACCATCATCAGGGGTGGAGCGAAATATCACGCCATGCTGTGTGAGGCGTTTGCCACGCACATGTTGGGCGTTAGTGCAGAGGCGCAGCGGATTCAACGTCCAGTTCTGGATCTCTCAAAGCTGCGCTTGGGGATGCAAATTCCACAGGCATTCGAGGATGGTTTTGTGGGGCTGCAAGTCAAGAGCTTGCATTTGCTCAGCCCCTGTGAACGTCTGAAAATTGAATGCACAGCCAGTGGCTCGACGGACCGCCAATGCGTGACGGATTTGATTGGAGCGTATTTCCAAAATGAAAACCCACTCAGCCGTGGCTGGGAAATTCACGCGGCGACGCTGAATCTGTTCATGGCCCCAGCACAGGGAAAGTCACGTTGCCCACTCGTGAGTGTGGAGGTGACCAGCAAGGGGCGCTTGAATTTGCACAAGTTCGATGAGAAGTTGCGTACCCAGCTTGAGGGCTACCTTGTGCATCTCGAAATTCTGGAGCCTAAGCAGGCCCTGAACTTCTATGAAGCGGGGGCAAGTAGTCAACCAATGAGCTTGTTCGAGTGAAGGAGCTCATATGCCTGCGAACAAAAAAGCGATGGCTTTAGCTTCGTTGCTCCTGACCCGTGGTGGGTATTCCTATGAGCGCTCGATCCCCAAAGCGCAGATGGCGGGACTCAAGATTCTGAGTGAACTCAAGGCAGTGGTGCCGGGGCCATTTGATTCACGCTACGCGAGTTGCTCGTTTTGTGGCTTGCATCGAGGGCCTGTCTTTCGATGTGATGGTGAGATGCATGTGCAGTGCCCTGACTGCGGTCCCTATAAGGTAGACCTGTCTGAGCAACGTAATTGGTCAATTGACACCGAATGGATGATCAGAAAACTCCGAGCGGCATTGAGCATCCCTGCACACATTGCTGTCGAAAAACTGCACGATGGGGTGTGGCAGATCGGTGTCTACAAGAAACGAGCAGTCTTGCTGGCTCAACGCATTGAGCTCGTTGTGGCCAATGCGTTGCATCTGTTTCACGGTAAAACACCTCGCCCAGACAGTTGGGTGATCACGCCACGACCGCTAGGTCGAACGCCATCTGACCCACTCTCTGGCACAGCGACCTGGTGGCATCTTGAAGATCGCTTCGCGATTCATGGCAATGGCCTGCGACTTGTGGGTGAGTGGAGTGATGATCTTGCTGTTGAGCCCAAGTCAGCTGCTATGTATGGGCCGTTCTCTGAAACTTTTGAATGGGTTCATATGCCGGAGTGGTCAAGTGAGCCTATTCGCTTGACTGCGGCGCAAGCGGCAATTTTTGAGGTGCTCTGGCGGTACCGAAGGCAACCGCAGTCAGCTGAAACGATCATGAGCAAGGCGCATCTATCTAGTGACAAGCTGATTGATGTGTTCAAGGTCAAGACTGCGAACAAAGGCGATCCGTTGTACGAGGGCCCCATGCATGCCTACGAAAAGTTTGTTGTGCGGAATCGTCGATTGGGTTTGTACTCAATGTGTGAATTCGAATCACTTTAAACATCCCGTTTATTTTTGTCACCATCTAATTTGGTATCAGTACGATTAGCGTTCTATGCGTTGCGAGTGTTTACTGAATGTAGGTCAGAGACTGGTTTGCAGCGATCTTGGTTTGTCGGTCTCGGCGGCCGTGCTCACGCTCCTGGACGCATTCCTGACATCGCGGGATGAGCCACGTCGCCAAATAACCGGCCGGTCTGCGAGCGCCTAGTCAGAGTTCGCTCAGCGATTGGCCGTCTAGGACGACGGATCCGGGCTGGTAGATGCTGATGATCCCGTACAGCAGGTGCCAGCTGCCTTCTGCATCGATTGCTGGCTGGCCATACTCATCCTCTTCGAGTGCGGCCTCCTTGGAGGAGAGCAAGCCGTCGTCCCACGTCTCGATGAGTACATTGCGCTTGAGGGTCGGGTCAAGATGAAGTCCGTCGACCAGCTTTTCAAAGTAGCGCTTCTTCTCTGCTTTATAGGCATCGCCATGCTCGGTAAGGGCGCTGTCCTCATCACGCAGATAGAAGGTGAAGGCTGTGTAGTGAACTCCGTCAACGGCTCCTAGGCCAACAATGAAATCAGCATTGCGCTTCAGATCTTTGTGCACCTCGTTGTAACTGTCAGCATAGAGCTCGCCGTCCTGCCCGAACTTCAAAATCCCCTTGTTCTCGATCACAGCAAACGGCCGCTCGAACCCTTGCACCTCGAAAAGAGAGATGTCGACATTTCCATTGCGAAAGTCAGAATTCGGCGTAGGTCTCGGTAGATAGGGGAATTTCTTGAAGAGCCACTTGATGGTAGCCTTGTACCAAAGATGCTTCGTCAACTCCTCGCACCGTATGCGTAGCAGTCCGTGGAGCGATTTTTTCTTTACGTAATCTCCGAGGGCAAATGCAACCGCTGCAGTCGTCAAATATTCAGGTCGCGGATCTTCGTTTCGTTGATCGTTCAAGGCGATCATCCGCCGTAGAAGGCTCTCAATGCCTTCTGCAATGGCATCTCGGATTTCTTTCGCCTCCAGCTTCATCGATGCGACTCCGTTGTGTTGCTTACATTATCGCTTTAGAGCGGGGATTGGCATTCAGGACCCGTGACAGTCTCGATAGAACAGTCATTGAAATTCAGGAGCGCACATGACAAAGGTATTTCTCTATTGCGATGAGTCGGGAGCAAAAGGCTACGCCAACCAAGATGAATCCTACCCCGGAGAAATCGGTGTTTTTGCTGGAATCATGGTTCCAGAGGAGTACTTGGAAAACGTAAAGCCCACATTCGATAAAATCGCCGCATCCTACACACCTGCATCCGGTAAGCTCCACATCGCCGATCTCTCTTCCGAGCAACAAGAGGCCCTGCGGAACGAGCTCTTCTCAGCAATCAAGAACACGAACTTGCCATGCTTTTGGTATGCAATACATGTTGCGGGGCTGTATGCGTACCATCAGACCATTATTAACACGCTCAAACATCAAAGCGAAGCGTTACGAATGGCTCGAAACGGCGCTGATCCTCGAATCAAGCGAGGCAGCCTGCGTGAGGAGCCTGCATCAATGCATGTGCAATTGTTCTCGGGCCTTTACTCGCATCTTGTTGCTTTTCTTTTGGAGCGTGGGCGGCATGGAGTTGATATTCAGATCCGAACGGATCAAGTGGATACGCCGATCGTGAAAGAATTCATAACGGTTGCTGATGAGCTCCTCAATACCGATCCAAACGTTACGCAAGCAACAGGTTTTGACACGGTCGAAAAGAAGATCGTGACTGGTTCTATTATGACCACAGTGAGCTGGCCACCAGAACTCAAAATTCTGTCACTGGTGAACAGTCTATCCATTGAGACGATGCCTGATAGCGATGGCTTGGTGCTTGCAGCTGACGTGTTGGCGAATAGCTTGAACTATCTCTTCAAGCATCGAGCGCATGAAGAGCTATATGGCTCACTAAATTGCAAGGATGCCATCGCTGGTCATGCACTTTCTTCGCATCTTGACGCATTCATCAATTGGGGAAGCGGTGATTCCATTGGTGACCACTTGTATCGCCATCCAAAAGGAGCACAGTGAAGCATAGAACCTCGTCCGCACTTGCTTTTTGAGTCAGAATCGGCTGATTTAAGCCCTACTTAGTCAGTCATGAATTTTTAAAAAAAGTTGCTGATACGCAGTTTATTGCGACAAATTCGCGCAATACAACCTAGCTGACTATAGGCTTTTTGACCGCGCAACACCTTCACTCGGTTCTCGGGAGCGGGGGGATGCTTCTACAACGGAAAAACACTTCCAGCATTAAATGGGAGTTTGCTTTTCACAAATTCAACGACAGCTGCTCCGAATTTTTTTGCACACTCCTTTGTAATTGAAGTCAATAAAACTTCAAACGAATCATCAAGAATGGCCCATTTTTCTGGCCATTCACCTACCAAGGGTGCTTCGGGCGGTTGAATAGCTGGCAGCAACCGATGGACCATCCACGCCACTTCCACGTAGCGATTCATGTGGAGGGCGAAGTCACTTTCTCGGAATTTTGGAACGATTGACAGAGGTTCGGTTCCTCGCAGCCAACCTGTCGCTCCAGCCAAAGAAAGACGGGAGCCATGGACTTCTAAATCGAAGTTGTCACCGAGCTTTTGCATTTCCTCGATGGTGTCGGCTGACAACCCACTGGCCTTGCCGAGCATCACATCGTGTACTTCCCATTCGTTTTTTTTACGCTGCTGCTTGACTGCCTTGAGATCCAATGGCTTGCTGGGGTCGATACCCTCAATGGCATAGAAGTCGGTGAGCCTCTGCAATGCGGCAGCCGTCAGGACCACGTTGTCGAATGTGTTGCGGTGGATTGTGTATGCCTGAAGAGGATATCCATGTAGTGCCAAACGTTCAGCCCCCACCAGAGACTGAACATTGTTGTTGAGTCTGGCGACGAAGAGGGGGTACTGTTCCGATAAGGGGGTCTTCACCTTTGGCCGACATTTAGTATTCATGCTTTCTATCGTTTCCAAATAGAAAGCTTTGAAAGAGTCCGATAAGGCCAAGTAGCCGCTCATGCTTTCGGCAACTTTGAGGCTATAGGCAGACTCTTCCTCAAAAATCATGTGTACGCGACCAAAAGGCTCTCCACCATAAACGGAGATGTCCTTAAGGCGATTGATGAATTCAGCAACAGACAAAGTCATAACGCCAGTCTATCAAGCGTCATAGGTCGATTTTTATCTGGACATCAAAATTGAAAACACGTTTCTAGTTCAGCCTGATCTTCTGCAGACAGGCCAAGTCGCTTGGCTTTTTGTCGCCATGTGCTCAACACTTTTTGCAAACGCTCGAGGTCTGCGTGTGCTTGGGCAGGCGTTACACGATATAGCTCTGCTGTGCTGAGGACCGTGTCTAGATCTGGCTCTGTGCTGGCGTCATCTATCGCCAATATGTGGCTGTCTTTTTTCGTCGATGGGTTCATGTCATAGGCTGGTGCCAGCCGCCACCCGTTTGGTTCTCGAATGAAGCCATGGTTGCGCAGATGATCATCTCGATTGGCCACGCTTACGTTGAACAACACACGACGGAACAACTCCCGCAGGTCTTCTGCCAGCTTGTCCTCAACACCGCTTTTGTTAGCAATGAATTCGGCTAGGTCGAGGTAAGAAGATTCTTCGCTGTCGCTGCGACCTAAGGCAGCCATCGCGGATGTGAAGAATCGTCGGCGTCCGTTTTCTCGATCAAAACGACGCGTGATGAAGGTGTGGTAACCCGAACCTACTTTTTCTAACCGAGCCGGAGCAATGTTCAGCTTGAAATCATCAGCGAGTTGATGCAAGAGCATTTCACGCAAAGCCCAATCGTGATCATCATCAGCCCCAGGAAACTTGGCTATCCACAGATGGCCTTGCTTGTCCTGCAAGTTCGCCTTTGGTCTGGCACCGCCCAGAGATGCGCCAGGAGCGACCAGTACCCGCAGCCACTGCTGCAAGAGGTCCAGATCTTCTACTTTTTTTCGGGTGAGTTCCAAGGCTACGGCTTGGAGTTCTCCAATGTGCGTCAACGCGGGCGCCGACAAGGCCTCGTTGGCTAGGCAGCCACCCTCTACAAATGAAGGAAGCTGGCCCTTGTTGAGTTGTCGATCGCTTTGCAGGGCAGAAAAACGTAGCGCTCCCATGCGCGTTGCGTCTTGAACGCCAAGAAAGAAATCCCAAGCGCGTAGTTCTCGACGTGCACGACCCTGTTGTTTGGCTTCCACTACTTCGCGACGCTTCATCAGCGTTTGGCCCCAGCGGTCTGGACAACTGTCCAAAAAGATGCCGAAGTTGGAGTCTTTGGGGTGAAAGTTGCCACTAGCCAAGGACAACTCAGGGTCGAGTGCGAACGCTGCTGGGTTTTTCAGCCAAAGGGGGGAGTATTCAAACCGTACTGACTCGCGGCCAACTCGATGCAGCCGCCCCAGATGGGCAAGCGCCCCAAACGCGGGGTCATCCAGCCAAACCTCCAAGCCCTCGGGCAACTGGTGTAGTGACTCTGTTTTTGATGCGGTGTTCATTTCGAGTCCCCTTCCTTGCCATTTTCTGTTGCAGTGACGGGGGCGGAGGTGAGAACCTTGCGTTTGGGTGCCCGTCGCGGTACCGCCAACCCAGCATCCTGAAGGCGACGACCCACTGGGTCTTCTGCTGCGAGGAGTGCGAGGTCTTTTTCTAGGCCAAGCACGGTCAAAACACGCAGGTAGGTGCCCAAGGTTACCGCTGGGTCACCTTTCTCAACCTTGTTTAGCGTGGGGCGTGACACCTCTGTTCGTTCGGCTACTTGTGACACCGAGAGCCGACGACGCAAACGTGCTTCGCGCAGTCGAAGGCCCAGATCGCGTAACAGGCGCGACTGGGGAGGGTAGAGGGAAGGTGCTTTGGATGGCATAACGGAAACCATTATGCGCTATTCAGTTATATTTTGTCAAAAATAATTTCTCTTATGAGCTGTCTGTATTTAGGGTGAATGTTGATGTGGCCACCTACATGGAGCCATTTTGCGATTGGCGAACTGGAGTTTTCGCACAAGTTCACCAATCAGTTCCTTATCAGTTCTCCATTGATTTCCTGAAATAGAGCCGTTGTCCCTCTACTGAATCAAAGGAGTAAATATGCGGTCTGCAACATCTGCCCGAACCGGGCGCACTTCCCCCCTTGGCATACCTGGTCAAGAAGCCATGCCAGCTGAGCGAATGGTTTTTACCGAAGCCGATTTGGCCTCCCGTTGGGGCATGAGTCCGAAAACCCTGCAACGCTGGCGTACCGAAGGTCGTGGTCCCCACTACCTGAAGCTTGGCAAGCGCGTGACCTACACGATCAATGCGATTGAGGCGTACGAGAACTTCGTTCAGCACATTTCAACTTCACAACGCGTCGCAAGCTAAGGAGCTGAAGATGAATCACCTCCAACTCCACCAGGCTGCTTTGCCTGACCTCTCGGCAAACCAAATCAGCCGACTCCCCAAAGACCAACTGGCTCAGTTCAGCCATGCGGTGCAAGAACTCCATGACTGGACCATCCAGATGCGTGGACGCATCAACCGTGGCCTTGAACAGCGCTACGACGAGCAAATCCGACAAGCCAATAGCTTCGGCGAAGAAGGGTCAGCGCGTTTCCGGATTGATGACGGTGACTTGCAGATTGATGTCTCCCAGCCCAAAGAGATCGTCTGGGACCAAGAGCACCTGACCCAAATCGCCGACCGCATGGTCGCGGCAGGGGATCGTGTGCAGGACTTCATGGAAGTTCACTTGTCGGTCTCCGAACACGACTACGCCAAGTGGCATCCATTGCTTCGCGCTGCATTTCAGCCCGCACGCAAAGAACTGCTCACTGAGCCTCAATTCAAGATTCGTTGGGTCGGCGAAGTCCAGCTCTGAACCAATCCTTTTCGACTCATCCCCTCATTCAAACATTCATTGGATTTACACATGTACCCAGAACAACATACCCATAGCGCTCCCAGCAGCTGGAACGATTTCAACGACGCCGAAGCCCAACAAAGTGGCTTCGACCTGATCCCCAAAGGCACCCAAGCCGTTGTGCGCATGACCATCAAGCCCGGCGGCTACGACGAACCCGAGCGCGGATGGACGGGGGGCTATGCAACTGCTTCACATGAAACAGGAGCTGTCTTTCTGTCCTGCGAGTTTGTCGTGCTGCACGGCCAGTTTGCCAAACGCAAGATCTGGAGCAATGTGGGCTTGCATTCCAACAAGGGACCTACGTGGGGACAAATGGGGCGCAGTTTTATCAAAGCGGTGCTCAACAGTTCACGCAATATCCACCCGGATGACAACTCACCAGAGGCAGCGCACGCACGACAAATTCGAGGTTTTGCAGATCTCGATGGTGTGGAGTTCCCCGCACGCATCGGCGTTGAAAAAGACGGTAAGGGTGAATTGCGCAACATCATCCGCATGGTGATTGAGCCTGACCACAAAGACTATGCCGATCTGATCTTGGCCAAGACACAGGCGACAGGGCATGGTGGATCAAATGGGGGCGCACCTGCTGCGGCTGTCCCCGTGTCGCACGTGCCACCTGCTAACTTGCCTCCATCGAACTACCCACCCACGGGGTACTCCACCCAAACGCGCGTGCCCAGCACGCAGGGACGTCCCTCATGGGCGCAGTGAATTCATGGACACAGTAAATAAAGCCCTGACACATGGTGAGCAAACGCGCAGTCATGAAGTGTTGGGTGTGTGCTCGGCAGGCAAGAGGCTTCGGTCATGCGGACATTCGATTCAAGGTGGGACGTGCAGCACGCTATCCCGTCGACTGGGTGTTTTGTTCGCTGCGTTGCCAGCGGTGTTTTCACAAACTCTACGAAGCTGGTGTTCGTTTGCTCAACCGTGGCGATGCGCGTACCTCAGTGAAGGAGGGTGATGTGATTGATCCTTCCGAAGCTGAGATGGCCGCCATGCGTCGTTGCCTCAAACCCTTGGGCGAAGCTGCGAACGAAGTGGGTATGGACCGCGCGCTGAGTACTTACTCACAAGAGGAGGCGTTGCTTCTGATCAATGCAGTTGTCACCACCTATGTCGAAGCGATGGTGCAAGCGCATGAATCGAGTAAGTACCCACCTTTGCGAATGCTTGGCCAAGAGTCATTCGGCTAGACACGCAACCCAAACGCAGCACTAGCTGCTGCGCTTTATCCAATTTTTAAACCTGATGCTGACCGTGCCAACGGTCAGCAGAGAGAGCTTTTGCCATGACAAATCAAATATCCAGACATCCAAACGCCAGTGCGAACTTCGAAACCATGCTCTCGTCTGAGCAAGCGGCGGTCGCATTCAATCTGCCGTTTTACTTTTTTCGAAATCCCTACAAGCGCAAGAAGCTGCAAATTCCGCATTACTACATCAACAAGCTCGTGCGGTATCGCTTGAAAGAGTTGCGGGTTTGGCATGCGCAACTCGGGGATCTGTTGGCTGCGCAAGCAAAGGAAGCACAAGACCAACTTGCGTCTGAAGCATCACGCCAGTCTCAAGGAGGGGAGGCTGTACATGCTTGATTTCAACGACTCAGCCCAAGAGGCATTTCGCAAAACAATTCCACCTAAAACGGATAACTCGCGCGAAAAAGACGACATCCGACAAGCCTTGCTTGAGCGTCTGAGCACACTCATTGCTGAGATCTGGCCAGCAGGTAAACGCCGCAACACCAAGTATTTGGTGGGCGATGTGATGGGCGGGCCAGGTGACAGTTTGGAGTTGCTTCTCTCTGGCCCTAAGACTGGACTGTGGACTGACCGCGCAACTGGTGAGGGTGGTGACATCTTCGATTTGATCGCACGTCACTACCAACTCAACATCCAGACTCATTTCCCCGATGTGCTCAAACGAGCCAAGGACTTACTTGGGCGAGTGGATTCACTGCCGCAGAGTCCCTCAAGTAAAGACAAAGTCAAAACACCTGCAGTTGATGAACTTGGGCCCGCTACTGCCAAGTGGGACTACCAAGATGCATCAGGCAAGTTGATTGCGGTGGTCTACCGCTACGACCCAGAGCCTGGCAAGAAAGAGTTTCGTCCGTGGGATGTGAAGCGTCGCAAGATGGCTCCACCTGACCCTCGTCCCTTGTTCAACCAGCCCGGCATTTCGTACGCCGAGCGAATCGTTCTCGTCGAAGGTGAGAAGTGCGCGCAAGCGCTCATTGAGTTGGGTGTGTGCGCCACGACTGCCATGCACGGTGCCAATGCGCCAGTAGATAAAACAGACTGGACGCCACTTGCAGGCAAGCACGTACTCATCTGGCCTGACCGAGACAAGCCCGGCTGGGACTATGCGGACCGTGCGTCACAAGCGATCCTGTTGGCAGGAGCTCTGAGCTGCGCCATCCTCCAACCTCCAGAAGAAAAACCTGAAGGGTGGGATGTCGCCGATGCGCGCGTCGAAGGTTTTGATGTCACAGGTTTTCTTGCGGCTGGCGACCGCATGCCTGTCGTGCGCCAAGCTGATGAGAGCATGGCCGCAGACATCGTGGATGGTTTGGACTACACCACAGAGGATGGCTTGGCCATGGCGTTCACGCGCCAGTTTGGTGAGGACTGGCGATATTGCTCACCATGGGGTAAGTGGCTGGTTTGGAATGGCGTGCGTTGGAATGTTGATAAGTCGCTCTATGTGCATCACCTGAGTCGAACGGTTTGTCGCGCAGCGTCTTACAAGGCTGATACGCCCAAGCTCAAATCTAGGCTGGCAAGTTCCGGAACCATGTCTGCGATTGAGCGCATCGTCCGATCAGACCCACGCCACAGCGCGACCGTCGAAGAATGGGATGCCGATCCTTGGTTGCTCAATACGCCTGGTGGAATCATTGACCTCAAACGAGGCGGAATGGGGCCGCACAGGCGCGATCGACGCATGACCAAGGTGACCACAGCTACTCCCAAGGGGGAGAGTCCTGTGTGGGCAAATTTTCTTGAAAACGTCACGGGTGGTGACAAAGAGTTACAGCTGTACTTGCAGCGTGTGGTGGGCTACTGCCTCACGGGCGATATCAGCACGCATGCGTTGTTCTTTCTGTACGGTACAGGAGCAAACGGCAAGTCGGTCTTCGTCAACGTGATCTCAACCATTCTGGGCGATTACGCAGCCAATGCGCCCATGGACACGTTCATGGAAACGCGCTCTGACCGCCACCCCACTGACCTTGCTGGTTTGCGAGGCGCACGTTTTGTCTCGGCTACAGAAACCGAGCAGGGCAGGCGCTGGAACGAATCCAAGATCAAAGCCATCACAGGTGGTGACTTGGTGACGGCTCGTCTCATGCACCAAGACTTCTTCACTTACCCACCTCAGTTCAAGTTGTTGATTGCAGGTAACCACAAGCCTGCCATTCGCAATATCGATGAGGCTATGCGTCGACGTATGCACTTGATTCCATTCACGATCACGGTGCCACCCGAAAAGCGTGACCCACTGCTCACGGAGAAGTTGCTGGCCGAGCGTGACGGCATCTTGGCTTGGGCACTTCAGGGCTGCTTGCTATGGCAGCAACAAGGTCTGAAGCAGCCGCTCTCGGTGACCAGTGCCACGGATGAGTATTTCGAGGCTGAAGACGCCATGGGTCGTTGGCTCGATGAGCGCTGCAAGCTCGGCGCGAATGACAAGGCCCTCACGGTCACGCTCTTTAACGACTGGAAGCAGTGGGCCGAGATGAGCGGGGAATTTGTTGGCACACAACGCCGATTTTCTGATGCGCTCATCACGCGACGTTTCGACAAGTGGCGCAACCCCATGGGTGTTCGTGGCTTTGCAGGAATTGACATCAAACAGCCCACCAATTTCCCTGTTCGCAGCTACTCCTACAACGACAACTAGGATTCAAAAAATGAAACTAATGATTTCAAAAACAGGTGTTCTGACGTTTCCGACATTCCATAACAGTAGTTCTCTACGCGTACGCGCATACGCGCATATAGAGAAGGAATGTTTTAAAACGTCAAATGCGTCATTCGACGCATTTGCCTTTCCATCGGCACATGGATATTTGACGATTGGAGGTGTTCAATGAACATTCCTCAACCGCACTATCCATCGCCCCTTGGGCGCATGCAAGCCAACCCCATGGATGTTGAAGCCACCAAGCGCCAAGGGTGGCGCGAGCAACACATCCTGGTCATCTCTGAGAGCGACACGCGTCTGAACTTCTTGGAGCGTCAACTCATTCGCAACATTGGTGAACGGCTCTACGGGCAATCTCACCGTACCCAACCAAATCCACCAAAGCGAGGCCAGCATGGATGAGCTTTGGACGATTGATGTTGTGGCCGAGCGTTTCACGGAAGCGGCACGCACTGCGAGGCGGCTGCCTCGAGTGACGGTGCAAGGCTACGTGAGCACTTGGCCAGTGGTCGCACAAAGTGAACTCGAGGCATATCCCGATCGCGAGCGGCTTTACCGATTGCCACCCCCCAGTCCCAAGGATGTGGACCTGATGCTTGAGGTCATGCAGTGGGTGCAAGTGTTGGAGTTGGACGAGCGGCACTTGGTGTGGATGCGCGCCAAGCGATTCGACTGGCGAGAGATCGGTAAGCGCTTTGGGTGTGACCGCACCACAGCGTGGAGACGTTGGAAGCGCGACATGCAAGTCGTGACCGACAAGCTCAACGCCAAACCAAAACCGAACGCAACAAAGCCGATCGCAATTCGGTCGTGAGTGTTCTAGCGTGATTTGAAGTGAGTAAGCGGCGCAGTTAAAGGGGGAGAGGAAATGCGCGGTTTATGAGCCCAAATCACGCTGCAACATTTCAGCGTTTTGAAGCTACATTTCTGTCTATGGTCGCGGCAGTTGTGAGTCAAGTGAACTCACACAGTGACCGTAAGTGGCTAAGTGAATGAAAGTAAGTGACTCGCAGTGAGTGACCTCACGAATCCATGCGCCATCTCAGGCACAAAACGCCCAACCACTGGCGTCAATCAAGCCAAGTTACCCCCAACTTCCTGAATTCACGGGTCCTTCCGGGCGATAAACCTATGCGGGGGGCAAAGGCGCGAGATTTCGCTACCGACAGCCCTTAATTCGGGGTACGCAGTACGCACCGGGTACGCACCCAGTGGCTTTCTCAAATGATTTGAATGTCGCCTAGCTTGACGTAGTGGTCGAGCTTATCGAGTGGCATGAACACGCTGTGCTCAGCATCTTTCTTGACTTCGAGTTGGCCGTCCTTGGCGGGGCCAGTGACCTCGTAAGTCCCTGCGACTAGTGGTGCAAAGCCTGCATCGCTTCCGTCTTTGTTTTTCTGACGGGCTAAGACCCCGTTTATGACTTTGATTCGCACTGCAGCTTTTCGTTGTTGTTTGCGAAATTTTACCCAAGGCCCCTATGACACCCGAGATTCGAATGATCGCGGTCGATACGCTCATCCCGTACGCCCGCAATGCCCGCACGCACAACGATGCGCAGGTCGCACAAATCGCAGCATCCATTGCCGAATACGGCTGGACCAACCCCATCCTCACAGACGGTGAGCGGGGCGTCATTGCTGGCCATGGTCGATTGATGGCTGCCAGAAAGCTGGGGTTGAACGAAGTGCCAGTCATCGAGCTGGCTCACCTGACCCCTGAGCAAAAGAAGGCGTACATCTTGGCCGACAACCGCATTGCGGAAAACGCAGGCTGGGACCAAGAGCTCTTGAAGCTCGAGCTGGCTGAGTTGCAAGCTGCCGACTACGACCTCTCTCTGATGGGCTTTACGGATGACGAGATTGACGACTTGCTCAATCCGCAAGATGAAGGCGGTGGTTTAACCGAGGATGATGCAATCCCAGAACCACCAGTAGATCCTGTTTCCAGACCTGGGGACTTGTGGATTCTCGGCAACCACCGCCTCCTTTGTGGTGACTCCACGGTGCT
>Ga0228700_1001525_pt1 | contig 14625 bp, 12 predicted proteins | sample McNCre317_Aug_MG_FD_178019 | JGI IMG/M metagenome (GOLD analysis project Ga0228700, IMG submission 178019) | Freshwater microbial communities from McNutts Creek, Athens, Georgia, United States - 3-17_Aug_MG | ecosystem: Environmental > Aquatic > Freshwater > Creek | place: USA: Georgia...
AGGACCTGGACGACGCCCGCTGCGTCTCGGCCCTGGGTCTGGTGCACCAGCGTTTCTCCACCAACACCTTCCCCGAGTGGCCCCTGGCCCACCCCTACCGTTATGTGGCACACAACGGTGAAATCAACACCGTCAAGGGCAACTACAACTGGATGAAGGCACGCGAAGGCGTCATGTCCTCGCCGGTGCTGGGCCCGGACCTGCAAAAGCTCTACCCCATCAGCTTTGCCAGCCAATCGGACACGGCCACCTTTGACAACTGCCTGGAACTGCTGACCATGGCCGGCTACCCCATCAGCCAGGCCGTGATGATGATGATTCCCGAGCCCTGGGAACAGCACAGCACCATGGACCAACGCCGCCGCGCGTTCTATGAATACCACGCTGCCATGCTGGAGCCCTGGGACGGCCCGGCCTCCATCGTGTTCACCGACGGTCGCCAGATCGGCGCCACGCTGGACCGCAACGGCCTGCGTCCTTCGCGCTACTGCATTACCGATGACGACCTCGTGATCATGGGCTCCGAGTCCGGCGTTTTGCCGGTGCCCGAGAACAAGATCGTGCGCAAATGGCGCCTGCAGCCCGGCAAGATGTTCCTGATCGACCTGGAACAAGGTCGCATGATCGACGACGAAGAGCTCAAGGCCAACCTGGCCAACAGCAAGCCTTACAAGCAGTGGATCGAGAACCTGCGCATCAAGCTCGATGACGTTACCTTCACGGAGCGCCGCCGCCATGACGCCATGACCGATGTCGTGGCCAAAGTGGAGCCCAAGCGCGTCACCGACCAGGTGTCCCTGCTGGACCGCCAGCAGGCTTTCGGTTTCACCCAGGAAGACTTGAAGTTCCTGATCGCGCCCATGGCCACGGCCGGAGAAGAGGCGATTGGCTCCATGGGCAATGACAGCCCGCTGGCCGTGCTCTCCGACAAGAACAAGCCGCTGTACAACTACTTCAAGCAGTTGTTTGCCCAGGTGACCAACCCTCCGATCGACCCGATCCGCGAAGCCATCGTGATGTCGCTGGTGTCCTTCATCGGACCCAAGCCCAACCTGCTGGACATCAACCAGGTCAATCCGCCCATGCGCCTGGAAGTGAGCCAGCCCGTGCTGGATTTCCGCGACATGGCCAAGCTGCGCGACATCGAGACGCACACCAACGGCAAGTTCCGCAGCTACACCCTGGACATTAGCTACCCGCTGGCCTGGGGCCATGAGGGTGTGGAAGCCAAGCTGGCCTCACTGTGCGCAGAGGCGGTGGATGCGATCAAGGGTGGCAAGAACATCCTCATCATCAGCGACCGCAACATCAGCGCCACACAAGTCGCCATTCCGGCCCTGCTGGCCCTGTCGGCCATTCACCAGCACCTGGTGATCGCCGGCCTGCGCACCACGGCCGGCCTGGTGGTGGAAACCGGCACAGCGCGGGAAGTGCACCACTTTGCCGTGCTGGCCGGCTACGGTGCCGAAGCCGTGCACCCCTATCTGGCCATGGAGACGCTGGCCAGCATCCACAAGGATCTGCCGGGAGACCTTAGCGCTGACAAGGCGATCTACAACTACGTCAAAGCGGTGGGCAAGGGCCTGTCCAAGATCATGTCCAAGATGGGCGTGAGCACCTACATGAGCTACTGCGGCGCCCAGCTGTTCGAGGCGATCGGCCTGTCCGGCGAGACCGTGGCCAAGTACTTCACCGGCACGCCCAGCCGGGTGGAAGGTATTGGCGTGTTCGACATCGCCGAAGAATCCATACGCATGCACAAGGCCGCCTTCGGCGACAGCCCGGTGCTGGCCAACGCCCTGGAAACGGGCGGCGAGTATGCCTGGCGGGTGCGTGGTGAAGAGCATATGTGGACGCCCGATGCCATTGCCAAGCTGCAGCACAGCACGCGTGCCAATAACTGGAACACCTACAAGGAATACGCCCAGATCATCAACGACCAGAGCAAGCGCCACCTGACCTTGCGCGGCCTGTTCGAGTTCAAGTTCGATCCATCCAAGGCCATTCCCGTGGACGAAGTGGAGCCGGCCAAGGAAATCGTCAAGCGCTTTGCCACCGGCGCCATGTCCTTGGGCTCCATTTCCACCGAAGCCCACGCAACATTGGCCGTGGCCATGAACCGCATCGGCGGCAAGAGCAACACGGGTGAGGGCGGTGAAGATCCGGCCCGCTACCGCAACGAACTCAAGGGCATCCCGATCAAGCAGGGTGACTCCCTCAAGAGCGTGATCGGTTCGGACGTGGTGGAAGTCGACATGCCCCTGCAGGCTGGCGATTCGCTGCGTTCGCGTATCAAGCAGGTGGCCTCCGGTCGTTTTGGCGTGACCGCTGAATACCTGTCCAGCGCCGACCAGATCCAGATCAAGATGGCCCAGGGCGCCAAGCCCGGCGAGGGCGGTCAGCTGCCCGGCGGTAAGGTGTCGGATTACATTGGCCGCCTGCGCCACAGCGTGCCCGGCGTGGGCCTGATTTCGCCCCCGCCGCACCACGACATCTACTCCATCGAAGACCTGGCCCAGCTGATCCACGACCTGAAGAACGTGGCACCCCACAGCTCCATCAGTGTCAAGCTGGTGTCCGAGATTGGTGTGGGCACCATTGCTGCCGGCGTGGCCAAGTGCAAGAGCGACCATGTGGTGATTGCCGGCCACGACGGTGGCACAGGCGCTTCGCCCTGGTCTTCCATCAAGCACGCGGGCAGCCCCTGGGAGATCGGCCTGGCTGAAACCCAGCAGACCCTGGTGCTCAACCGCCTGCGCAGCCGCATCCGCGTGCAGGCCGACGGCCAGATGAAGACCGGCCGCGACGTGGTCATCGGCGCCCTCTTGGGTGCTGACGAGTTCGGCTTTGCCACCGCACCGCTGGTGGTGGAAGGCTGCATCATGATGCGCAAATGCCACCTCAACACCTGCCCGGTGGGTGTGGCCACGCAAGACCCGGCGCTGCGCCAGAAGTTCTCGGGCAAGCCCGAGCATGTGGTGAACTATTTCTTCTTCATCGCCGAAGAAGTGCGCCAGATCATGGCCCAGCTGGGCGTGCGCAAGTTCGACGACATGATTGGCCGCGCCGACCTGCTCGATACCCGCAAGGGCATTGAGCACTGGAAGGCCAGCGGCCTGGACTTCAGCCGCCTGTTTGCCATGCCGCAAGTGGGCGCCGAGGTGCCGCGCTACCAGACCCTGGAGCAGGAGCATGGCCTGGAAAAGGCCCTGGACAATGTGCTGATCGCCAAGAGCCGTGTCGCCATCGACAAGGGTGAGCGCGTGCAGTTCATGGAAATGGCTCGCAATGTGAACCGCTCGGTCGGCGCCATGCTGTCCGGCGCGGTGACCAAGGTGCACCCCGATGGCCTGCCGGATGACACCATCCGCATCCAGCTCGAAGGTACCGGTGGTCAGTCCTTTGGCGCCTTCCTGTGCAAGGGTGTGACCCTGTACCTGATTGGCGACGCCAATGACTACACCGGCAAGGGCCTGTCGGGCGGCCGTGTTGTGGTGCGCCCCAGCATCGACTTCCGTGGCGACGCGCTGAAGAACACCATCGTGGGCAACACCGTCATGTACGGCGCCACCACGGGTGAAGCCTTCTTCAGCGGCGTGGCCGGCGAACGCTTTGCCGTGCGCCTGTCGGGCGCCACTGCGGTGGTGGAAGGCACGGGCGACCATGGTTGCGAATACATGACCGGCGGTACCGTGGCCGTGCTGGGTCAGACCGGACGCAACTTTGCAGCCGGCATGAGTGGCGGCGTGGCCTATGTGTATGACGAGGACGGCAAGTTTGCCAGCCGCTGCAACACCGCCATGGTCAGCCTGGAAAAGGTGCTGACCGCGGCCGAGCAAGAGGCCAGCCTGGACCGTGCCGTGTGGCACCGCGGCGAGAGCGATGAGGCCCAGCTCAAGAAGCTGCTGGAAGACCACAACCGCTGGACTGGCAGCAAGCGTGCCCGCGATCTGCTGGACAACTGGGACAACGCACGCCTGAAGTTCGTCAAGGTCTTCCCCAATGAGTACAAGCGTGCCCTGGGCGAGATCCATGCCCGCAAGGAAGCAGCCGCCGCGACCCGGGCCGCAGCAGCCACCGCCAAGCAAGCCGTCGCTGCCAAGTAAGGCAGCCAAGTACACGTTTCAAACAGCCAATGGTGCGGCGCTACAGCGCCGCACCGCGAAGGAGTGAAGATGGGAAAGATCACAGGATTCATGGAGTTCGAGCGCATTGAAGAAGGCTACAAGCCGGTTGCCGAACGCCTCAAGAACTACAAGGAATTTGTCATTGGCCTGGACGATGCGCAGGCCAACAAACAGGCGGCTCGCTGCATGGACTGTGGCACGCCGTTTTGCAACAACGGCTGCCCGGTCAACAACATCATTCCGGATTTCAATGATCTGGTGTTTCGCGGCGACTGGAAAAACGCATACGACACGCTTTCCAGCACCAACAACTTCCCCGAGTTCACGGGCCGCATCTGCCCCGCACCCTGCGAGGCCGCCTGCACCCTGAACGTCAACGAGGAAGCCGTGGGCATCAAGTCGATTGAACACGCCATCATCGACCGTGCCTGGGCCGAAGGCTGGGTGGCCGCGCAACCGGCCAAGACCAAGACCGGCAAGAAAGTCGCCGTGGTGGGCTCCGGCCCGGCCGGCCTGGCGGCATCGCAACAGCTGGCCCGTGCCGGCCACGATGTCACCCTGTTCGAGAAGAACGACCGGGTAGGGGGCCTGCTGCGCTATGGCATTCCCGACTTCAAGATGGAGAAGTCGCACATCGACCGCCGCGCCGAGCAGCTCAAGGCCGAGGGTGTGACCATTCGCACCGGCGTGCTGGTAGCTGAGATGCCGAAGGGCAGCAAGGTGACCAACTGGGCCAAGGAAACCATTTCCGCAGCACAACTGCAAAAGGACTTTGACGCCGTGCTGCTGACTGGTGGCTCCGAGCAATCGCGTGACCTGCCCGTGCCGGGCCGCGACCTGGACGGCATCCACTTCGCCATGGAGTTCCTGCCCCAGCAGAACAAGGTTAATGCCGGCGACAAGCTGAAAAACCAGCTGCGTGCCGATGGCAAGCATGTCATCGTCATCGGCGGTGGTGACACCGGCTCGGACTGCGTGGGCACCAGCAACCGCCATGGCGCGGTCAGCGTCACCCAGTTTGAAGTGATGCCCCAGCCCCCGGCCGTGGAAAACCGCCCGCTCACCTGGCCCTACTGGCCGCTCAAGCTGCGCACCAGCTCCAGCCACGACGAAGGCTGCGAGCGCGTGTTTTCCATTTCCACCAAGGAGTTTGTCGGCGAGAACGGCAAGGTTACCGGCCTGAAGACCGTGCAGCTGGAGTGGAAGGATGGCAAGCCCACCGAGGTGCCCGGTACCGAGAAGCTGATGAAGGCCGACCTGGTGCTGCTGGCCATGGGTTTCGTGAACCCGGTGGCCACCGTGCTGGAAGCCTTCGGCGTGGAAAAGGACGCGCGTGGCAACGCCCGCTCCAGCACCGAAGGTGCCAAGGCCTACTGCACCAATGTGCCCAAGGTATTTGCTGCCGGTGACATGCGTCGCGGCCAGAGCCTGGTGGTCTGGGCCATCCGCGAAGGCCGCCAGGCTGCGCGTTCGGTGGACGAGTTCCTGATGGGTGCCAGCGTGCTGCCCCGTTAACTAAGCGTTTTCCCGTATGATGCAAAAGCCAGTTTCCGCTGGCTTTTGTTTTATGGAACCTAGTACCTCTGCACCCCTTGTCGAATTCCAGGACGTCCGCTTTGGCTACGGCGAGCGGCTGATACTGGACGGCGTCTCCTTCACCATTCCGCGCGGCAAGGTCACGGCCCTGATGGGCGCCTCAGGCGGCGGCAAGACCACGGTGATGCGCCTGATCGGCGGTCAGTACAAGGCCCAGTCGGGCAAGGTGCTGCTGCACGGCCTGAACGAAGCGGGCGGTGCGCAGGACGTGGGCAAGATGGACCGTGATGCCCTCTACCTGGCGCGCCGGCGCATGGGCATGCTGTTCCAGTTCGGTGCCCTGTTTACCGACCTGAGCGTGTATGACAACGTGGCCTTTCCCCTGCGCGAGCACACCGCTTTGCCTGAAGACCTGATTCGCGATGTGGTGCTGATGAAGCTCAACGCTGTGGGTCTGCGGGGTGCACGCCAGCTCATGCCTTCGGAAGTCTCAGGTGGCATGGCGCGGCGCGTGGCGCTGGCCCGCGCCATCGCCCTGGATCCGGAGCTGGTGATGTATGACGAGCCCTTTGCCGGCCTGGACCCCATCTCGCTGGGCACCGCCGCCCGCCTGATCCGCCAGCTCAATGACGCCATGGGCCTGACCAGTGTGGTGGTGTCGCACGACCTGGAGGAAACCTTCCATATTGCCGACCAGGTCATCATCCTGGCCAACGGCAAGATTGCCGCCCAGGGCACGCCAGACGCGGTGCGCCACAGCGACAACCCGTTGGTACACCAGTTCGTGAATGCGCTGCCGGAGGGGCCGGTGCGGTTTCACTACCCCGCGGCCAGTGTCGAGGCCGATTTCTCCCCCGGAGCGCAACCATGAGCTGGTACCGGCCGTCTGAACTGGGCTTTGCCGTGCGCCGGCAACTTGCCGACATGGGTTTTGCTACGCGCCTGTTTTTAAGGCTCATGGCCTGCCTGGGCAGCACCTTGCGGCGCGCCAATCTGCTGCGCGACCAGATCCATTTCATGGGCAACTACTCGCTGGCCATCATTGCGGTGTCCGGCGTGTTTGTGGGCTTTGTGCTGGGCCTGCAGGGCTACTACACCTTGCAGCGCTACGGCTCCTCCGAGGCCCTGGGCCTTTTGGTGGCGCTTAGCCTGGTGCGCGAACTCGGGCCTGTCATCACTGCGCTGCTGTTTGCCGGCCGGGCCGGTACCTCGCTGACAGCAGAGATCGGCTTGATGAAAGCCGGTGAGCAGCTCAGCGCCATGGAAATGATGGCTGTCGACCCGGTGCGCCGTATTCTGGCCCCCCGTTTCTGGGGCGCGGTGATCGCCATGCCGCTGCTGGCGGCGGTGTTCAGTGCCGTGGGCATTCTGGGCGGGTGGGCCGTGGGTGTGGCCATGATCGGCATTGACGGTGGTTCCTTCTGGAGCCAGATGCAGGGAGGCGTGGATGTGTGGCAGGACGTGGGCAATGGCGTCATCAAGAGCCTGGTATTTGGTTTTGCCGTCAGCTTTATTGCGCTGCTGCAGGGCTACGAGGCCCAGCCTACGCCTGAGGGTGTGGCCCATGCGACCACGCGTACCGTGGTGATGGCATCACTTACCGTGCTGGGTCTGGACTTTGTCCTGACCGCCATGATGTTCAGTATTTAGGAAGGATAAAAGACATGCAACGCTCCAACACAGATGTCTGGGTCGGCCTGTTTGTGCTGCTGGGAGGCGCTGCGCTGCTGTTTCTGGCGCTGCAATCGGCCAATCTGCTGTCGCTCAACTTTGACAAGGGTTATGGGGTGACGGCCAAGTTCGACAACATCGGTGGTCTCAAGCCCAAGGCTGCGGTCAAGAGCAGCGGCGTGGTGGTGGGCCGGGTTGCCAGCATTACGTTTGACGACAAGTCCTTCCAGGCCAAGGTCACCCTGTCCATGGACAAGCGCTACGCCTTCCCCAAAGACAGTTCGCTCAAGATCCTCACCAGCGGCCTTCTGGGTGAGCAGTACATCGGCATCGAAGCCGGTGCCGACACCGCCAACCTGGCAGAGGGTGATGCCATCAGCACCACGCAGTCGGCCGTGGTGCTGGAAAATCTGATCAGCCAGTTCCTCTACAGCAAGGCCGCCGACGGCCCCAGCGCAGACAAGGCCAAGCCATGAAATGGCTGGGCCGCGGGCTGAAGAGTCTGCAACTTTGCATGGCGTGCGTCGTGCTGCTGCTGGCGCAGGGCTGCGCCACGGTCAGCCACCCGGACCCGCGCGATCCGCTGGAGTCTTTCAATCGCAGCATGTTTGGCTTCAACGAGCAGGTGGACAAGATCGTGCTCAAGCCGGTGGCCACCGGCTACAAGGCCATCACGCCGGACTGGCTGCGCAAGAGCGTGGGCAATTTCTTCAACAACCTGGAAGACATGTGGTCGGCTGTCAACTACGCCCTGCAGGGCCGTGGCCAGAATTTCAGCGACAGTGTGGGCCGTGTCATGGTCAACACCTCGTTTGGTGTGTTGGGCATCTTTGATGTCGCCACAGAGCTGAACATAGAACGCCACACGGCCGACTTCGGTCAGACGCTGGGACGCTGGGGCCTTCCACCCGGCCCTTATGTGGTCTTGCCGGTGATGGGGCCACGCACCCTGCGTGAGGTGGCCGGCCTGCCGGTGGACATGACTGCTGCGCCGCTCTACACCGTAGGCGACAAGGACGCCCATACCTGGTTGCCTATTGTCGATGTGGTGGATCTGCGTGCCAAATACCTGGACGCCAGCAATGTACTGGATGGTGCCGCGCTGGATCCTTACAGTTTCCGACGCGATGCCTATCTGCAGCGCCAGCGCAATATCCAGTACGACGGCAACCCGCCCGATGAAGACGGCGAGCCTTGATACAAGGTTTACCACCTGGCTACGAGGGGTTTGCGGCAGGCGGTAGATAATGAATTCATCAGCATTTTTGGAACACGTTTATGAAACGAGACTTTCTGCGTAGCCTGGTTTTGGCGGCTGGCCTGCTGGCCGGATGGGGCCTGGGCCTGCCCGCGCATGCCGAAGATGAGGCACCCGATGCCATGATCAAACGCCTCTCGACGGAGGTGCTGGATTCCATCAAGAGCGACAAGTCCATCCGTGGCGGTGACCTCAGCAAGGTGGTGGCCCTGGTCGACACGCACATACTTCCCAACCTCGATTTCCAGCGCATGACTGCGTCGTCCGTCGGCCCGGCCTGGCGTCAGGCCACGCCCGAGCAGCAAAAGCGCCTGCAGGATGAGTTCAAGACCCTGCTGGTGCGCACCTATGCCGGTGCGCTGGCCCAGGTGACCGATCAGACCATCTCCATGAAGCCCATGCGCGCCAGCGCTGAAGACAAGGAAGTCGTGGTGCGCTCTGAAATCAAGGGCGGCGGCGACCCCATTCAGCTGGACTACCGCCTGGTCAAGACACCTGGCCAGGGTGCAGGCTGGAAGATCTACAACATCAATGTGCTGGGTGTCTGGCTGGTGGAAAACTACAAAAGCCAGTTTGCCGCGGAAATCAATGCCAAAGGCCTTGACGGCTTGATAGCCACGCTGGTAGAACGCAACAAAGCCAACGCCAAGAAATCCTGAGATCGGTACGCCATGTTGATCCTGCCCAGCAAACTCACCCAGCTTCAGGCCAGCGATTGCCTGGAAAAGCTTACGCAGGACGTGCAGCGTGAGGCCGAGAACCAGGTGGTGGTCGATGCGGCGCCGCTCAACAGTTTTGACTCTTCCGCCCTGGCCGTGCTGCTGGCGGTGCGCCGCGAATGCGCGCGTGCCGGCAAGCTGTTTGCGGTCAAAGGTTTGCCCGATCGCCTGCGCGACCTGGCCGCGCTCTACGGGATTGAAGGCCTGCTCACAGCAGCCTGAGCTGGCCCGGCTAAAATAGCGGTCTTCCATGGCCGCAATCTCTTTCCAATCCGTCTCCAAAGCGTATCCCTCGCCCAAGTCTGCCAAGAGCAGCGATCCTGGGCGCACCTTTCTGGCACTGGACGGTGTCAGTCTCGATATCGAGGAGGGTGAATTCTTCGGCCTTCTGGGGCCCAACGGCGCCGGCAAAACCACCATGATCAGCGTGCTGGCCGGCCTTACCCGAGCCAGCCAGGGCCGGGTCAATGTGCTTGGCCATGATGTGCAGAGCGACTTTGCCGCGGCCCGGCGCAGCCTGGGCGTGGTGCCCCAAGAGCTGGTCTTTGACCCCTTTTTCAACGTGCGCGAGTTGCTGCGCATCCAGTCGGGTTACTTCGGCATCAAGAACAACGGCGCCTGGATCGATGAACTGCTGGAAAACCTGGGCCTTAGCGACAAGGCCGGCGCCAATATGCGCCAACTCTCCGGCGGCATGAAACGCCGCGTGCTGGTGGCGCAGGCCTTGGTGCACAAGCCGCCGGTCATCGTGCTGGATGAGCCCACCGCCGGCGTGGACGTGGAACTGCGTCAGACCTTGTGGCAGTTCATCGCCAAGCTCAACCGCGAGGGCCACACCGTTTTGCTGACCACCCATTACCTGGAAGAGGCCGAGGCCCTGTGCGGCCGCATTGCCATGCTCAAGACTGGCCGCATCGTGGCACTGGACAAGACCAGCGACCTGCTCAAGGCCGCGTCCAGCAACGTGCTGCGCTTCAAGCTCGACTCCGAACTGCCCAGGAGCCTGGCCGAGCAGGCACGCATCACGGGGCGCATTGTGCAGTTCCCCGCCCACGACGCGCTCGAGATCGAGCGCTACCTGGCGGCCGTGCGCGAAGCCGGGTTGGTGGCCCAGGACATTGAGATCCGCAAGGCCGACCTGGAAGATGTATTCCTGGACGTCATGACGCAAAACAAGGATTCTGTGCACAGCCAGGGGGTGCGGGCATGAACGGCTGGCAAACGCTCTTGTACAAGGAAAGCCTGCGCTTCTGGAAGGTGGCCTTCCAGACGATTGCCGGGCCGGTGCTCACCGCCATGCTCTACCTGCTGATCTTCGGCCATGCGCTGGAGGACCACGTCAAGGTCTATGGCACCGTAAGTTACACCGCGTTTCTGGTTCCGGGGCTGGCCATGATGAGCCTGTTGCAGAACGCTTTTGCCAACAGCTCGTCCTCGCTCATCATGAGCAAGGTCATGGGCAATCTGGTGTTTCTGCTGCTCACGCCGCTGTCCTACATCCATTGGTTTGTGGCTTATGTGGGCGCCTCGGTGCTGCGCGGGCTGATTGTGGGCCTGGGTGTTTTCCTGGTCTCGCTGCTGTTTACCTCGGTTGATTTTGTGGCGCCGCTGTGGATCGTGTTGTTCTCACTGCTGGGTGCTGCGCTGATGGGCACGCTGGGCCTGATCGCCGGGCTGTGGGCCGAAAAATTCGACCAGCTGGCCGCATTCCAGAATTTCGTGGTGATGCCCATGACCTTTCTAAGCGGCGTGTTTTATTCCATCCACTCGCTGCCTGTCTTCTGGCAGGGTGTGAGCCATTTCAACCCTTTTTTCTACATGATTGACGGCTTTCGCTATGGCTTCTTCGGTGTGAGCGATGTGTCGCCCTGGCTGAGTCTGGCTGTGGTCGGTGGCACCCTGCTGGCCGTCAGCCTGGCGGCTTTGCAGTTGCTGCGCAGCGGCTACAAGATTCGCAGTTAAGCCTCCCACAGCCTGTACAGCGCGCCATTCATTGCCAATTCAATCCGGGCCTGCCCGCACCTTCCCATGACTGCCGAACAACTCCGATCTCTGATTACCGCTGGCCTGAACTGCGAGCACTGTGCGCTTGAAGGCGACGGCCGCCACTGGTATGCCACCATTGTGTCCGCAGCCTTCGACGGCAAGCGCCTGATCCAGCGCCACCAGCAGGTCTATGCCACGCTGGGCGGACGCATGCAGACCGATGAGGTGCATGCGCTTTCCATGAAAACCTACACACCGGCCGAATGGGCCGCCAAAGCCTGATGGACAAATTACGCATACGTGGTGGCCGCCCCTTGCAGGGCGAGGTGCTGATATCTGGTGCCAAGAATGCGGCCTTGCCCGAGTTGTGTGCCGCCCTGTTGAGCGCCGACACGCTGACATTGCACAACGTGCCGCGTCTGCAAGACGTGAGCACCATGCTCAAGCTGATCCGCAACATGGGCGTGTCGGCCGAAGTGGGGGCTGATGGCTCGGTGGTGCTCAATGCCGGTGCCCTGAACAACCCCGAGGCACCGTACGAGCTGGTGAAGACCATGCGCGCCTCGGTGCTGGCCTTGGGCCCTTTGCTGGCGCGTTTTGGCCATGCCAAGGTGTCCCTGCCCGGTGGTTGCGCCATCGGCTCGCGCCCGGTGGATCAGCACCTCAAGGGCCTGACCGCCATGGGTGCCGATATCAGCGTTGAGCATGGTTACATGGTCGCAAAGCTGGCCAAAGGCCGCACCCGGCTGAAGGGCGCGCGCATTGCCACCGATATGGTGACGGTGACCGGCACCGAAAATTTTCTCATGGCCGCTGCCCTGGCCGAAGGCGAGACGCTGCTGGAAAACGCCGCCCAGGAGCCCGAGATTCCCGACCTGGCCGAGCTGCTGATCAGCATGGGCGCCAAGATCGAAGGCCATGGCACCAGCCGCATCCGCATCCAGGGTGTGGAATCTTTGCATGGCTGCAGCCACCAGGTGGTGGCAGACCGCATCGAGACCGGCACGTTCCTGTGCGCGGTGGCGGCTACCGGCGGTGATGTGTTTTTGAAGCACGGCCGCGCCGATCACCTGGACGCTGTCATCGACAAGCTGCGTGACGCGGGTGCCACCATCACGGCATTGGAAGACGGCATTCGCGTGCAGTCGCAAGGGCGACTGAAGGCCCAGAGTTTCCGTACCACCGAGTACCCGGGCTTTCCCACCGACATGCAGGCCCAGTTCATGGCGCTCAATGCGGTCTCGCAGGGTACCTCCAAGGTCACCGAGACGATTTTTGAGAACCGTTTCATGCACGTCAACGAGCTGGTGCGCCTGGGCGCCCATATACAGATTGATGGCAAGGTGGCAGTGGTCGAAGGCGTGCAGCAGCTTTCGGGCGCCACGGTGATGGCCACCGACCTGCGCGCCTCGGCCAGCCTGGTAATTGCCGGCCTGGTGGCCGAAGGCGAGACGGTGGTCGACCGCATCTACCACCTGGACCGTGGCTACGACCAGATGGAGGCCAAGCTGCGTGCCATTGGCGCTGATATAGAAAGAATCAAATGACCCCCACGCTTGTCACTGCGTGTACTGCGCTGCCCCCCGTGGGGGCCCTCGCGGCTTGGGGCGGCCCGGCGCCGCTCAAGCTATGGAATACACCATGATCACTCTTGCACTCTCCAAAGGCCGCATCTTCGAAGAGACCGTGCCCCTGCTCAAGGCGGCCGGCATCGAGGTGCTGGACGACCCGGAAAAATCCCGCAAGCTCATCCTGGACACCAACCAGCCGGATGTGCGCGTGCTGGTGGTGCGTGCCACTGACGTGCCCACCTATGTGCAGTACGGCGGTGCCGACATGGGCATCACTGGCAAGGACACGCTGCTGGAGCATGGCAGCCAGGGCCTGTACCAGCCGCTGGACCTGCGGATTGCCAAGTGCCGCATCAGCGTGGCCGTGCGTGCCGACTTTGACTATGCCTCCGCCGTGAAGCAGGGCTCGCGCCTGAAGGTGGCCACCAAGTACGTGGCCATAGCGCGGGAGTTCTTTGCCTCCAAGGGCGTGCATGTGGACTTGATCAAGCTCTATGGCAGCATGGAGCTGGCCCCCTTGGTGGGCCTGTCCGACGCCATTGTGGATCTGGTCTCCACCGGCAACACCCTCAAGGCCAACCACCTGGTGGAAGTCGAACGCATCATGGACATCAGCTCGCGTCTGGTGGTGAACCAGGCGGCACTCAAATTGAAGCAGGCCCCCATTCGCGCCATCATCGACGCCTTTGCCGGTGCCGTCGGCAAGTAGAGCAGCCCCCATGACCCTGAACGCCTCACCTTCCCGCCTGTCCACGGCCGAGCCCGACTTCGAAGCCCGCTTCAAGGCCCTGCAGCACTGGTCTGCGGATACCGATGCCGCCATAGAGCAGCGCGTGGCTGCCATCCTGGCTGATGTGCAGCAACGCGGCGACGCCGCCGTGCTGGAATACACCGCGCGTTTTGATGGCCTGCAGGCCGGCAGCGTGGCGGCCCTGGAGCTCACCCAGGCTGATTTCAAGGCCGCCTTTGACAGCATCGCTCCGGCCCAACGCCAGGCTTTGCAGGACGCAGAGCAGCGCGTGCGCAGCTACCACGAGGCGCAAAAGAAGGCCAGCGGCCTGAGCTGGAGCTACCGCGATGCCGATGGCACGCTGTTAGGCCAGAAGGTGACGCCGCTGGACCGCGTGGGCATCTATGTGCCGGGTGGCAAGGCTTCCTATCCGTCCAGTCTGATCATGAATGCGGTGCCGGCCCATGTGGCGGGCGTGCAGGAAATCATCATGGTGGTGCCCACACCGGTGCGGGGCAGTGTCGCCACCGGTGGCAGTGGGGATGCCGGCGCAACCCAGGGCGAGCGCAATGAACTGGTGCTGGCCGCTGCCTATGTGGCGGGCGTGAGCCGCGCCTTCACCATTGGCGGGGCGCAGGCCGTGGCTGCATTGGCCTACGGTACGGCGACCATTCCCGCTGTGGACAAGATCACCGGACCGGGCAATGCCTATGTGGCTGCGGCCAAGCGCCGGGTTTTTGGCACGGTGGGTATCGACATGATTGCCGGCCCCAGTGAGATATTGGTGCTGGCCGATGGCAGCACACCGCCCGACTGGGTGGCCATGGATCTCTTCAGCCAGGCCGAGCACGATGAACTGGCCCAGAGCATCTTGCTGTGCCCCGACGCTGCCTACCTGGATGCGGTACAGGCCGCCCTGCAGCGCCTGCTGCCGCAAATGCCGCGTGCCGCCATCATTGCCAAGAGCCTGAATGACCGCGGCGCCCTGATCCTCACCCGCAGCATGGAAGAGGCCTGCGCCATTTCC